>Ga0326511_10004404_pt1 | contig 11222 bp, 8 predicted proteins | sample 0_2496_0518_D_FD_203701 | JGI IMG/M metagenome (GOLD analysis project Ga0326511, IMG submission 203701) | Bovine rumen microbial communities from UC Davis, California, United States - 0_2496_0518 | ecosystem: Host-associated > Mammals > Digestive system > Stomach > Rumen | place: USA: California...
TCGATTCAGGTGACGTTTGATACTCAGACATCAAACATCAGACTTCAGACCTCAAAGCAGCATCCCTACATGGTACACGACCTGACAGATGGTAAGCGCGTGCGTGGTATCTCACTTTCGGCTGATGGAAAATACGTGGTAGTGTCTTACCAGACCACGGAACGAGGTGGCAACAGTCGTTGGGATTATGAACTGCGTGAGGTGAAGACGCAGCGCTTGTTGCGCTACCTGAGTAAGAACGTAAAGTGGATGCCACGCTCTACGTCCTATATCGAAGAGGAATATCAGGGGGATAAGCGTGTGCTCTTCAAGGTGGATCCGCTGACGGGACAGCGCACACAGTGGGCCTACGACATTCCGCGTGAGAGCTATACCATTAGTCCTACAGAGGATTATCTGATTTTCTCGTGCAGCGAAGAAGGTCCCAAGGAGGATGCTGATGTCTATGAGGTGCTGGAGATGGACGATCGTCAGTCTGGCTGGCGCACGCGCAGTTACCTGAAGCGTTATGATTTGAAGACAGGACTCTGTCAGCGCATCACCTTCGGCAACAAGGGTGAACACCTCTATGATATCTCTCGCGACGGACGGAAACTGCTCATCGTCTCTTCCTATTCGCGTCTGTCTAAACGCCCCACTGAGGTGCAGGATGTATTCATTATGGATGCCCAGACGCTGAAAGTCGATACCATACTGATGTGCGAGGGCTTCCTCGGCGGTTGTGCATTCTCGCCCGACGGCACCCAACTCCTTTTTATGGGTAATCCAGAGGCTTTCAACCGTATTGGCTGTCAGTTGCCTGCAAACGTGACACCCAGCATGACGGAGAACGAGCTCTTCCTTTTCGACCTCGCTACGAAGAAGGTAACGCCGCTTACGAAGGACTTCGACCCCAGCATCAGCAATTGCGATTGGTCGGCTGCCGACGGCAATATCTATTTCACGGCCGAGGATCGTGACTACGTGAATATGTTCGCCCTAAATCCCAAGACGGGCAAAATCACGAAGCTGCCTATCGATGGCGACTATGCTTACCGCTACGATATGGCATCCAACGCAAGTGTCATCGGTTACCTGTCGTATAAGACGATGGAACCGGCCTCGGCTTACGTCTTTGATTTGAAAACCAAGAAGAACCAGACCTTCTTTGTAGGTTCTGAGGCTCTTGGTGATGCCGAGATTGGCACTTGCCAAGACTGGAACTTCACCAACTCCAGGGGCGATACCGTCTATGGCCGACTCTACTTGCCCAAAGACTTTGACGTAACGAAACGTTACCCCATGATTGTGTATTACTATGGCGGTTGCTCGCCTGTTTCAAGATATTTCGAGTCGCCTTATGCCCCTCAGTATTGGAACTCGCTGGGCTATGTGGCCTACATCATTGAGCCAAGTGGTGCTACGGGCTTCGGACAGGAGTGGGCTTCGCGCCACGTGAACACCGCTGGTCGTGGACCTGCAGAGGACATCATCGAGGGTACGAAGAAGATTTGCGAGGCTCATCCCTTTATTAATAAGGAGAAGATTGGTTGCATGGGTGCCTCTTATGGTGGTTTCATGACGCAGTATTTGCAGACGCAGACCGACATCTTCGCCGCTGCCGTCTCTCATGCTGGCATTGCTAACCACACCAGCTACTGGGGCGAGGGTTACTGGGGCTATAACTACAGTGAGGTCAGTATGGCCAACAGCTATCCTTGGAGCCATCGCGACCTGTACGTCAATCAGTCGCCCCTCTTCAATGCCGACAAGATTCACACGCCCCTGCTGCTCCTTCACGGCGATGCCGACACCAACGTGCCCCTTATCGAGAGCCTGCAGATGTTCACCGCCTTGAAACTCCTCGGTCGTGAGGTTGCCCTTGTGCAGGTGAAAGGCGAGAATCACCACATCCTCGACTACTCCAAGAAGGAAAAGTGGCTGGCTACCCAAATGGCGTGGTTCGCCCGTTGGTTGAAGGATGACCCCACTTGGTGGGATGCCCTCTATCCGAAGAAGAATCTTTAAAAAATACACCCCGATAGCTCATTTGACTATCGGGGCGTATTGTTTTTAGTCCTCTCGATATTCCAGGATAATAGCTGCGTGCGATCAGTTTCTTTTTCAAACGGCAAATTAATTAGTTTGTTTTTTACATTTCCACGATAATCTTTCTGGTAAGTACGTCACTTAGGAACCGTAAGTATGCCACTTATGAACGTAAGTATGCCACTTATGAACGTAAGTATGCCACTTATGAACGTAAGTATGCCACTTAGAAACGTAAGTATGCCACTTAGTAACCGTAAGTACGCCACTTAGGAATTTGTCATCGAAATCTCCTTCAATATGAAAAACCTAAAGAAATCCTGAAAATACTATTAAAAAATACTCCGCAAATTCTTGGAAATGCCCTGTATAAAGGTTAGGAACTGCGGAGCATTTCCTACTTCACCTCTTACCTGTCTTTGCTACCAAACGTCTCGCCCAATCCACTATGTTTATTGTGCCAGATAACAATGTATCCCCCCATCTCATTTCACTTTCATCAACCCTACGAAATGCTCCGCACTTATCTTTCTGATACATAGCGTCTTAACTTGTTTTGCGGAGAAATAAACGAATCCCAGTCACATCGCTGTGGCTGGGATTTCTTCGTATTCTGTCAATTCTGTCCGCTCTGCCGAAGGACGCTTGCTACCGAAGGGACGCAAGAATTCCGACAGGCAGAATTTGTGACGGAATCTTTTTTTACTCGTAGTACTCAATGGTGCGAGTCAATTCTATCTCCTGACCCATCATAGAGGTCTTGCGACTTATCCAGTTGCCTTTGGCATCGTATTTGATGTCGGAATATTCCATTGTCATCTCCTGACCGCCGATGTTCATCGACTGGCTCACGATGGCTCCCTGCTCGTTGTAGTTGTACGTGGTGGTGAGTGCCTGTCCCATCATGTCCATGCTCTGGCTCTTCACCTTGCCGTTCTCCCACTTGTAGGTGACGTTGACCTCCTGTCCGCGCATCGACATCGTGGCCGACTGCAGATAGCCGTTCTCATCGTACTTGGCATTGGTCATGCCCTCGCGCTCCATCTTGCCGTCCTGGGTGAAGGTGACAACCTGATCCATACCCATCATGCTCTGGCTGATTTTCTTGACAGCACCCTTTGCCTCGTTCAGTTCTACATCGTGGAACTTTGTCTGTGCCTGCATGGCGAATGGCAATGCCAGCAGCACCATCATCATAAAAATCTTTTTCATTGTTTTGGCGCTTTTTAATTGGTTAATGTAAGTTAGCATATTTTCTTTGATGCGTTGCAGCCCCAATGGTTTAAGCAGTGAGCGATATTTTTTATCCAATCGTGATGGTGTATTCGCTCATAAACGATGCGCCTGGCTGCAGGTGGTTCATGTAGGGCTTGTCCTTGAACTCGCCCTCGAAGCCGCGATGGTCGCCAAGACCGTACCAAGGTTCGATGCAGATAAACGGTGCCTGCTTCTTGTACGGACTCCAGAAGGCGATGACGGGACAACGATAGTCGAGCGTCACGGCGGGGGTGCCGTCGGGATTGAGCAGGGTGGCCTGCGAGGTCTGGCTCTTGTGGAACTTCACGCTATCGTCGGCAAAGGTCTCATCGGTCACGGCCAGCACTCCGTCTTTCGTCTCTGCCTCTATCTCGGTGAGTTCGTGAGAGCCGTCAATATAGCTCTTCAGGTTCTGCATCTGCTCCTTGTTGTCGAACACGATGACACCCTTCAGGGGCTCGTCCTCCTTGCAACCTGGTGCGAGGAAGGCAGGGTGACCGCCAATCTGGAAGTGAATGTCGCGCTTGTCGGTATTCTCTACGTGCCAGATGACATGAATCTTGTTGCCCTCCAGCTTATAAGTGACAGCTAAGTTGAAGCAGTAGGGATAGACCTTCAGCGTCTCTTCGCTCTCGTGCAGGGCGTAGGTCACGCGGTCGGGGCCTTGGCTGATGAGGGTGAACTCAGTGTCGCGGGCAAATCCGTGACGGGGAAGGTGGTACTCTTTGCCCTCCACACGGTAGGTGTCGTTGTTCACGCTACAAACGATGGGGAAGAGGATGGGCGAGCGGCGAGGCCACTTCTCGCCTGCCTGCCACAGGTATTCACGACCGTTGATGTCCTTGATGCTTTGCAGTTCGGCTCCCATGGCCGACACTTCTACTGTGAGTAGTCCGTTTTGAATAGTTTCCATTTGTCTGATGTTTTTAAGATTGTTATGACCGCAAAGGTACGAATAAAAAATTAATAAAGTTTGGCTCTTTCAGCTTTTTTTATTATTTTTGCACACACAAGCCAGAATATACGGTATGGAGGAAACTGAGAAAAAAGAAACCAGGCAGCCTAAGACAATCGAAGAGCTGAAGCAATGGTACGAGGACCGCCACTTGCCAGCCGAAGAAGTGACGCGTTTCTTCATAGGGAAAAACATCACGGAACCCAAAGCTTTCGGCATCTATAAAGACGAAAAGGGTGAGTTTGTGGTGTACAAGAATAAAGCCAACGGTGTGCGGTCGGTGCGCTATAAAGGCCCCGACGAGGCTATTGCTCAAATATCGAAAGTCTTGAACTGATAGCCTTGCTCTTTGAGCCACTTGATGCTCTCGGGCAGGGCTGTGCGCAGTTTCTCAATGCTTTTCAGCGAGTCGTGGAAGGTGATGATGGAGCCGTTGCGGGCATAGCGTTTTACGTTGTTCACCACATCATCGGCGGTGAGCCATGAAGAGTAGTCGCGTGTCACAAGATCCCACATCACAATCTTGAACTTACGTGAGAGCCAGGCATAATGCGGCAGTCGCATCCATCCGTGGGGCGGTCGCATCAGTCGGCTGTGGATATAGGCATTGGCTTTCTCCACATTGTAGCTGTACTCCTTGATGGAATGTCGAAGGCTACCGATGTGGTTGTGGGTGTGGTTGCCCACCTGATGGCCTTCGTCAAGTATGCGTTGGAAGAGCTCTGGATATTTCCTCACGTTGTCGCCCACACAGAAGAAGGTGGCTTTCACACCTTCAGCGTGCAGCACGTCAAGGATGAACGGCGTAGCCTCGGGGATGGGGCCGTCGTCGAACGTCAGATAAACTGCATGTTCGCGACGGTCCATTCTCCATAGGGCTTTCGGATAAAGCCATCTGAGGTATATCGCAGGTTGCTCTATAAACATCTTAATACTTTGGCAGAGCACCGCCTTTGGCCATATATTGCTGGGCAAGTATAGTCATCTTGCTCTCGTATTCATTGCCCATCTTTTCGTCAATCATATCAGCGATGTTGATAAGATGGCGCATGACGTAGAAGAGCTGGAGCTGGCAGTTTGACTCAGTGCTCTTGAATTTGTTGTGGTCGAGTGAGAAGTTGAAGATGAGGCTCTGTTCCGACTTCTTCCACAGCTGTTCGAGTATCTCGGTGGCTTTCACTTTATTGCCTATAGAAGCATAGACCTGAGCCATCTCGATAGAAGAGCTTTGGAAATCGTGGGGAACATTGGCTGCGGGGAATTCCTTCTCAGCACGGTCGAGCACCTCTTCTGCACGTTTCTTGTCGCCCTGTGCTGCCAGATGTGAAGCCAACTTGACAAAGAGGCGGCGGTGGGTGTAGCACATACGCATCACTGTCTCGTCGAGATAGATGCCAGGCGTGTTGGCACCACCGAACTTGAAGCGGTGCATCACGTTGTCGTAGGTCTTCTCAGTGTCGAAGTTGGTCATGCCGGGCAACGGTTGGTCGTTGATGTTCGTGGTGAACGGCGTGATACGGTTGGTTAGGCCTTCCTGTATGAAGTTGTCGCCCAGGTTCATGTAGTTCTCCTGTCCCACGGTATAGGCCACGTAGATAGGACGCGTCCAGTTGGCATTGGCCAGCATCTCAAGCATCATCAGCTTGCTCTTGTCGAGACCGCCAAGGCCTGCCAGCGAGATGGTCATACGGTCGGGGATAGCAGCATCAACATCGGTAGAGTCGGCAATGCCCTGAATCAGCATACCACTCTTCTTGACTGCTTCCTTGTCGATAGTCATATAAACGGTGTCGGTAGGAATGATGTTGAGCGTCTCGTCAAGATAGTAGCGACGGTCGTTCATCACCTCGGGCATCTTGGTGTAGGCAAACTCGATGGCATTCTTCTGACGCTGCTTGAGGTTGGCATCGCGATGGTCGCGCACCCAGAATTCCAGCACGTTCTTCAACTCGAAGGGATTGTCACCAAAGAGTTCCTTGGTCTCTTCGGGATACATCTGTTGCAGCAGTTTAATAGCCTTGCGGATATTATTGTCCACACGGACGTACTCGTTGGTGCCAGAGCAGTATTCCAAACGGCTCCACTTGATTGGCAGGGCAGGGGAGTCGTAGGCAGGACGAATCATCTGGTCGATGTACCAGTCGGTCTGCAGGTACGACAAGTTACAAACACGTGCATCGGTACGTACACCTTCGGTGTCCTGATTGTACCAGAGTGGGAAGGTGTCGTTATCACCGTTGGTGAAGATGATGGGGTTACCCTCTTCCTGCAAAGACATCAGGTAGTTCTGGCCGAAGTCACGGCAGGTGTAGCGACCGCTGCGGTCGTGATCGTCCCACGTCTGCGAAGCCATCTGAATAGGTACCAACAGGGCGGCAGCACCAATGATAGAGGCTGTAACAAGCTGATACTTCTTAAAGCTGTTCCATACCATCTGAGTCAGAGCAGCCACACCAAGTCCGCACCAGATAGCGTAGGCATAGAACGAACCTGCGTAGGCATAGTCGCGCTCACGTGGCTGTTGGGGTGTCTGGTTCAGGTAGATGACGATGGCCAGACCTGTCATGAAGAACAGGAAGAATACCACCCAGAACTGCTGTACACCCTTCTTGCCGCGCATGAAGATTTGCCAGAAAATACCCAACAAACCGAGCAGCAGAGGCAGACAGTAGAAGACGTTGTGGCCTTTGTTGTTCTTCAGGTCATCAGGCAGCAGCGACTGGTCGCCCAGACGGGCATTGTCGATGAAGGGAATACCACTGAGCCAGTTGCCGTGATCCAACTCGCCGTGTCCCTGAATGTCGTTCTGACGGCCTGCGAAGTTCCACAGAAAGTAACGCCAGTACATCCAGTTGCACTGATAGATGAAGAAGAACTTCAGGTTCTCCCACTGCGTAGGAATGGTCACGAAATCTCCGTCACGGTAGTTCGACGGTTCCTTGGTACCCTTCACACCGCCAATCCAGCTGTTGTAGTCCTGGATATGACGCTCATTGTTGGAGTACATACGTGGGAACAGCATATTCTGCGCATAGATGGGCTTGTCTTTTGTGCTCACCACAAAATAGGTGTCGGGCTCATTGTCTGAAGCCTTCTCCTTACGCTGATAGATAGGTGCTCCCTGATCCATCTTGACATGACCGTCATTGTCAATCTTATATTCAGAACTGTAGGCCTGTCCGTAAGCCAGAGGACGATAGCCATACTGGTCGCGGCTCAGGTAGTTTCCTAACGTAAAGATATCCTCTGGTGAGTTCTGATCCATTGGAGGGTTGGCCGAAGAACGGATCACGATGACAGCATAAGTAGAATAGCCAATCATCAGCATCAGCATACAGAGCAGCGTGGTGTTCTTCAGACGTGGAGAGATAAGCTGCTTCTTCATGCCAGGCAAGAACAGCACAAGGCCGATGAGCGTCAGGACAAGCGCACCGATGAAGAATGCACTCCAGCCAAAGCCGTAGAAGGGAATGCCCAGCATGGCAATGGCAATGAGGAAGGCAATGTTCTGGCGCATCCAGCTACCTTTGGTCTCCTTGGCCATCTGTGTCTCGTAGATAGCCCAGATAACCAACACAACCAAAAGGAAGAGGTAGATGTACTCACCCGTGTTGAACGGCATACCCAGCGTGTTGACAAAGAACAGCTCAAACCATCCTCCTACGGTGATAATGCCTGGAACCACGCCATAGAGCACGGCAGCCAGTATCACAAACGAGATGAGCAGGGCTACGATACTGCCTTTGACATTGGCATTGGGGAAACGCTTGAAGTAGTAAACCAATACGATGGCAGGCAGACACAGCAGGTTCAGCAGGTGCACACCAATGGAGAGGCCTGTCATATACATAATCAATACCAGCCAACGGTCGCTATGAGGCTCGTCAGCATGGTCTTCCCATTTCAGTATCAGCCAGAATACGACAGCTGTGAATGCTGAAGAGTAGGCATAAACCTCACCCTCGACAGCTGAGAACCAGAAGGTGTCGCTGAAGGTGTAAATCAGTGCACCCACCAGTCCGCAGGCCTCGATAGTCACCAGCTTACTCAGAGGTATGGCGGTAGCAGACTCTTCACTCTTCACTCTTAACTCTTCACTTATAAGCAGACGGCGTGCCAGGTGCGTGATACTCCAGAAAAGGAAGAGAATACACGTAGCTGACAGCAGCGCACTCATCGTATTGACCATGAAGGCCACCTTAGTGGGGTCGCTGGTTAACTGTGAGAAAAGATTGGCCGTCAGCATGAAGAAAGGTGCACCAGGTGGGTGACCGACTTCCAGACGATAACCAGTTGTAATAAACTCAGGGCAGTCCCAGAAAGAGGCTGTCGGCTCGACAGTTGAACAATAAACAAAGGCGGCAATGAAGAATGTCAGCCAGCCGAGAATATTGTCCACTATACGGAATTGTTTCATTTTAAAAAGGTTTGTTGTTACGTTAAAATCACTTATAGTGTGCAAAGATAGTCATTTTAAGGGAAAAGGGGACGGTGAAAAGTAAAAAATTTGCTGCCGCTCTACATTAATTAACAGAAAAGCCATTGAGTACCATAGATGAGCAGCCAATAGCGCAGGAGCTTGCCTATCGTAATGCTTAGGAACGAGATGGGCATATTGGCACGCATAAACCCTAAGGTCACCGTGATGGCACTGCCGATAATGGGCAGAAAGGCGAAGAACCCCATCCAGGCACCACGACCTGCCATAAAACGCTGGGCACGCTCCATGTTCTTTCTCTTGATTTTCAGGTATTTCTCTATCCATTCCAACTTGCCAAGACGCCCCACGAAATAGTTGAATACAGAACCCAACACATTGCCGATGGTGCCATAGATGACAAGTAGTCCACCGTCAAGGCCAGACCCTAAGAGCATCAGCATCATCGTCTCGCTGGAAAAGGGGAACACGCTACCGGCTATGAATGCACCAACTAACATACCCCAGTAGCCATAGCTGGTTAGAAACTCAAGAAATACATCCATAGATTAACAGCAGTGATGCAGATACAAATGCCTATGATGACAAAAAACATGATGTTGGTGAAACGGGTGGAGGTGAGTGTTAGCAAATGAGCTATGAGAACACTGCTACATACAATTGCCACACGTATGAATAAATGATAGAATTGGGGCTGGAGTGCGATGAAGAGCAACGTGATGAGCGTCATAGTGGTCAGGAAACCATACAGCTGTCGGATGCGAATCTTGTCTTCATAGCTGTACATCCAGAAATGGATGATACCTGCTATGGAGGTGACTGTCAGAAACGCGAAAACCAACCATTGATCAAGGCTGAGGCTCAGATAGTCGGCTGGGAAAGTGAATGTCCCAAAATCTTTCAGATGCTCTGCCAGTGGGGTGAAGTCGTTTTGGTAAAACAACCATATCGATATCAGCCAATATGGTGTTAGGATGCCGAAGACAGAGGCCAACAGCGTGCGTAGGCTCAGCGACTGAAGTCTGCTGGCCATCAGAATCCATAAGAGGGGAATGTAATATAGGTATTCCACATAGATCAGGCTACAGCCACCCAAACAAAGGAAGGCATAATAAGTCAGACCTGGCAGACTATTGTTCTGGTAGGTGTGAAACAGCAACTGAAGCATTGTGATGATGCATATCTGGCAGATGCCGGCTTGCAATGACTGGAATCCGCTGACAAGCATACATGACAGGAAAATAAATGTGGAAGCTACCATTCGGCTTCGCACACGTATCAGTATATTGCTGTTGTTCAGCTCTACGATGATATACACAGAGACGGCAAAACAAACTATCTCTGGCCAATGTATGGCTAATGTCTCAGAATGGACTGCCGCAGTAGTATTGTGTAGTATGGCAATCAGCCACACTACACAACAATAGACTACTGCTATTGGCAGTGTCAGGTAACTCTCAGCAATTCTGTTCTGAAGTCTCTTCACCTCTCACTTCTTACCTCTTATAGGTCCTTTCCAATGTCACGACGGAAATACTGGTCGGTGAATTGTATCTTCTGGGCCTCGGTAAATGATTTCTTCAGGGCTTCTTCCTTGTCCTTTCCGTATGAGGAAACAGCGATGACGCGACCGCCATTAGTCACTACCTGACCGTCCTTCATGGCTGTTCCTGCATGGAAGACGATAGAGCCTTCCACATTCTCAATGCCTGTAATGGGATAACCTTTCTTGTAAGTCTCGGGATAACCTCCGCTGACAAGCATGACGCAGACGGCTGCACGCTCATCGAATTCTATCCGACGCTGATCGAGATTGCCCTCTGCTACACCTTCAAAGAGGTCAACGATGTCGCTCTTCAGTCGCAACATCACGCTCTCGGTCTCAGGGTCGCCCATGCGGCAGTTGTATTCGATGACCATTGGCTCACCCTTCACATTGATAAGTCCAAAGAAAATAAAACCTTTGTAGTCGATGCCTTCGGCCTTCAACCCCTCTACAGTAGGACGGATGATGCGGTCGTCTACTTTCTGCATCCACTCTTTGGTGGCAAAGGGAACGGGAGAAACACTACCCATACCACCTGTGTTCAGACCAGTGTCGCCCTCGCCAATACGCTTGTAGTCCTTGGCTTCAGGCAGAATCTTATAGTGGTCACCATCGGTCAGCACGAAGACAGAACACTCGATGCCACTCAAAAATTCCTCGATGACTACGCGGCTGCTGGCATTGCCAAACATACCGCCCAGCATCTCCTTCAGCTCTTTTTGGGCTTCTTCGAGGGTGGGGAGAATCAGTACGCCCTTACCTGCACACAGACCGTCGGCCTTGAGTACGTATGGGGCTTCAAGGGTCTCCAAGAACTTCAGACCCTCCTCCAGATGTTCGCCATCGAAAGTCTCGTAGCGGGCGGTTGGGATGTTATGGCGTTGCATGAAACCCTTGGCAAAGTCCTTGGAGCCTTCAAGCACAGCACCGGCTTTTGATGGGCCGATAACGGGTACGTCCTTTGTCCTCTCGTCATGCTTCAGATTATCGTAGATACC
>Ga0326511_10004405_pt1 | contig 11220 bp, 8 predicted proteins | sample 0_2496_0518_D_FD_203701 | JGI IMG/M metagenome (GOLD analysis project Ga0326511, IMG submission 203701) | Bovine rumen microbial communities from UC Davis, California, United States - 0_2496_0518 | ecosystem: Host-associated > Mammals > Digestive system > Stomach > Rumen | place: USA: California...
ATGCACACAGCTTCAAAGGCCGGAACTGCCTGAATCCTGCGAAGTTCACCCCAAAGCCTTCCGGCCTTAGAGAAAATGATAAAAAACAGCATATTTTTTATATAAAATTTATAAAAATCTACAAAAAATAAAAAATTATCCAATATTTTTCTCTCTCCGTTGTTATAGTAACAGAAACTCGCCTGCAAGGAGGAAAAAATGGAGCATGGATTGGAAAGCTATCTCCGTTTTCTTGAAGGAGACCAATCGGCAATGAAAACTGTCGTCCGGCTGTACTGGGACAGTATGCTCCTGTTTACTAACAGTTATGTGCATAATCTGTCCGATGCCGAGGACATCGCTCAGGATGCCCTGATCAGGCTTTCGATTAAAAGACCGCATTTGGTGCATGAAAATCAGCTGAAAGCCTATCTGTTCAAAATATGCCGGAATCTCGCGATTAATCATATGAAAAAACAGAAACGCCATGTCGAAATGTCTCAGGAGATCACGGAAAACATCGAAGACGAAATGCAGGAAATTGAATCCCGTATGGATCTGAAAGATTCTGCACAGATTCTGCATCATGCTATGCAGAAATTAAAGCTGGAATACCGTGAAATTCTGTATCTCCGGTATTTTGAACAGCTGACTGTTCCGGAGTGCGCTAAAGTCATGAAATGTACCGAACGGCAGGCAACTGCCGTAAGCTATCAGGCAAGGCAGGCACTCCGGAAAATTCTGGAAAAGGAGGGGTACAGCATTGAAAACATATGATGAAGTCTATCAGAATGTCATCGCCGCGACAAATGCACATCGCCGGAAAATGAAGAAAATCCAGAATGCCGTTTCTGTATCAGCCGTGTGCATCACCTGCATACTGGGCGTAACGGTCTATATGAATCTGGAAAAGCCGATGTCCGTCCCCTCCGAGACAGAAGCAACTACATTCACTATGACAACGGAAGAAGTAACAGCCATGATTGATACAACTGCTTCTTCTCCGGCCGCAAATGATACTGCCGAAACTCCGTCAACCATTTCCAGACGTACGGAAATTCCCCAAGAACTCCCAGAAACAACAGTTTTTTATTCTGATGCGAGTATCAACAGCAGTTCTGTTACAACTGTAAAGACAGTACCAGCAATTGAAATTCTGCATCCTGAATCTGAATCTGAAACCGTTACAGAAGAAATTCCCGTACATCCGGAAACTTCCGTGACAATGGCATCAGCATCAGAGAAAACAAGTTCTGTTTCTTCAACAGCATCGTCAGCGACTGCAAAAGTCACAGAAAAGACTTCTTCGACATCGAAAACAACTGCAAAACAGACCGCGACTGAAACCATCCCCACAGAAACAGAAATCATCACCACTCAGATAACAGATCTCGAAGCAGAGACTACTGAAAATATTATTGAAGAATCAGAAGAAGCCCCTACAGAAAGCGAGCCTGAAACCATACAGACTACTCTTGAGATGGAAAGCGAAGAAACTCAGTCTGAAATATATTCCGAAACGGAATGTATCGAAACAGAACTCTCTCCGGAATCTGCAATAGAGATGGAAACAGAAATGATTGTTACTACAACAAATCCTGTTTTCACTGAAACAACAACCTCGACAATTCCGGATGGCTTCCTGACTCCGGAAGAATGGCAGGCTCTCTTCGGCGAAACTGATCTCACAAGCGATACACAGACTACTACTACAACTACAACTACTACAGCTTCTGCTGAAATCACAGAGACTGCTTCTCTGATATTTCCATAATACAAAACCGGCCGGATTTCTATCCGACCGGTTATTTTATTAATTCAGAAATTAAAAATGATATTCATACGGATCGTAACGCCTGAAAGCAGGAGAATTTCTCGTCACGGTCAGAGCCGATGACCATTCATCCATTTTGGCTTCATAATCTTTCTGATATTTTGTATACGCCACATTTTCAGAAGCAGATTCTGTCCAGAGGTCATCTTCTGTCATACGCTGGGTAATATCATAACGGGTGACAAGATAATAACTTTCATCTTCTTCGACAAGATAAACTTTTCCGTAATCGGCTTCGGTGATGGCGATCAGCTGATTATAGACAGCTTCATCAGGAGTATAATAAATATCTTCTTCGTTATCATAATCATCTTTATTGATAATGCTGATAATCGTTTCATTCGCATAGGGAACAGATTCTTCCTCGGCGGGCGCATCTTCCGTGAGAGCATCATCAGTATCAGTATCAGAGTCAGAAGTTTCGTCTGTATTTTCTTCGTCAGAAGATTCAGACTCCGATTCAGATTCAGTATCAGGATTTTCTTCTTCGGCAGAAGATTCAGACTCCGATTCAGATTCAGCATCAGGATTTTCTTCGGCAGAAGTTTCCGGCTCGGTAGTATCTTCTGTTTCTGCCTCGGCATCAGAAGAAACTTCCTCAGCAGTCAGAATTTTCGGCGCATCGTAGGAAGCGGCAGACTCTTCCACAGTGCTTTCAGATTCAGCGGCGGCGGCTTCCTCGGCGGCGAGAGATTCCTCAACAGCCATGGATTCTTTATAAGCGGCATATTCAGCCTGAATCATATCCATTTCGGTCATAACGGCCTCTGCTCCGCCGGAGTTGTATGCCGATTCCGCACGCTTCTGATATTCATCAACCAGCTTTTTAATTTCTGCCTTGCCTTCGGATTTCAGTAAATTGCCCTCGCTGTCATGCAGATCGAAAACAACATACTGAGCACGGATATTATGATCAATATAATATTCTCTCAGATCATCATCTGTAACGCCCTCTGCACCGCCGACAGAATAATAATATTTAAAAATCTCCTCGCTTTTATAGCTTGAAATCATGACTTTCTTGAAAGATTCCTCGCTGATGCCGTCAGCCGTCATAGTTTCTTCGTAATTCGGCCAGTAGTATGCCAGCATGGTATCAATATTAGCCTGACTTTCCTCGCTCAGTGACAGGCCGAGTTCATCGAATTTCTTTTCTGTTGCGACAAAATCCGTACAGAATTCAACGGCTTTGTCCTCGCACCATGTACGGATGTCCTTTCCGTCCAGAACAGAGGCTTTTACGGCTTTAATATCTTCTGTATCCAGATCAGGATTTTCTTCTGAAAGCTGTGAAAGCGCATTGTTATAGGCAGAGCTTAAATAATATAAATAGACACCTGCCGGAACAGTATAATCTCCGATCGTCATTGCTGTAGTAGTGTTTTTGCATCCTGTGCAGACAGCGATCAGGCTCAGAGCTGTCAGACCGGCTGTGATTCGTTTTAAAACTGACATGTTTTCATAACCTCCGATAAAATTTCAGTCTTTTTTTATTATACTACAGAATCGCTCAGAAGTCCATAGCTTTTGCAGATTTTTTTCTGAATTTCACATAATTTTCAGAATAGACTTGCATTTGTTTGGAAAATATGTTATAATAGAACAGAATTGATATTAATAAAAGGCGGTTGATAGTTATGAACTATGCACTTATCACAGGAGCAACCTCAGGAATCGGAATGCAGATGGCTCTGTATCTGCATAAACTCGGCTGGGAACTGGTCTTATCCGGCAGAAATGAGAAGATTCTCAAATGCATGGCAGAAAAATTCGGAAGCAATACAAAATATATCGCTCTGGATTTGTCTGAATCTGATGCACCGGAGAAATTATATCAGTTCTGTCAGGATTTGCAGATCAGCTTTCTGATTAATAATGCCGGTTTTGGCGTGTTCGGAGAATTCACAGAAACGGATCTTAATACAGAATTAGAATTGATTAACGTCAATATCAGAGCCGTGCATATCTTAACGAAATTATTCTTGAAAGATTTTGTCAAGCGTGACAGGGGGATTATCCTGAATGTCGCATCGAGTGCGGGATTTTTAGCAGGGCCGTTATTATCGAGCTATTATGCATCGAAAAATTATGTTGTCCGGCTGACGACTGCGATTCGTGAGGAACTCCGGAGAAATGGCTCTCATGTTCAGATCGGTGTACTATGTCCAGGGCCTGTCGATACGAATTTCAATAACAGGGCAGGTGTGACATTCTCTGCAAAGCCGATTACTCCGAAATATGCGGCTGTCTGCGGCATTGACGGTTCTTTCGAGGGCAAGGGGATTATCATTCCGACTCTGGGTATGAAATTAGGTGTGATCGCTTCTAAATTCGTTCCTGAACAGATCGCTGTCAGATTTATTTATGAACTCCAGAAACGAAAGGAAATTTCATGAATTTCAGATATGCAGGATATTTCTGATGATCATCCAGAGCATCATGCCGACTGCAAATAAAATATTGATCTGTCTGGGCGGTACGGAGATGTGCTGTTCTCCGGTTCTGATATAATTAATACAGGTTTTCAGAACCGTCCAGATAAGATAGAAAAATTCAGCAGGGAATAAATAATTATATTCCAGAGCTTTTCTGAATTCCAGATGCAGACATGCAAGAACAGCTCTGGTATTTCCGCATCCACAGCAGTTCAGATGTGTCAGATTCCGGACAGGGCAGGGAATGCCGATGCCTGTCCGGTCAGTCCAGACTGTAAAAATAATCAGAAAAAATAAAATAATTCCGCCGTAAATAATCAGCTTCCGGATTATTTTTATCATAATGCAGATTTCTCCGTTTTTATGTTATGATAGCATATTTCAGGCCGGATGTCAATGCAGTAATCCGATCAGCTCTGAATTTCAGAGCTGATTTTTTTTAATACAAAAACCACAGTATGTCATACACACTGTGGCTCTTGCTATAATAAAAGGAATTAAGGAATTACTCAGAAGCTGATATGATTTTCAGAGATTACCATCTCTGTCCAGGGCCGCCCTGTCCAGGGCCTTGGCTTTCAGATGCCTGACCCAGTGCTGTTCCGCCGGATAATGTTCCGCCGACTGTGACTGCCTTGTCACCAGCCTGTTCTACTACAGTCGTTCCGCCGGAGACTGTACCGCCGGACTGTGCAGAAGCTGTGTTTGTGCTCTTCGCACCGCCGCCGCTTGCTGACATGAATGATACGATCACATTGCCGGAATTGTCTGTAAAGCTGTATCTGGTTGTCAGACTGGTATTTCCGCCTGTCATGGTGATCACATTACCGCCGTTATAATTAATCGTATTGCCATTATCGCCGCAGTCAAGAGGCTCCTGACCGTTTGCGCAGTAATAACCGCCTGTAATATTAATATCGCCGTTAGAGTCGAATGCATCGTGATCGCCGTTTGCAGAATTGACTACTACTAAACCGCCTTTCAGATTCATTGTACCAGTGGAAGAACTCATGCCCATTCCGCCTTGACCCCAAGGATTCGTATTGCCTGAACCGGAATTGTCTGCACCGCCGGCCGCATTGTAACCGTCATCGCCGGAGATGATATAAACTGTACCGCTGTTCTGATTGATTGTCACGCCCTCTACGCCCTCGTAGCATTTCGGGATATAAATCTGAACATCATCGAATGTATCAGCACTACCCTGACCAATATCAAGAGTATGATCAGAATGCATACCGTCATCAGCAGAAGACAGAGTCAGAATACCGCCTACTACACTCATATCGCCGCCGCAGTGCAGAGCATCATCAGAAGAATCAATTACCAGTGTACCGCCGTTGATCGTCAGATTACCGCCGGACTGCCATGTTGTTCCGGCTTCATCATAGAGGCCTATGGATTTGATACCCTTTGCAGAAATATCAGTCTTGTTGGAATTGCCATCCTGACCCATTCCGCCGCCGCCGAAGCCGCCGCTCCACGGGTCTGTAGAGCCTGTATCGGAAGAAGTTCCGCCGTATGCACTGCCCTGATAAGTATAAATTGTCACATCGCCGCCGTTCATAGTGAATTCCTGTTCAGCCTGAATGCCATCAGCATAGGAATTAATATTCACAGTACCGCCGTTGATTGTTACATAGCCCTTGCCTGTATCAGTTTCAGTAGACTTGATACCATCGCCGCCCTCGGTCTTGACTGTGATATTCAGATTGGAATAATCACCAGTTCCGCCGTTGGCAATCAGATCAGACGGATCGCCGATTCTGACAGAATTTCCGCCCTTGATGCCGTCATCTTTCGCATTGACCTGAATATCACCGTTCCAGAGTTTCAGATCATTCTTGGATACAAGACCATCCTGATAATTGCCGTTTACGATCAGAGTGCCCTTGCCTTTGATCTTGAGATCATCACGGGAGAAGATCGCAGAATTGATTTCTTTTACTTCTCCGGAGCTGTTTGTATAGCTGTCAGTATGGGATGTACCGTCAGAGATCGTATTTGTTGTGCCTTTCTTGACAGAGATCGTGACTTCATCGCCGACATTCTCAACATAGACCGGAGCTACACTGGAATTGGATAATGTCAGATCTTCAAAGCTCAGAGTTACAGCGGCAGTTGCATCGACTGTATTATCTGTGCTGACTTTCAGCTGACCGTTATCAGAAGTACCGCTTACGGAATATTCACCAGCGGCTGTGATTGTCACATAAGCACCGTCTGCTGTTACGTTAGTTGCATCAGCGGCGGCAATTTCCGTACCGTTGATGTCATACAGGGTCACACTCGAACCGTTATAGACGATAGAAGCAACTGTGCTTTCTGCATCGGGATTAGTTGTTTCTGTCTCGGTCTGGGATTCTGTTTCAGTCTCAGTTTCTGTAGGCTGTTGTTCCGGAAGCTGTCCTGTGATGACTTGCTTTTTATTGAAAATCAGATCATAAATATTGACTCTACCATCGCTGTTCAGATCAGCATTCTGAAAGGCTTCCTGAGAGATGCTCTGTTTATTCAGCAGATATTTCTGAAGCAGTACAATATCCTGTACATTGACCTGACCGTCCAGATTGACATCACCAGCCATAGCGGCATTACCAGTCATCACCGGAAGAGCTGCGCACATTGCGCCTGCGGCAAGCAGACCAGCGATTCTGTGACTGAAACGATGATAATTTTTCATAATAAATTTCCCCTTTGCTTTTAGATTTAAATATTGATTTCAAGTAACTGTTCTTTATGATGCTTTTATTATACTCATGAAATCTTAAAGTTTCCTTAAAAATTTATTAAATTTCCGGATTTTTTTAAAAATTTATATCAAGAATTACCTGTATATTTATTTTTTGCCGATATTGCTTGCTGATTCCTGCTTTTCCGGAGCAGGAATTTTTTTTGCTCTTTCTTGACATTGTTATGAAAATGTGCTATAATATTCTTAATCTTATTATCAAACCTACGGAGGACAATCATGAAACGACTGGTTACAAGAAGCGATTTTGACGGCCTTGTCTGTGCTATGCTGCTGAAAGAACTGAATATTATCGGCGAAATTAAATTCGTACATCCTAAAGACGTTCAGGACGGAAAAATAGACATCTCTGAAAATGATATTACGACTAATCTGCCCTTTGACAAGAGAGTCGGCCTTGCATTCGATCATCATGAAAGCGAATTGATCAGAAATAAAAAAGAAGATTACGAGGGAAAATATATCATTGACGGCGATGCCAAATCCGCCGCAAGAGTGGTCTATGATTACTACGGCGGCGCAAAAGTTTTCACTCAGGTCTCCGAAGAAATTATGACCGCTGTCGATAAGGGCGACAGTGCCGATTTCACCGAAGAAGAAATCCTGAACCCTAAAGACTGGGTATTAATGAATTTTATCATGGATGCCCGCACAGGTCTCGGCAGATTCCATAATTTCAGAATCTCCAATTATGATCTCATGATGGAACTGATTACCTACTGCATGACACACAGCATTCAGGAAGTGCTCGCTCTGCCTGATGTCAAAGAACGTACAGATCTTTATTTTGAACAGCAGGAATTATTTAAACAACAGCTCCGGCAGATTACACAAATTCACGGCAAAGTCGCTCTGATTGATCTCAGAGAACAGGAAACAATCTATGCCGGAAACCGCTTTATGGTCTATGCCATGTGGCCGGAAACAGAATTATCTGTACATGTTGCGTGGGGCTTCCGCAAACAGAATACAGCTGTCATGATCGGCAAGTCGATTATTAATAAAAATTCTAAATTCAATATCGGCGAACTCTGTTTATCCTATGGCGGCGGCGGTCATGCCAATGCCGGAACCTGTCAGCTCGATAACGATAAAGTCGATGCCGAACTCCCTGTGATTCTGGACAAGCTCAACGGAAAAATTCCGGTATAATTACTGAAATCAGACATGAATTTCATGTCTGATTTTTTTTTGATGCCGATATTGCAGAAAAAAACCTCTGATCAGATCAGAGGTTTTTTCGCGTGTATTTCAGTCAGAGATTAGAAGCCTACACAGTTACCGGAAAGTGTTGCACCCTTGATATTATTAGAGCCGTTCTTGGAAGTGCAGCTGATAATCTTTGCTTTTCCGAATGTAACTTCATAGCCGAGTGCAGAAGGCTTGCCGGTCAGAGGCCAATTGTAGTTGTTCTTCTTGTTGCCGTCAGCAATGCAGTTTTCCATAGTAACTACACCAGACTGATTGTTTCTGTCAAAACCGGATGCTAAATTGCCCTTAGCTGTGCAGCCTTTCAGAACATGATTCAGAGGATCGAGATGTGCTGCTACACCAGGAGTCTTGTTGTCAACACCGCCCATCTTGAAGCCGTTGCCGTCGCCGTAGATGCCGTTGCAGTAGCCGTTGTAGTTAGCCTGACAATTTACCAGAGTGACTGCGCCGTGAGCTGCATAGCAATCCCAGCCGTCATCACTGTTGTATTCAGCAATGCAGTTTTCATAGTAATTGCCTGTGCCGGAATGGAGCTTGTTTGCATATCCGTCAGCATTTTCGCCTGCGGCATCAGCATTATGATGAGAATTGCAGTTATAGAACTTGTTGTTAGAACCGCCGTTGCATACCTGGAAACCAGCATCTTCGTTATAGCAGCATGTTACATACTTGAATGTATTGTTAGAGCCTTCGATATAAATACCGTTGTCAGAAGCATTCTTGATAGTAACATTCTGTACTGTACTGCCGTTGCCGTAGAAAGATAAGCCTCTGCCGTTGCTTCCGGATGTGGAAGAGAAATCAATTGTAGCATTGTTCTTGCCGGAGATGTGCACACCAGCCGGAACTTTCACTGCGCCGGATTTTACAGTACCGTTGATTACGATTGTTGTGCCGGATTTTGCTTTGCTGATAGCAGTTGCAAGAGAAGTACCGCCGTTCTTGACTTCGATTGTTGTTCCGCTTGTGGTTGTGCTGGAGCTGGAAGAACTGCTGGAAGAACTGGAAGAGGTAGAAGAACTGCCCTTGGAAGTTGCTTCAAATTTGAACTGCTGACAAGCTAAACCGTTATAAGTCCACTGATCAATATTGCCGCTGTTGTCTTTAGACCAGCCATAAACATCGACAGCCTTTGTTTCACTGCTGTTTTCAGTCAGCAGGCAGTATACGCCGGAAGAACTCTTGACTACTTTGAATTTCTGAGCTGTTGCGCCGTTGGACTGCCAAATTCTGATATTAGCACCGTCTGTGTTATAGCCGTTTTCAACATCGAGCATACGACCGCCGCTCAAACCGCTCTGGATAGTGATGACATTATTGCCAAGATTCTTGACATACCATTTCTGATTGTCGCCGCCTGTGCCCTGATACTGAATTACATTTGTGCCGTTGGCATCTTTCTTGCCGGAAACGTCCAGATATTTCTGACTGTTAATGTTCTTGATATAATACCAGCCATCAGAAAGATAATTGGAAGCCGCAAAAGATGTGATAGACAGATTCGCTGTTACAGCTGTGGCAAGGCTTGCGATAGCGGCTACGGATGCGATTGCTTTCTTAAAACTCTTCATGGTAGATTCCCCCTGAAATTAAAAATTTATTTTTTCATACGCTTGTGATCGGATTTGTGAATGAATTATGAATAAGTATTTATTCTTTTCACTGTAATCAGTATATCACAATTTCGTGCATTTGTCAAGAGTTTTTTTCAGTTTTATTTCATAATCAGGTTATAAAAAATATATTTTATACAAAATCAGGAATTTGCAAGATATATCTTGAAAAAATCAGGAAAAAATATTTTGTGCCAATCAGGATATTTATCATTTTTGCTATACTTGTTGAAAAACTTTATACAAATTGCCTGAAGAAAATGGTAAAATCTATAACAGAAACTATGATTAAATAACGTTTTCAGTAATAAAAAAACTGCCGCAGATTCCTGTGACAGTTTTTTTTCAGATTCAGATCTGCTTGATCTCTGAACGATAACGGTTTTTCCATGCGAGTCGCTTTCGATACAGCGTTTTTTCCGTCATCCGATAGCCCTTGCTGATCAGATAAAGCAGATAAATTACCGGATAAACAGCGAATATAATTTCACATAATAAAATCACTGCCGTATCAAATTCGATCATCCTCGCCGCGTTCTCCCAGTACGGAAATGTTACCGTCTCGCAGATTACCAGATTCCGCAGATGTTTCAGCGTGTCCCATTGCCTTGAAAGTTTATAGCGATTTGTATTCTCTTTCATGAGATAATCAGCATTTTCATCAGATTCCAGAGAATTTTTCAGCAGTTCCTGAGCAAAATTCCTGACCGGATTCGGCAGAACTGCTTCATAACAGCTGATCTTTGCTTCTGTATTCCAGTTTTTTTCATAAAAATCATAGCTCAGATAAATTCTCGGCATTGTTCCGTATGCCGTCTTGGAAGCATAATCCTGTTCCGGCTGAATCACTCCGGCGATCAGACAGGTCTGTTCCTGAACTGTAATTTCCATTCCGGCCACATCCGAAGAGCCGAATAATTCCCATGCAAGCTGGGTATCAATCACGACTCTGTCATGCATGAGATCCTGTTCCGAGAGATACACACCGCTGACCAGTTCCGGCGCATGAATCAGAAAAAAATCTCCTCCGATGACCGTCACAAGAGCTTTTGAAATTTCTTTCCGATTTCCTGTGATTTCGGCCTGACCTGCCTGTGTGCTGTAGGCATCGCACCACAGACGAGCCTGTTTGTTTTCAGGCTGTAATGATTTCGCTGTGAGCGCATCATTGATTTTCTCATGCAGAGCCGGAATGCTTTCAGCAGAAAATTCCGCCTCCGGACGGAGAAATATACTGATCTGCGAGGCCTTGCCGTCTGACTGCCATCGTTCTCCGGCCTGCTGACTCGGCAGAAGTCCGGAAAGAGACTGATTTATCAGCATTAAAATCAGCACAGTCAGAATACAGAAACAGGCCGGAATCAGCCGGATGATCTGTATTTTCCGGAGCTTCAT
>Ga0326511_10004406_pt1 | contig 11220 bp, 6 predicted proteins | sample 0_2496_0518_D_FD_203701 | JGI IMG/M metagenome (GOLD analysis project Ga0326511, IMG submission 203701) | Bovine rumen microbial communities from UC Davis, California, United States - 0_2496_0518 | ecosystem: Host-associated > Mammals > Digestive system > Stomach > Rumen | place: USA: California...
GGCCGCTTCGTGACGCGCCTGCTCAAGTCGCACATCATTCCTGCCATGAGCCAGCGACTGAACAAGCTGCCAGCAGAACAGCTCACCGACGAGATGCTGAAGACCATTGAGCTTTGCGACATTCCCAGGCACGACGGCTTACAAGGGAAACTGGGACCCATCGACGAGAGCATTCTCAAGAGTGCCCTGCACGACCTGGACCAGCTGGTGGGCGTAGAGCAGGCCAAGCAGGCATTGCACGGCTATGTCACCACCGTGCGAATGGAACGCCAGACGGGCTCGCTTACCGCCAGTTCAAAAATGCTCTACTGGAATTTCATTGGTAACACCGGCACGGGCAAAAGCACCGTGGCAGAGCTGTTGGGCAGGCTGATGCAGGGCCTGGGGCTGCTGAAACGAGGCCACACCGTGACGCTGAATATAGAGGAGCTGAACTCGCGAGACATGTACGACACACTCGAGAAGGCACTCAAGCGTGCCACCGACGGCCTGCTATTCATGGATATGGACTCGCCACGCTACCGCAACCAACCAACCGACTCCATACGTACCTGGCTGGTGAACAAAATCAAGGAGACCAAACAACAAACGGCCATCGTCTTTGCCGAAGTAGGCGAAAGCAACGATGACGTGCTGCGACAGCTGGCACTCAACGGTTTCGCATCGCTCTACCACTCGGTCATCTTCGACGACTTTACGGCACCACAGCTCATGCAACTGCTCCGGCAAATGCTTTCTTCCGACTACCGGCTGACGCTCTCGGCAGAAGCCGACGAGTACCTGACGCACTACGTAGAAAACCTGCACCGGCAGGCAACCCGCAATAGTCCCGTCAACGCACGCACAATACAGATGCACGCACAGACCATGGCACAGTCGGCACGACTGCGCATTGCCGGACAAACAGGACAGACCAATGAAGTGACATTGGCCGACTTGCAGGAAATTGAGCAGCAACGCAGTTTGAAAACAAGCCGAATAGGTTTCTGACACGAGAAATGGCAAAGAAAGAGAATCAAGACCTACTGTCTTATATAAGAGAAGGGCGCAAGATGACGCAAGCCGAAAAGCTGCGCCTCATCATAAACTTATCTATACCCGGCATACTCGCACAGATATCAAGCATCGTGATGTTCTTCATCGACTATGCCATGGTAGGACATCTGGGCGAAAAAGCCACCGCGTCGGTAGGGTTGGTAGAAAGCACCACATGGCTCATGGGCGGTCTGGGATCAGCCGTCTCCATGGGTTTCTCGGTACAGGTGGCCCACTTCATTGGGGCGAAGGATTTCGAGGCGGCACGCCGCGTACTGCGACAGAGTCTGATTTGCAGCACAATATGGAGCCTCGCCCTCTGCTCACTGGGAATCGCCATTCACCGCCTCCTACCCTACTGGCTGGGAGGAACGCCCGATATAGCGCACGATGCATCGCTCTACTTCCTCATCATCGCATTGAGTGGTGTGTTCTTCCAACTGGAAGGACTGGCCGGCTCTATGCTGAAATGCTCAGGCAACATGAAGATTCCCTCGATGCTGAACATCGCCATGTGCTGCATGGATGTAGCATTCAACTATGTGTTCATCTACCTCCTTGACTATGGCGTGGCCGGTGCTGCCATGGGCACGGGCGTAGCCATCTTCGTCACGGCCATGCTCATGCTCTATTTTCTGCTGGTACGCAGCGACATGCTTTGTCTGGTAGGGCATCCCGGCTCATTCCGTCCACGCGAAGACACCATCCAAACGGCCATTAAAATCGGAGCACCCATGGGGCTTCAACATCTGCTCATGGGATCGGCACAAATCGTGAGCACCATCATCGTGGCACCATTGGGCACCGTGGCCATAGCGGCCAACTCGATGGCCATCACCGTAGAGAGCCTCTGCTATATGCCAGGATACGGCATTGCCGAGGCCGCCACCACGCTGGTAGGACAGGGCATCGGCGCAAAGCAGCCACAACTCACGCGCTCGTTTGCATACATGTCGGTGGTAATGGGCATGACCATCATGACCTGCATGGCCATACTCATGTATGTCTTTGCACCAGAACTGATGGCAGTGATGACACCCGTAGACGCCATCATCAGCGAGGGAGCCGCCGCACTGCGCATCGAGGCATGGGCCGAGCCGATGTTTGCGGCCATGATAGTAACCAATGGTGTGCTCATAGGCGCCGGCGACACACTCGTGCCTGCCATCATCAGTCTGACAAGTATGTGGGGAATAAGGCTTTCGCTGGCTGCATGGATGGCACCCATTTATGGACTGCGCGGCGTATGGACGGCTATGGCCATCGACCTGAGTTGCCGAGGATGCCTCTTCCTGACACGACTGTTCAGAGGCAACTGGCAAAAAGGGCTGAATAGATAGAAGATTGTAGTTGGGAGCTTGAAATGAAGAATAGAATTTTGGAGTCAGGAACTGTTAAAGGAAAGTTTCACACCCGCAAAACAGAAATCAATAGAAAAAAGCAATGATTGTTTGTATAGCAGAAAAGCCCAGCGTGGGCAAAGACATAGCACGCATATTAGGGGCGACTGCCTCACACGATGGATATATGGAGGGAAACGGTTATCAGGTGACGTGGACATTTGGACATTTGTGCGAACTGAAGATGCCCGAAGACTATACTCCCCTTTGGAAGGCCTGGGCCCTTTCATCGCTACCCATGATTCCACCTCGCTTTGGCATACGACTGAAAGAAGACGTGGGTGTAAAAAAGCAGTTTGCCACCATCGAACGGCTTATGCAGCAAGCCGACGGCATCATCAACTGCGGCGATGCCGGACAGGAGGGAGAACTCATTCAGCGATGGGTCATGCAGAAGGCACAGGCAAAATGCCCAGTGAAGCGACTATGGATATCGTCGATGACCGACGAGGCCATACGCGAGGGATTTGCCAACCTGAAAGACCAGTCGGAATACCAGTCGCTCTATCTTGCCGGACTTAGCCGTGCCGTGGGCGACTGGCTCTTAGGCATCAACTGCACGCGCCTCTACACGATTAAATATGGACAGATGCGCTCACGGCAAGTGCTCAGCATTGGCCGGGTGCAGACACCTACCCTTGCGCTCATCGTGAAGCGACAAAAAGAAATAGACAACTTCAAGCCCGAACCTTACTGGGTGCTCTCCACCATCTATCGCGACACGCTTTTCACTGCCACTTCAGGGCGCTTTGGCAGCAAGGAAGAGGGAGAGAAGGCATTTGCCACCATTGAGGGGCGCCCTTTCACCGTGACCGACATACAAAAGAAGAAGGGCCGCGAGACGCCGCCATCGCTCTACGACCTCACCTCGCTGCAGGTAGACTGCAACAAGAAGTACGGCTTTTCGGCAGAGACGACGCTCAACATCATACAGCAGCTATACGAGATGAAGCTCACCACCTATCCTCGTGTCGACACCACCTTCCTCAGCGACGATGTCTATCCTAAATGCCCGCAGATCATGAACGGACTCTTTCAGACACACTTCGCCGCACAGGCTCCATACGCTGAACTGGTGAAGCCCCTTGGAGGAAAGCCTCTGCCAAAATCGAAGAAAGTGTTCGACTCATCGAAGGTCACCGACCACCATGCCATCATCCCCACTGGCGTGCCTCCACAGGGGCTTACTGATATGCAGCAACGGGTCTTCGACCTCGTGGCCCGCCGTTTCATTGCTGCATTCTACCCCGACTGTCTGTTTGCACAGACCACCGTGCTGGGCGTGGTAGAAGGCGAAGCCACCCCTCAAAGCGAAGCCGTCTCTGTGGGCCGCGATTCCATCGCGGCAATCTCCTTCAAGGTCACCGGCCGCACCATCCTTGCTCTTGGCTGGCGTGCCGTCTACGCCAAAGACTCCCAGGCCGACGATGATGATGAGCGCAAGCCCGATGAGGAAGAGCGCACGCTGCCCGAATTTAACAAGGGCGAGAGCGGACCACACACACCCACCCTGACCGAGAAACAAACAACACCACCCAAGCACTACACCGAAGCTACATTGCTCCGCGCCATGGAGACCGCAGGGAAACTGGTCGATGACGAGACCCTTAGAGCCGCTCTCAAGGAGAACGGAATAGGACGCCCATCTACACGGGCCGCCATCATCGAGACGCTATTTAAGCGCCACTATATCAGGAAGGAGCGAAAGAATCTCGTGGCTACACCGACAGGCATCGAACTCATAGATCTCATTCACGAAGAACTGCTGAAGAGCGCCGAGCTGACAGGCATCTGGGAAAAGAAACTTCGCGACATTGAGTCGCAAAAATATGATGCCACACTCTTTATCGACGAACTGAAGACCCAAGTGGCCGAAATTGTAAGGCAGGTGATAGCCGACCAAAGCAATCGTCACGTAACCGTCACCGAAGAGGAAAAAAAGAAAGAATCTGCCCCGACGGGAAAAAACGCTCAGAAAACAGAGGCTAAACAAGGAGAAATGCCCATCAAGAAAACTCGTACTGCAAAGAAGGCCAAGACCGAAACCACTCCACCCTCTGCTACTGCTGTAGAAAATCAAGACTCACTGATAGGCCAGCCTTGTCCGCTTTGCGGAAAAGGGCACGTTATAAAGGGAAAAACGGCATACGGATGCTCAGAATGGAAACAAGGATGTACCTTCCGAAAATCTTTCGAATAGAGACACAAGGTTTGTTTGAAGTGCTCGCTGAGGAGCTTTATGAATATGGGAATCACAACGGTGATTCCTTTTTATTCTATCTGTGCTCCATCTGTCACTAATGTAAGCCATTGGTAATCAACAACTCTTACAGATTGACAGATGGAGCAGATGTTTTAAAAAACTTTTTCAATCAGTAAATCACGAATCCACCATTGGGCAACATCGTCACCTTGACCATGCCATTCTTTCCGGTCTTCAGCTTACTGATACTTAGTTCTACCGGTCCCTGCTTCTTGCCAACCTTATCGGCGAGGAGCGTTTGAAGCCCAGGATAGGCAGAAAGGTCAAGCGACAGCGTGAGTGGCTCCTTCTGCGCATTGATGCCGGCCACATACCATTGAGTGCCATGACGACGAGCCAGCACGGCATAGCGGCCTGGGTACCCGTCTACGTAGCGAGTCTCTTCCCAGGTAGTGGGTATCTGCCTGAGGAAATCAAGCTCGCCCTCAGGCAGCTCTTGCAGATTGTTGGGCTGCATGGCGATGCACTGTACGACCGTCTGATTGGTGAAGGCTGTGGCCAGCTCGAAGGCATCAGTGGTCTGGCGACGATGCCTGCTGCGGTTGTCGCGAGAGAGCTGTTTGTTCATAATCACCCCACCCCAGTCCATCGAGGCCGAGGCATTGCGGCAGAAGGGATGCATGCATAGCTCGAAAGCTTCTTGCTGTGCATGATGGTCAGAGAAAAAGACGTTTTCGCTGGCCAGCACAGCCTCACTCGACACGAAGTTGGGATACATGCGTTCCCAACCACGTGGCAGGGTGCAACCATGGAATACCACCTGCAGACCATAGCGATTGGCATCAAAAAGGATGTCTTCGTAAAGTTTCATAGTCTCCTGCTTGTCGCCGGCAAAGAAGTCGACTTTGATGCCTTTCACGCCTATCTGCTTGAGCCAAGCCATTTCGCGGTCGCGTGCCCAACTGGTGTCCATGCAGTCACGGGGCGTCTGCGGGGCATCGTTCCAGTGGCCATTGCTATTATACCAAAGCAGCAGCGAAACCCCTTTCTCTTGAGCATATCTTGAAAGCTGGGCCATGCGCTCTCGACCAATGTTCTTATCCCACCAGTTGTCTACGAGGCAATACTCGTAGCCCATCTTTGCAGCCAGATCGATGAACTGCACCTGATCAGCATAGTTGATAGACTCGTCTTGCCAGATGAGCCAACTCCAGGTATATCGCCCGGCCTTATACTCAGTAGAAGGCTGATAACGAGGTTCTACCACATCATAGGGAATGGTGGTCTCAACGATAGGTGCCAGCGAACTGCCCATGGTGATGGTGCGCCAGGGCGTACAGCCAGGAAGAGGAATGCTTGCCGTGGCAGAACCAAAGGCATTGTTCTCGCCAGGTTGCGGATAGGCGATGCTATAGCCAACGCCTGGCTGATAGTCGCTTAGATGAGAGCCGCAGTAACGGCTGTCTACTCCCGTCTCGCTGATGAGCAGCCACTGGTTTCCTGCCTTGAACAGACAAGGGAAGGTGTAGCCTTGGCCATATTGTGAACGGGCAGCCATGGGTGCATCTGCCGTGTATTCCTCTTCATAGCTGGGCTTGGTGCGCTCCCACCCTTTCATAGGGTCTATCTGTGGACAGAGGAAGGTTGTCGTTGCATCGGGCAGACGGAAGGCCGTGAGCTCACTTGAGACGACGGCCATCTTGGGATTGTCGTTTTTCTGTCGTGGAATAATGTAGCGAAAAGCCACATCGTTGTCTTTCACGAAGAATTCTATCTGCATGCGCTGCTTCTGCCGGTTCTCAATGTCGATGAGGGCTGTAGTTGCCTCATAGCTAATGTGAGCCTGCTTAGCCTGCCGCATATCGTAAGTGGCCTTCTTCCGGTCTTGCCGCACGTCGACAATGGAAAGCCCCTGGGTGAAGTCGCCAAAATCGGCCTTGAAGCCCAGCGACGAGGGTAAAAGCAAGGAATGTCCATCGAGGGTCAATGCATAGGTGGCATGGCCTGCATCGTCGTTTACATCGACAACAAGTTTTCCGTTTGGCGAAGAAAAGGTGAGTTGACGGGCGGCCAAAGCCAATGGCAGCACGGCCAATAAGGGTAGAATGGTTTTTCTCATGATGATTGTTTTTAGTTGTTTTATAGTTTATTCTTCTATATGGGAGAGGGAATGAACGAAAGATGAGAAGAAATTGCTAATGCTCTCGGCTGGACAATAAGTGATATAGCGAGCCGAGTGGTGAACCTGCCAAAGCATTGCAGAGGAATGTTTCGTTCCGACAAAGATGCCATCGCCTTGTTCAAAATACCACTGTCCGCCCCGCGATTTCTGCAAAGAGAACAAATCGTCGGTAACAGCCATGACGACCGATGCTTCTGGACGGGTGGTTAGAAAAGGTATTTCGTCGGCACTGAAGTCAAGCATCTGTATGAGCATGGTGCCTGCAAGCGATGCCATGCGTTGCATGCCAATGGCCGAAAGCCAGTCTTGAAGCTTCACGTAATCTACTCTGTCGCCCAGCTTGCGAAGATACAAGCCGAGGTCTACAAGCTGGCTGGCAGCGACACCGGCATTGAGCATACTCGTGGCTATTGAGAGCAACAAATGGAGCAGCGTGAGTGTAGGCGAAAGAGTCTCTACACGTGTGTCGCATGTCTGGAGGAAGGTTGGAGCGGACTCGCGCATTTCTTTTTGCACAATGTTTTGCAGCGCGCGATTGTGAAGAGCATTGGCCATCTGCAAAAGATTATGCCTATGTCTTACTACAATATCCTGATAGCGAAACATAAGCACATGCTTCGTCTGCTCGTCTACATCGGAACCATGCTCTTTGGCCCAGCCATCGGCCTTGGCGCCCTGTGTGGCAAAGGGGAAAAAGATGGTAATGGCTTCGTCGGGCGAACGATAGTCTGGCTGCACATAGAGACAGGCCAGTGCCTGACCCTGCAATAAGATGGGGCGCAACTGGCGATGAGCATAAAGGCCAAGCAATTCGGCTGCAATCATATTTTGCCGTCGACTGGCTTCCTGAGTCTGAGAAATGGCCTTTTGCCATGTCTCTGCCATCTCGCCAGTCTGCTGGGCAAAAAATTGATTTCGGCACAAGGAAAGACCATTGGCGACAATGGCAGCCACGCCATTTATTACGGAATAATGATAAAGCCGCTTCCATTTCCATGCCGACATAGGCTCTATCTGCCGTTCTTGGCCAAAGGCGCCGGCAAGTATTAAACGGAAAAAATTTCGAACGATGATATCTGTCTGCAATGCCATAGTGGAAGAATATCAAGAATAGCGTTTGGGATAGCGGAAGAATATTGCCAACAGGGCTGCCACGCCAATGGCCATGGGATAATAAAGGTAAGGCACAATGCTTACAGGATTGACAGAGGCCAGCCCTGCCGCCATGAGCAATTGGGCACCATAGGGAATAAGTCCCTGAGTGAAACAAGAGAATGTGTCGAGCAGCGAAGCACACTTGCGAGGATCGAGCAGAAACTTATCGCCTATCTTCTTAGCTATGCCGCCCACGGTAATGATGGCAACGGTGTTATTGGCTGTGCATACGTTGACTATGCTTACCAGTGCGGCAATAGACAATTCGGCACCCCGTTTTGAGCGAACATGGCGCAACTGATTCTCGATGATGAACTTGATGCCTCCATTATGCTTGATAACTTCGAGCAATCCACCTGCCATCAGGGTGATGATAATCAGTTCGCCCATACCGACGATGCCATCACCCATGGCCTTGAACCAGCCGAAAACGCCAAAGGAACCGTTGGCAATGCCGATGATGCCGCTTAACGCAATGCCTATGACAAGGACGACTATGACATTCAGTCCTGCTATTGCCGTGACCAGTACCACGAGATAAGGAAGGACTTTCAGAAAATCTGCCGATGGAATGGCACTGGGCGATGACATGCCTTGCCCCATGACAATGTAGGCACCCAAGACCAACAATGCAGCAGGAAGGACAATGAACGAGTTTACCCGAAACTTGTCGCTCAGCTTGCAACCTTGTGTCTGAGTAGCAATGATAGTAGTATCGCTAATAAAAGAAAGGTTGTCGCCAAAGAACGAACCACCCACGACAACAGCAGTGATCATGGGCACCGTAGCTCCGGTCTGGGTAGCAATACCTGCTGCAATAGGAGTAAGGGCAACAATGGTGCCAACACTGGTGCCAATGCTCAAAGAGATAAAACAAGAGGCAAGAAACAGTCCGGCTAAAAGCATCTGGGAAGGGAGGTAGCTCAGCGTGAACTGAACTGTAGCATCGATGCTGCCCATGACCTTTGCCGTATTCGCAAAGGCACCGGCAAGCACGAAAATCCAAATCATCAGCATCATCTCTGGAGAGCCAGCTCCTCGACTAAAAACATTAATGCGCCGACGCAGTTTTCCCTTGGTGATGGCAATGGCATATACGCTACTGGCCATAAAGGCCACGGTTATTGGCACCTTGTAAAAGTCACGAGCAACGAAGCTCGTGACTAAATACAAGGTGGCAAACACGAAAAGTGGCGACAAAGCCAATAAGCCTTTCTGCATTGAAAATCAAGATATTACAAAGTTACTCCATTCTTAAAAATCGAGATTTCGCGATAGCCATTCTCCTCGTTACGGGCATGCTGTCCACTGGCTACAGCCAGCACCTTGTCGATGAATTCCGGCACCAGTTCTTCCATCGTTCGCCCTTCGATCAACTGCCCAGCAGAGAAGTCCACCCAATTAGGCTTACGGGCAGCCAGCGTGGGATTAGTGGCTATCTTCATGGTAGGCACAAATGTGCCGAATGGAGTGCCACGACCAGTAGTGAAGAGCACCAGATGGCATCCGCAAGAGGCCAAGGCGGTAGCAGCCACAAGGTCGTTGCCCGGAGCAGAGAGTAGATTTAAGCCATGATGCTGAAGACGGTCGCCATACTCCATGACGCCGCTGACAGGAGCGCGCCCGCACTTCTGAGTGCACCCCAAAGCCTTATCTTCAAGCGTCGAAATACCTCCTGCCTTGTTGCCTGGGGAAGGATTCTCGCCTACAGGCTCACCATGAGAGAGGAAGTATTCCTTGAAATTGTTGATGAGCGACACGGTCTGGTCGAACAGTTCACGAGTCTCGCAACGATTCATCAAAATGGTTTCGGCACCAAACATTTCGGGCACTTCGGTGAGCACACTTGTACCACCTTGGGCTACCAACCAGTCGCTGAACTCGCCAACAAGCGGGTTGGCGGTAATGCCCGAGAAGCCATCGCTGCCACCACATTTCAGGCCAACGCGCAATTTCGACACAGAAACATCTTCGCGTTTGTCTTGCTTGGCTATCTGATAAAGTTCGCGAAGCACCTGCATGGCGGCTTCAACCTCATCGCCTTCTACTTTCTGAGTAACAAGCAGGCGTATGCGTTCTTTATCGTAATCGCCTAAAAGCTCCATAAACTGATCGGGCTGATTGTTCTCGCAGCCCAGGCCCAGCACCAATACGGCACCGGCATTGGGGTGCAAAACGATGTCGCGCAACACCTTGCGGGTATTCTCATGATCACCAGAAAGCTGCGAGCAGCCAAAGTTGTGATGCCAGGCATGGATGCTGTCGATGCCCTCGCACCCTGTCTCTTTGCGCAAAAGCTGAGCCACTCGCTCTGCGATGCCATTAACACAGCCTACGGTGGGCACAATCCATATCTCATTGCGCACGCCCACATCGCCATTCTTCCTTACATAGCCCTTAAAGGTCCTATTTTCTTTCTTTATATTAAGCTGCTCGTTTACAGGACTATATGTATATTCGAGCGTTCCAGAAAGATTCGTCTTCAGATTATTCTCGTTTACCCATTCTCCAGCCTTTAGGTCGCGGCGAGCATGCCCTATGGGATAACCATACTTGATGATGTTCTCGCCTTCCTTCACGTCGCGCAGCAGCACCTTATGACCAGCAGGAACATCTTCGGCCAGCACTACGCGCTCGCCACCAGCTTCAATCACATCACCTTTTTTCTTCTCGACTAAGCAGACCACGACAGTGTCTGCAGGATTAATTTTAAGAAATGTAGCTTGCATAAATAATTTTGTTGTTATTTGTTTTTAGTCATTATCCAATGTTCTCGCGGCGATAGAAGTCGATATTCTCTCGAGTGAGCAACTCTATCGGCATATAGTTTACAGGATTTATCTCCTTTTTCAGTACGATGGCGTCAAAAAGCGTGCACACACAAGCATGACCTTGCATGTATGCATGCTGCGCCACAAGGAAGGAGATGCTACCCCGATGAACGCAATCGACATTTTTTGGAACCATGTCATAGCCCATAATCTGAACATCACGCCGATTGCTGCGCAACAAGAACTCGCCAACGATGTGAGCCTTCGAATTGAAGGTTATACAGTGATGAACGTTTGGGTGGGTAGAGAAGAAGTCTTCAAGCGTCTTGTCATAGGTTTCGGGCTTGTCCCATGGGAGTTCCACATCAATTATCTTCACTTCCGGAAAATGATCGGTCATGTAGTGACGGAAACCCGTTTCACGGTTCATTTGCTGCTTAGACCCCACTTGCCCATTCTTCAGCAGTTTCATCA
>Ga0326511_10004408_pt1 | contig 11217 bp, 8 predicted proteins | sample 0_2496_0518_D_FD_203701 | JGI IMG/M metagenome (GOLD analysis project Ga0326511, IMG submission 203701) | Bovine rumen microbial communities from UC Davis, California, United States - 0_2496_0518 | ecosystem: Host-associated > Mammals > Digestive system > Stomach > Rumen | place: USA: California...
GCTTGGTTATCTTACACAACGTGCATGGGATAGAAATGTACAAGTCATGGTAGAAGGTCCGGGGCATATGGCAATGAATGAAATTGCAGCCAATATGAAACTGCAAAAGAGATTATGTCATAATGCGCCGTTCTACGTTTTAGGACCTTTGGTGACAGACATTTTCCCAGGGTATGACCATATTACATCCGCAATTGGTGGAGCGATTGCCGCCGCAAATGGTGCGGATTTCCTCTGTTATGTGACACCTGCGGAACATTTGCGCTTACCTGATGTGAATGACGTGAAAGAGGGCATTATTGCCAGCAAAATTGCAGCTCATGCGGCTGATATTGCTAAGGGTGTACCTCATGCAAGAGACAAGGATAACGAAATGGCAGAAGCCCGCCATGTTGTCGATTGGGAAAGAATGTTTGAAATCGCTGTGGATGCAGAAAAAGCAAGAGCATACTTTGAAAGCACTCCGCCGGCAGACCGTCACACCTGTTCCATGTGCGGAAAGATGTGTGCAGTCAGAACAACTAACATGATTCTGGCAGGCGAAAAAGTAGAATTCTGTTCCGAACTCCCCACAAAAAAGAATTAAATCACAGGAGGGATTTTTATGGTAAAAGTCAACGGAAAGCAACTTGATGTACAGGGAAAAACCATTGCTGAAATTGTCGAAAGTGAAGGTTATGAGCGTACCAGAGTTGCTGTTGAATTGAATGAAGATATTGTACCAAAATCGGCATATGAAAGCACGATTCTGAACGACGGCGACAGCGTGGAAATTGTCGGTTTTGTGGGAGGTGGTTGATACCATGATGCCTACAAAAGAAGAAATGTTTCAGGCGTTGGCAGTCCGTCACGGTGAAGCCATTCAGCGCAAATTTGAAAAAGCGTCTGTCGTGGTGTGTGGTTTGGGTGGATTAGGTTCAAATGTTGCCATTCACCTTGCAAGGGCAGGAGTGGGAAATATTCACCTGATTGACTTTGACAGGGTGGATATTTCCAACCTCAACAGACAGCAGTATTTCCCTGACCAACTCGGACAGCCTAAAGCATCTGCATTGCTGGAAACCATTCAACGAATCGCCCTTTACTGCAATGTCACTTCACAGAATGTCAGACTGACCGAAGAAAACATTCCGGAATTATTGTCACCATTTGACATTATTTGTGAATGTTTCGACAAGGCAGACCAAAAGGCAATGTTAGCGAATTGTGTCCTTGAGACGATGCCCGAAAAATATTATGTGTCGGCTTCCGGAATGGCTGGAATTGGTTCAGCGAATACCATTCAAACAAGAAAAGTTGCAAAGCGTTTCTATTTGTGCGGAGACGAAACAAGCGACATTGAAAAGGGTGCAGGGCTTTTCAGTGCAAGGGTTGCTGTGTGTGCAGGTCATGAGGCACATATGGTATTGAGAATCATTGCAGGGGAATTAAACCCTTGATACATATCATTACTAATACAGAAAGCAGGTTAAAACAAGATGAACGAAAATAATGTCAAAGAAGATAAGTTAGTGATTGGCGGTCATGAGTTTCATTCCAGATTTATTTTAGGTTCGGGAAAATATTCCCTTTCTTTGATTGAAGCGGCTGTCAAGTATGCAGGTGCAGAAATTATCACCTGTGCGGTCAGACGTGCCAACACCAAAGAACAGGAAAATATTCTCGACTTCATTCCAAAGGGTGTCACATTACTCCCCAATACTTCCGGTGCAAGAAACGCTGATGAAGCGGTCAGGATTGCAAGGCTTGCCAGAGAGTTGGGATGCGGAAATTTCGTCAAAATTGAAATCATGCGTGATACAAAGTATTTATTGCCGGATAATGTGGAAACCGTCAAGGCTACGGAAATTCTGGCAAAAGAGGGCTTTGTGGTCATGCCGTATATGTACCCCGATTTGAATACCGCCCGTGACCTCGTGAATGCCGGCGCAGCATCCGTGATGCCGTTAGCGTCTCCGATTGGCTCAAATAAAGGGCTTGCAACAAGGGACTTCATTCAGATTCTGATTGACGAAATTGATTTGCCGATTATCGTTGATGCCGGAATTGGCAGACCCTCACAAGCTTGTGAAGCCATGGAAATGGGAGCTGCTGCGGTGATGTCCAATACTGCATTGGCAACGGCTGGAAACCTCCCCATGATGGCAAGCGCATTCAAGCAGGCTGTGGAAGCCGGCAGAAAAGCATATCTTTCAGGGCTTGGCAGAGTATTGACAAGAGGGGCTTCTCCTTCTGATACTTTGACCGGATTCCTGCATGATTGAAGGTGAACAAGATGGAAAATCAATTTTTGATAGATTCAGATGAATTGTCCCCGAAAGCCCTCGAAAAAAAGCATCAGCTCGAAACAGACCCCACGTCAAGAACCAATCACATGGAATTCATGAAAGGTCAGGAACAAATTCATTCTGATATTTTCGATAAGGTCATGACGGAAGTCAAAAATTATGACCCGTCAAAATATACTGGTCTGGATGTTGAAAGAGCATTGAAAAAAGAAACAATCGGAATTGAAGAGCTGAAAGCGTTTCTGTCTCCGTCTGCTGAACCATTTCTTGAAAAGATGGCGGAACGTGCAAGGCTGGAAACACAGAAGCATTTCGGAAATACAGTTTATTTGTTCACTCCCCTGTATATAGCCAATTACTGCGAAAATTATTGTGTATACTGCGGTTTCAACTGTTACAATCACATCCGCAGAATGAAGCTTTCCATGGAACAGGTCGAACACGAAATGAAAGTCATTGCTGACAGTGGTATGGAGGAAATTTTAATCCTCACAGGCGAAAGCAAAGGCATGAGCGACGTAAAATATATTGGTGAAGCTTGCAAGCTTGCAAGAAAATATTTCCGTATGGTGGGAATTGAAATTTATCCGGTGAATGTCGAAGATTATCGTTATCTGCATGAATGCGGTGTGGATTATGTGACGGTATTTCAGGAAACCTACGACAGCGACAAATATGAAACATTGCACCTCGCAGGTCATAAGCGAGTATTCCCCTATCGTTTCGATGCGCAGGAACGTGCGCTTATGGGCGGTATGAGAGGGGTTGCCGGTTCAGCATTGCTGGGGCTGTCGGATTTCCGGAAAGATGCGCTTGCAAGTGCCCTGCATATGTATTTTTTACAGAGGAAATACCCTCATGCAGAAATTTCCCTTTCCTGTCCCCGACTCCGTCCGATTATCAACAACGGAAAAATCAATCCGCAGGATGTCGGCGAACGTCAGCTATGTCAGATACTTTGTGCGTACAGAATGTTTCTGCCGTTTGCAGGAATTACGGTTTCCTCTCGTGAAAGCAAAAGTTTCCGTGACGGCATTGTCAAAATTTGTGCAACGAAAATTTCCGCTGGTGTCTCGACTGGTATCGGCGACCATGAAAGCAAGTACACCGGAAAAGAAGGCGATGCAGAGGGCGACGAACAATTTGAAATCAACGATTCCCGCAGTTTCAGCCAAATGTATGAAGATATGTCCGGCGAAGGATTACAGCCCGTCCTGAATGATTACTTGTATGTATAAGATTATTTGTATTACCAATCGAAAACTCTGTCAGGGGGATTTTTTGGAGCAAATTCAAAAAATCGCTATGGCGAAGCCTGATAAAATTATTGTCAGAGAAAAAGACCTCACAGAAGAGGAATATACTGCATTATTGGCGGAAATTCTCAAAGTTTGCGAAAGTTCCTCTGTGGAAGTCACTGCACATAGTTTCATTGATTCTGCTAAAAAATTAGGGGTTCGCTCCATTCATTTGCCACTTGATAAATTGCGTGCCATGTCCAGAGAGGATAAGCAATTTTTCCGGAACATTGGCGCATCCTGTCACTCTGTAGAGGATGCAAAAGAAGCCCTTGCATTGGGAGCGGATTATATCATTGCTGGGCATATTTTCGAAACGGATTGCAAAAAGGGACTTGCTGGGAGAGGCTTGCAATTTCTGCATGAAGTCTGTCAGGAAGTTTCCATTCCAGTGTATGCCATTGGTGGTATCAATTTCCATAATATACCAGATGTTATTCAGGCTGGTGCAGATGGAATTTGTATGATGAGCGGTTTCATGAAGTCTGAGACCCCTGAAAGTGATATTGCAAAATTGAGATGAAAAAAGGCTGTTGTACCGTGGATTTGGTACAACAGCCCTTTTGATTATGATTCTAGCAAGCCAACAACAACCTGTCTTTGTGTGCCGTCATCTGTACAGGTGATAATCGTAATCCGATTGTCACCGAAATCATTGAGTACCCACGTTTCATTGGGTTCAACAATAAAATTTTCGTTCACAGTATAAATATAGCTCTTCTTATCTTTGTCGTAAAGTGTAATTTTCATACCCATTTCAATGTTTTTGAGATGATTGAAATATTCCTTATAAATGACACTGTTATGACCTGCAATGCAATAATTCCCAACGCCGAAATCACCTGAGCCGATAAAATGCCCTGTTGCTTTGGCAAGTGTGGCATTGTCTGTGCCTTCCAGAATTGGTGCTTTGATATGTAAGTCTGCAATCTCAATGACAGGATTTTCACGCATCATTTTTTGTTTATTGTATTCCCGATAAATTTTTCTGATGCCGAAAAAGCCTAGAACGCTTACACCAATTAACATGAAAATAAGACCTATGATAAATAGTGTCCATTGCTTTTTTGTTTTGTGTTTGGTATCAACTTTCAGCATATCGCACCTCCCCAAATATAGATTGGCATAGGAATAATCAAAAGCAGTTCAGAAGAAAAACTGAACTGCTTCCACAACCTGCTATACAACATTTCCAAAATAAGAAAAGCATTGTATAAATATGGTCTGAGTGACGGGACTTGAACCCACGACCTCTACCACCCCAAGGTAGCGCGCTACCAACTGCGCCACACCCAGACACTTTTTACTGTTAAGCTCTTCACTCAACAGTATATATTATATCACACTTTTATGATTTTGTCAAGCCTTTTTTTAAAATTTTTTGAAATATTTTGTAGTGCAACTGATGAGAGTGAAGGCTGTCGCATCCAAATGAATGGTGCGACAGCCTTTTCAAGTAGTAACTTAATCGAAAAATCCCCTGACTTCGAAAAATCCCTGACCACCTGAACCGCCGTTCTGACTCCATGTATCGGGGTCGGAATCAATGATAGTATAAGTATGACCTGCTTTCAATGTGAGGTTGGTCGGATATGCCCACCAAACCGCATTAGGAGTATGATACATTCCTTCTGTGCCGGTTGTTACCCATCTGCCAATTTCCACACCATCTTCCAACAGTCCGATTGTTCCGGTCTGTGCTGTTCCGTGCTGATTGTTCCAGTGGTACGTCATGAGGGAATAAACGGTACAATTCTTGTCAACGGTGAAAGTGCTTTCGGCTGTGGGCTTATTGGAGACAGCATAAATATTGAAATTGGTTGCAATCATTTCAGTTGTTTTCTTGTCGCTGGAAAGCAATGCTTTTTTCATCAGAGCGAAATCGATAATATTCAGTTTGCCGTCTTCGTTGAAATCGACGTTTTTCCAGTTAGTGAGGCGAGCATCCGGAACATTTGCAAGCCATTTCTTCATTAACACCAAATCCAAAAGGTTGAAATTGCCGTCTCCATTGACATCGCCCTTTGATGTTGTAACAGGGGGTTCAACTGGAGGGGTGACAATTGGCTCGTCATTGTCAACCGTATCGCCGATAATCAGCGTTTTAGAAACCTTGCTGTCACCAGTAGAGAAGGTAATTGTCCCTTCGCCCTTTGCAATGCCTGTAACAGTCAAATCAGATACGCTTGCAATGTCAGAAGGCTTCACGCTCATCAAAGAATTATCAGATTTGGCAACGCCAGAAAGTGCGCCTGTAAATTCCAGAGAATCCCCGACACCAAGGCGAATTCGATTGAAATAACTTTCAGTATTTGCAAAGTATACAGTGTGCGCTTTACCGCCCTTGAATTCTGTCGCATGACCATTATAACTCCGGTAGCCTTTACCGCCATAAGGTGCATATACTGTCAGATTGCTACCAATGACAAGCGTTCCGTTAGCCTGATAGTCGGCTTCTACTGTGGTGTTGATAATGACATCTCCATTCACGTCCAGCAATCCACCGCCGGAATACATACTCAAATCACCACCGCCGTAGCTATCGCCTTTGTTTTGGAGTTCATAATTTCCGGCGATATGGGCTGAACCTGTACCAATCACCAATGTTCCCTTTGGCTGGTAGTATGTGCCGGAAACATTCATGGTACTGCTAGAAACATTGACAGTTGTACCGTTCTGGATGAAATCGCCGTTGATGGTAACTGTGTTACCATTGAAATTGAGTTCACGACTGCCGGAAATGGTGCTGTTATTTGCAAATGTTGCGTCAGAAGCGAGGGTGAAGCCTGTTGTTGCTCCGGTCAGGAGAATTTCACCGTTTCCGGTCATTTGTACTCTGTTCAGGTAATTATAATCAGCAGAATCAAAATAGACTTCATGAGTAGCATCACCCTTGAATTCCGTCACATGACCGTTGTAACATTGCAAGCCTTTACCGCCGTAGGGATTGTATACCTTCAAATCTCCGCCAATTTTGAGTGTGCCTAATGCTTGATGATTTGCCTCTGCTGTGGTTTTGATGATAACATTTCCGTCAACGTCCAATATACCACCACCAGAATACATATTCAGTTCACCACTGCCATACGCTTCATCTTGATACTGTTCTTCATAATTTCCGGCGATATGGGCTGAACCTGCTCCAATCACCAATGTACCTTTTGGCTGGTAATATGTGCCGGAAACTTCCAGATTACTACTGGAAACATCCACGGTTAGTGCGCCGTTCTGGGTGAAACTGCCGTCAACGGTCATGGTGTGACCGTTCAGACTCAAATCACGAGAACCGGAAATGACACTGCCGTCCGCAAAGGTCACATCAGAAGACAGGGTGAAGCCTGTTGTTGCTCCGGTCAGGAGAATTTCACCGTTTCCGGTCATTTGTACTCTGTTGAGGTAATTATAATCAGCAGAATCGAAATAGACCTCGTGAACCTTATCGCCCTTGAATTCCGTTACATGACCGTTGTAAGCCTGCAAGCCTTTACCGCCATAGGGATTGTATACCTTCAAATCTCCCCCAATGCGGAGCGTTCCCACTGCCTGATGATTCGCTTCTGCTGTGGTGTTGATGATAACATCTCCGTCAACGTCCAGTAAACCGCTGCTGGCATACATATTCAGTTCGCCGCTTCCATAAGTACCGTCTTTGTTTTGCAGTTCATAATTGCCGGTTACTTTCATTTCACCTGAGCCAATTACCAAAGTACCACCGGACTGGTAGACTGTTCCGTTGACAATGAGGGAATGTCCGTTTAATTCCAATGTACCGCCTGTGATGTACAAATCACCATCATAGACGGCATCGGCTTTCAGGCTCAAATCTCCTGAAATAGCTGTGTCGGCTGCGGATGCTGTCAAGGTGGCAATATCGGGCTGTGATGTGACAAATGCACCAGCTCCAAAAATCATGACTGCTGATAGAATCAGCGGAAATAATTGTTTTTTCATAATCATACCTCCAATTTATGTGTGTCAACTCATGTCAAATTCCTCCAATTTTCGAACATGTTATGATAAAAAACTGTATACTTTTATTATACCATAGACCATGTGAAAAGTCAATACTTTATATTGTTTTTTTTAATCTTTAAAAATATCCAATGACAGTATCAAGTGTGAATAAAAAGATTGACAATTGTTTCATTTTGTTGTATAATATTATCAACCTGCAAAAAGCAGGAAATATATACATAAAAAGGTGAATGCATGATGAAGATGAAGAAACAATTGATTTCGGGTATCATGACAGCATCTCTTCTGATGACAAGTATTCCTTTGGTAGGGATTCCGGCACACGCAGAAGCGGTGGAATTAGTCAATGATACATTCGAAGACTCATTCGGCACATGGAAAGCGAGAACTTCCGGCAGTACGGAAATTTCCCTTTCTGATGCACAGGCACACACAGGCGCAAAATCTTTGTTTGTCAAGGGGCGTACCATTGCATGGAATGGTGCAGGGGCTTCCATGATTGGCAATATGTACGCAGGAGAACAATATTCTCTGAGCGTGGCGGTATATTATGATGATGAAGTTGGCGGACAAAATCAACAGTTCAATTTGCAGTGTCTCTATACGGATGCCAACGGAAAGGAAAATTATAAATATATCAGCTCCGTGAATGCACAGCAAGGACAATGGGCGGTTATCAATGGAAATTATACCGTTCCTGCTGATGCCTCGAATATTGTCGTTTATGTGGAAGCTGCAACTTTGAGTGATTTCTACATGGATGACTTTGTACTCACAGGCGAAAAGCACGATAATTCCGGCGCAGAGGACGGATTCTTTGACGATTTCGAAGACGGTACAAAAATGAGCTGGCAGGGACGTGGCTCAAAAACTACCGTTGACCTTACCGATAAGACCGCTCATTCTGGTACATATTCCCTCCGTACGGACGGCAGAGAACAACTCTGGAATGGTGCAACCTGCAACAAAGCCCTCGTATTGGAAGCAGGCGGATATTATAATTTCGGTTGTTGGGTGATGTATGACGGCGACGAATACACCGACACACAGAAATTTTCTATCAACCTCCAGTACGACAAGGACGGAAAAGAAAACTACTACACCATTTACACGGAAACCGCTAAAAAAGGCGAATGGACATATGTGGGAACAGAATGCACTATCCCCGAAGGCGCATCCAATTGCTATGTGTATGTTCAGACCGCATACAGACCAGCATCAGCGGTGACTTCTCAAGATTTAATGGGCTTCTATCTGGATGACGTTTCCGGTACGAGATTACCAGACCCAGCAATTCAGGATGATATTGCATCTTTGAAAGACGTTTACAAGGATGATTTCAAGGTTGGCTGTGCGGTGGCTGGTAGTGAATTCACGCAGGGCGCAACAAAAGACCTGATTCTGAAACATTACAACAGCGTGACAATCGGCAACGAATTAAAGCCCGAAGCTGTCTTAGACCAGACGGCTACTATCGCTTACATGAATGCCAACGGAGACCAGACAAACCCTCAAATTTCCTTGAAACAAGCTGCTGATATGCTCAAATTCTGTGAAGATAATGGGCTTGATTTGCGTGGTCATGTGCTGGTATGGCATTCTCAAACTCCGGACTGGTTCTTCAAAGAAAATTATGATGCTGATGGTGCTTTCGTTTCTCCCGAAGTCATGGACAAGCGAATGGAAAACTACATCAAAAACGTGATGAATGCCATCAAGACACAATATCCAAAACTCCATGTTTACGCTTGGGACGTTGTGAATGAAGCCGCTTCCGATTCCGGTACAATCCGCAACGCTGGCGCATATTCTCAGGGTGACGGCTCTTCCGGCTGGGTGTCTGTCTATGGCGATCAGAGTTATATCAAGAAGGCTTTCGAGTATGCGAGAAAATACGCTCCCGAAGGTTGCAAGCTCTTCTATAATGATTACAACGAGTACAGCGAAGCAAAATTAAAATATATCCAGTCCGAAATTTTACAGCCCCTTGTGGATGCAAAATTGATTGACGGCATGGGAATGCAGTCTCATATTGGCATGAGTTCCCCCTCTATCGCTCAGTATGAAAACGCACTCAGAAGCTATGCAAAAATGGGGCTTGAAGTGCAGGTGACAGAATTAGACGTTGCACTTCGTTCGGATACTACAGAGGATAGACTTGCATTAGCGGAAAGATACCGTCAGTGTTTCGATATGTTCAAGCGTGTGAAGAATGACGGAGTGAATCTCTCTGCTGTTGTGCTGTGGGGTATTACGGATTCAACCAGTTGGATTGGCGGTTATCCGCTGTTATTCGACAAGAATTATCAGGCGAAAGATTCCTATTATGCCGTGATTGATACCAATGCAGAAGTGCAGACTATCAAGAATACAAGGGCATATTTAGCTGTAGCTACACAAAAAGCATTGCAGAACGCTTTCGATTTGCAGGCAGAAAATTTGATTGGTAATGCAGGTTCTTTCAAGGTAGCCTACACACAAGAACCCTCTGGAGTGAATGCCGATATTGCTAGTGATGCATTGTGGCTTGAAATCAATGCCAAAAAAGCCGGAACTGCTTCCATTATGCTGGGGAATCGTCCAGTTTCATTTGATGTGAAAGCAGGGAAAAATACTGTTGAAATGGCTATGGATTATCAGGCAGGAACATTGGAAATTTTTGTAAACGGTAAATCTTTCCTGAAAACAGATGGTCTTGTTGAGGGCGAAGGCGTGAAAGATGGTGCAACAATTCCCTTTGATATTTCCCTGAATGGTGAAAACTGGAATTCTCTCAAGGAGCTGTCAGAAGCAACAAGCGGAAAATTAACTTTCATGTATCCCCCGTCTGTTGCAACCGCTGTAAAAGGCACTCCGAAAATTGACGGCACAATTGACAAAATCTGGAGTACTGCAAAGACCATCAACATCAATAATTATTCCCTCGGCGAAGGCGCAACCGGTACAGCAAAAATGTTGTGGGATAAAGATTATATCTACGTTCTTGCAGAGGTCAAAGACCCTGTTTTGAGCAAGGCAAGCAACAACGCATATGAACAGGATACTGTCGAAATCTTCCTTGACGAAAACAACCACAAAACCAGCGCATATGAAGCAGATGATATTCAGGTAAGAACCAACTTTGACAATGAAAAATCTGTTACAGACGGTTTAAGCACAGATGCCTTTATTTCCGCCACTGCAAAGACCGCTGACGGCTATCTTGTGGAATTTGCGATTCCGTCAACTTTGGGCGGATTCAGTGCCAATCAGATTGTCGGCTTTGATGCACAAGTCAACGACGACGGCACAGGCGACGGAAAACGCACTTCCATTGCCAACTGGTACGACCTTTCTGGAATGGGCTATACAGATGTTTCCGGTCTGGGTCTGCTGAAACTGGAGAAAGACGGAACAACTGATTCTGTCACCTACGGAGATGTTGACGATAACGGAACTGTTAATATTGTTGATGTGCTCACACTGAATCAGTACCTTTTGGGGATTGCAGAGACTGACGAGGTCAACCAGAAAAATGCAGATGTTGACAACGACGGCACTGTGAATGATGCCGATGCTATGAACATTTTGAAATACCTCGTAAAATTGACAACACTCCCTGTTTAATTGCAAAAATGAGCCGTGAAAAATTGAATTAGATAAAAATAACAAAAATA
>Ga0326511_10004410_pt1 | contig 11215 bp, 8 predicted proteins | sample 0_2496_0518_D_FD_203701 | JGI IMG/M metagenome (GOLD analysis project Ga0326511, IMG submission 203701) | Bovine rumen microbial communities from UC Davis, California, United States - 0_2496_0518 | ecosystem: Host-associated > Mammals > Digestive system > Stomach > Rumen | place: USA: California...
TAGTCGTTAATCAGCCGGCGAAGCTCCCGCGGTGACTTATAGTCATTTGGATATATCTGTTCCGTTTTTAGGCTGCGGAACCAGCGTTCAATCAGGATGTTATCAGCCCAGCGGCTCTTTGGCTTGGTAGTATATGCTTGAACGGTTCAGTTTGAGCAGGTCGCATTGACGCCGTACGGAGAGTCCGTCAATCTTTCGGATCAAATTCCGGGACGTCGGGGACGGGAGCGCCAACTGCGCGAAAGCAATCCTGAAGAAAATCACGTTCTATTTAACTCTTTGGATCCGTCAAGGACGGACAGGACGATTTTCGTTTTGAATTCGGCAGTGTACTTTTTCTTGGGCATGATCATTACCTCCCGTTGTGTTACTTGGTATTGTATCACACACTTAAACGTTTTACCGCTGGTCTAAATCCTTGGGTCCATTATACTTGTTCGGCAGCCTGCTCGTATATTTTGCTCGCCGTTGCCCGCCGTTTGCCCACCAAATTTTGCGGATAGGGGAAAAATAAGGTATGATAGGGATAAAGATTGAACGAGATTTGCTCGAAAAATACTTGCCGGTATGAACAACAAATCCAGTAATGACAAGGGTTGAAAGGAATAAGGATAGATATGGATAAAGACAATTTGAAAGACCTGCCGAGTCTGCAGTGGTTTCCGGGGCATATGAAAAAGGCGCAGCGTCTGATCGAGGAGAATTTGAAGCTCGTTGACGTTGTGATCGAGCTGCTTGACGCGAGGATTCCTTCGAGCAGTGCGAATCCGATGCTCGCAGAGATTATCAAGAGGAAACCGCGCGTGGTTGCGCTGAATAAAGCGGATCTCGCGGATCCGGCGAAGACGAAGGCGTGGATCGCGTATTTCAAGCGTCAGGGAGTCCCGGCGGCGGCCGTTGACGCGACGAAGGGAAGAGGGCTCAAACAGCTCGTTGCCCTGACGCAGGAACTCGCAAAACCGAAGACGGATCGTTTTGTGAATAAGGGCGGCAAACCGCGTCCGGCGCGCTGTATGATCCTCGGCATCCCGAACGTCGGCAAATCGTCGCTCATCAACCGCCTCGCGGGTGCGGCAAAGGCGAAAACGGCGGATAAACCGGGCGTGACGCGCGCGAAACAGTGGATCAAAGTCGCGGGCGGCATGGATCTTCTCGATACACCGGGCATTCTTTGGCCGAAATTCGAGGATCCGGTTGTCGGACTGAAGCTCGCGTTTACGGGCGCGATCAACGATGACATTTACGACCGGGAACAGGCGGCCGCGCTGCTTCTCGAAGTTTTGCGCCGCGATTATCCGGAGCGTCTGCAGGAACGGTTTAAGTTTAAAGGAGAGATGCCGGAGAAGGGACTCGAACTCCTCGAAGCGGTCGGGAGAAAGCGCGGCTGTCTTGTCAAGGGCGGTATCGTTGACCTCGAAAAGGCGCAGACGGTTGTACTCAATGAATTCCGCGCGGGGAAACTCGGCCTCGTGACGCTCGATGCGGTGCCGGAAGACGCGAAAGGCGGCGAGGCGTGATGGGGGATCTGTCAAAGTATACGGTCAAACAGATCGAAGCGATGCTCGCATCATCTGACGTCAGCGAGGATTTCCTTTCCTGCTGCCGCGAAGATCCGCGTAAGGCAGTCGAGCGCGCTGTGCGTCGTTATGAACGTCAATTGCAGGAAAAGGAGCGCGTCGCCGCGCTTTATGCGTTTGAACACGAAGCGTGGGCCAAGGGGTGGAAACTCGTTGCCGGGGTTGATGAAGCCGGGCGGGGGCCGCTCGCGGGACCTGTTTCCGTCGCGGCGGTCATTTTGCCGCATGATCTCTACCTGCCGAAACTCAATGACTCGAAAAAACTCTCACCGCAGGTGCGTGACGAACTCTTTGACGAGATCCGCGAAAAAGCCGTTGCGATCGGTACGGCGCTCGTTGACGCGCAGACGATCGACCGCATCAATATCTATCAGGCGACGATCAACGGCATGTATGAGGCGATTTTTGCGTTAAAACCGGAGCCGCAGGACGTGCTCATCGACGCGGTGGAGCTTCAAAATCTGCCGATGCCGTCTCTTTCGATCATTAAAGGTGACGCAAAATCCGCGTCAATCGCTGCGGCGTCGATCATCGCGAAAGTGACGCGTGACCGGCTCATGGATGAATACGACAAACAATATCCGCAGTACGGCTTTGCAAGACATAAAGGGTACGGGACGGCGGAGCATATTGCGGCACTGCGCGAATACGGACCTTGTCCGATTCACCGCCGTTCGTTCGAGCCCGTGCGTTCCCTGGTCGCCGAAGGAGGCATTGACGTACCGCTTTGACATACGCTCGTATAGGACAGAATTGACAAATAAACATCGGGCATATACTGCGTCTCTCTGAACGACCGTGTCAGGGAGGCGCTTTTTGCTGTTCGGTATTTTCCCCGGATCCCGTTCGAATAGGGAAAGTTGACGTAATATCAAATTTGTCTTTTCATGACGTACATGGTTGACGAGCTAATGCATTTTATTTATAATATACGTAGATATTACACAAAAATGTAAATTTGCGTACAGTAAAGGAAAACGATTGCATGACTATGGCGACAAAACGGCTGGGCCGGGCCGGAGAAGACTTGGCGGCCGCATATCTGGAGGAACGGGACTACCGCATTGCGGCGCGCAATTACCGCGTGCCGGCCGGGGAAATTGACATCGTGGCGGTCAAAGGTCGTACCGTTATTTTCGTCGAAGTAAAAACGCGGCGTTCCGTGCGGTGCGGCACGCCCGCACAGGCTGTAGGCTGGTACAAACAGCAGAAAATTATCCGTACGGCGTACTGGTTTTTGCAGCAGGCAGGGATTTCGGAGTGCGAATGCCGATTTGACGTCATGGAGGTTTATGCCGGTGAGGGCGAGGCATGGCAGGTCCGCCATATCCCCGGAGCCTTTGAGATTGAGGGGCGGGGGTGATCTTTTGTTTGCGAGAACATACGGAGCGGCGACGCAGGGCGTTGACGGACTGCTCATTGACGTCGAAGTTGACGCGTCGGCGGGACTGCCGGGATTTGACCTCGTGGGACTTCCCGATACGGCCGTGCGCGAGTCGAAAGAGCGCGTACGCACGGCGATCCGCAACAGCGGGATCCGTCTGAAACAGGAAAAAGTGACGATCAATCTCGCGCCGGCGGGGATCCGCAAGGACAGTCCCGGACTTGACCTGCCGATGGCGGTAGGACTCCTCGCGGCTTACGGGATCGTGCCCACGGAAAAAGCGCAGGGCTGTCTTTTTGCGGCGGAGCTCTCCCTCGAAGGTGAATGCCGCGGCATCAGCGGGATTTTGCCGATGGCGGTTTGCGCGCGGGAAAACGGGATCAAGGCATTTTTTGTCGCGAAGGAAAATGCGCGCGAAGCACTCCTCGTCGAGGGACTTTGCGTCTATGCCGTTGCAAATCTCGGCGAACTTGTCGCGTTTTTGCGCGGCGACCTTGTGCCGGAGCCCGCAAAAGCGTCGGAAGAGAACGCGGATGAGCCGTCCTGGGACGATGACTTTGCCGATGTACAGGGGCAGTTTCAAGCCAAGCGGGCTCTCGAAATTGCCGCGGCAGGCGGACATAATCTCCTCATGGTCGGCGTTCCGGGATCGGGGAAAACGATGCTCGCGCGCCGACTCAATACGATTTTGCCGCCGCTGACACGCGAGGAAGCGCTCGAAGTCACGAAAATTTACAGCATCGCGGGCATGCTGCCTAAAGAAGGCGGACTCGTCACGCGGCGTCCGTTCCGCAGTCCGCATCATACGATTTCGACGTCGGCAATGATCGGTGGCGGGAGTATTCCGCGTCCCGGCGAAGTGACGCTCGCGCATCACGGCGTGCTTTTTCTTGACGAACTGCCGGAGTTTTCAAAGCGCAGTCTCGAGGTTTTACGCGAGCCGCTGGAGGATCATCAGATCACGATTTCGCGGGCGCAGGCAAAGTTGACATTCCCGTCGTCCTTTATGATGATCGCGGCGATGAATCCGTGTCCCTGCGGCTTTTACGGTGACGCGACGCATCCGTGCGACTGTACACCGGGGGAGATCAAGCGTTATACGCGTAGACTTTCGGGACCGCTTCTCGACCGCGTCGACTTGCAGATCCGCGTGTCACGTGTCGAGTATAAGGATCTGAGTTCCTCGAAGCGTGCGGAGTCATCGGATGTGATTCGTGAGCGCGTCATCGCGGCGCGTTCGCGTCAGATCAATCGTTTGCGCAAACACGGGCTGTTCTGCAATGCGCAGATGAATCATCAGCTCATTCGCCGTTATGCGAAACTCGATCGCGATGCACTCAAGATCATGGAGTTCGCCTTTGAACAGTACAATCTCTCCGCGCGTTCGTTTGACCGCATCGCCAAAGTCGCACGCACGATCGCGGACCTCGACGGCAAAGATACGATCGAAGCCGGCCACGTCGCGGAAGCCGTGCAGCTCCGTAATGAAGCGGGAACGGTGACGTGACGGATTGCGTCAAAACCGAATTGGCCAAGCACTTGTGATTGCATCATGAGTGCTTTTTCGTGTATATAAAAACTTTTGACGTATGCAGGAAACAGGACGTGTCAGCCCGAAATTATTTAGTAAAGAGAAAAGGATGATGTCCGCACTGATCGGCGGAATATGCGGATTGATGCCGTTTTACGTCAACGTGGCTCCGTCCGGGCGGGCATCGCGATCATCGGAGAGAAATGAGGAGAGTTTATGTTTAAAGCTGACTGTGCAGACTGCAAGACGCATGCCTGTTACACGAAAGGCGCGAACTGTACGGGCGTGCCGCAGGATGAGGTGCTCGAAAACTACGACGAGGACGAGCGTGCGATCATGAAAGCCGCGGCGTACGTCGAGGGCACATTTTACAGCAACATCACGCGCCTGCAGGAAACGGCGGAGTTCGCGAAAGCCATGGGGTACAAAAAACTCGGCATGGCATTTTGCATCGGCCTCAATCAGGAAGCGCATTATATCGCCAAGTATTACAAGAAGCAGGGTTTTGACTTTTACAGCGTTTGCTGCAAAAACTGCAGCGTCGGCAAAGATCTGCTCGGACTCAAACAGGTCAAACCGGAACTCGCGCACGAAGCCATGTGCAATCCGAAAATGCAGGCGAAATTCCTCGCGGATCAGGGCGTTGAGCTCTTTATTTCATGCGGACTCTGCGTCGGGCATGATACGCTCTTTAACAAGGCGTGCCCGGGCCCGGTGACAACGCTGGTCGTCAAGGACCGCCTGCTCGCGCACAATCCGCTCGGCGCCGTTTACTCGCGCTATTGGCGCCGCAAACTCGGCATCATGGACGAAGGCGAAGTCTGAGCCGTCTTGCGGAAGTGCCGCACTGCCGTTATAATGAAAGAAAGATTCGTAGAAAGGGGAGCGAAGGCTTCCCTTTTTTATTGAGGTAGTGCCATTGTTAACAGCAAATGTATTTGTCAATATCCCCGTTAAAAGCATCGCGCAGGCGTATACGTACCGCGTGCCGGACGATCTTTCCTTTGTGGGAGTCGGCTGGCGCGTTTTTGTGCCGTTCGGGGGACGGCGCGTCGAAGGATTTGTCGTCGCAACGGCGGAAGTCGAAAAGTCGGAGCGCGAGCTGAAGGACATTCTCGGCGTTGTCGATGAGGAAGCGTGGTTTACGCCCGCGATGCTCGAGGTTGCAGCGCAGCTCGCCGATTTTTATCTCTGTGCACCGGCCGAGATGATGAGGCTTTTTATGCCGGGGAAAAGCGGTCTTAAAATTGAAGTCGTGTACGAGGCTGATGAAGAGCAGGAAAATCACCTGATTTTGCAGATGGCGCCGTGCCGCGCTGTTTATGACCTGCTAAGGAGCGAAGGCGCGAAGTCCAAAACGGAACTCGGAACCTGCCTGCCTGACGTCAAAGACGATCTGCCGCAGATCCTTGACCGGCTCCTGCAGTATCATGTCATCCGCCGTGAATACACGGCCGCCAAACGCGAAAAGGCGCGCTATGAAAAAATCGTGACCTTGACGGCAGAGGTGACGGAGGATCTGCTCGCGGGATTTACGCGCAAAAAAGCGCAGCGTCATTTGCTCGAACTCCTGCGGGAAAAGCCGGAGCAGAAATTCACGAAACTGCGGGAGCAAAAGGTGTCTCTCCCGACCGTACATGCGCTCGAGGAGGCGGGACTCGTCACGATCCGCGCGCGCCGCGTTTTGCGTGACAGTTACCGGTCGATCGCAGCGCCGGACCGCCCGACATTCACGTTGACGTCAGAACAGGAAACCGCCGTCTCGGCCGTCAAACGCGGCATTGACGCGGGCGGTTTTCACGGTTATCTCCTCCACGGCGTCACGGGGAGCGGCAAAACGCAGGTCTATATCGAACTCGCGCGTCAGGTGCGTCAAAACGGCAGACAGGTCATCGTGCTCGTGCCCGAAATCGCCCTGACGGGACAGCTCGTGCAGGCATTTCGTGCGTATTTTGCGGGCGATATCGTCGTCATGCACAGCCAGCTTTCGCTGACGGAGCGCAATGACGCGGTTTTCCGCGTGCGGCGCGGGGAAGCGGGGATCATCATCGGCGCGCGGTCCGCGCTGTTTACGCCCGTCAATGAGGTCGGGCTCATCATCCTTGACGAAGAGCAGGATATGTCCTACAAACAGGACGAATCGCCTCGCTATCATGCACGTGTCGTCGCGGAAACAATCGCGAAAATCCACGGTGCCGCGCTCCTTCTCGGCAGTGCGACTCCGTCACTCGAGACGTATTACCGCGCGCAGCAGGGCGAGTTCGAACTCCTCGCGATGCCGCACCGCATCGGGGATATGCCGCTCCCCGAGGTCAAAAGCGTTGACATGCGCCGCGAACTCAAAACGGGCAACCGTCATATTTTGTCCCGCGAGCTGCAGCAGCTCGTCGCGCAAACGCTCGTACGTCACGAGCAGGTTATCATCATGCTGAACCGGCGCGGTTATTCGACATTTGTTATGTGCCGCTCGTGCGGCGAAGTCATCAAATGCCGTGAATGCGGTATGCCGCTCGTCTATCATCAAAACGGAAGCCTCGTCTGTCATCACTGCGACATCCGCGAACCCGTGCCGACGATCTGCCCGAAATGCGGCAGTCCGTATATCAAATATTTCGGTTCGGGCACGGAAAAGCTCGAACAGGAACTGCGGACGATCTTCCCGCAGGCCCGCGTCATCCGCATGGACCGCGACACGACGGGGAAGAAGTTTGCCCATCAGCAGATCCTCGAACAGTTCCGCCGTCACGAATATGACATCCTGCTCGGCACGCAGATGGTCGCGAAAGGCCATGACATCCCGAACGTTACGGCCGTCGGCGTCATCAGCGCCGATGCGAGCCTGAATCTGCCGGATTTCCGCGCCGCAGAGCGTTGTTTCATGCTCATTACGCAGACGGCGGGGCGAGCCGGACGTCACGGGACACTCGGTCACGTAATCATTCAGACGTACAATCCGGAACATTACGCCGTGACCTGCGGCATTCGTCAGGATTACGAGCGGTTTTACCGAACGGAACTCGGTTTGCGCCGCGAACTCTTCTATCCGCCGTACAGCCGCCTCGTCAAACTGCTGTTCCAAAACGAAGACGAGAAACAATGCCGCGAGGAAGCAACGGCGTTTATGGAGTCGTTCCTCGATCATTTCCAGCATGACGCCCGCGAGCGCATCCTCGGACCTTCACCCGCGATCATCGCCCGTTTCCGCGGTGTTTACCGTTTTGTCGTTCTCATCAAAGCCAGCGACCTCACAGCCGTGCAGGATTTCCTGCGTCAAAAACAGATGCACCTTCGCACGGACGTCGCGATTGACATTGACCCGATCACGATCCTTTAAAATAAAAATCGACCGATGTACCGCATTTATATTCTTGCGACGCAGCATCAGGTAAAACGCGATACGGAACTGCATAAAACAGCCGCCTTTATTTTATGTTCGAACTGACACGTTGAACCCGGTATCCTCTCGCGAAGTCCGTCGGGGTAGTGTATAATAGAGATATCCCAAAACGTTACAGAGAGGAGGAACCGGTATGGCGAAAATGCCCATCGGTATTTCCTATTTTCCGAAAGTCATCAAAGAAGGCTACTATTTCGTCGACAAGACAAAATTTATCGCTCAGCTCATCGACAACCATGCCGGTGTCACGCTCTATGCCCGTCCGCGGCGTTTCGGCAAGACTTTGGGGATGAGCATGATCGACTCGTTCTTCAACATCGAGCAGAAAGACGAAGTCAAAACTTTGTTTGAGGGAACCTACATTGCCTCGGCAGGCGATGAGTACATGAGTCAAGCCGGGACGAAGCCCGTAATCTCCTTATCATTGAAGGACATCAAAGAAGATACCTTCCCAGATATGCTGAAGCGGTTCGGGCGGCTTCTCGCCGTTTTATACATGCAGCATCACACGGCCTCGGAGCAGGAAGGATTGCTTGAGCCGGAACGCGCCTATTTTCAGCGGATCGAATGGCAAAAGGCAGACAAAGATGACCTGCAGGATGCCTTGCGCAACTTGGTGGATCTTCTCGCGCGCCGTTACCGCCGTCCGGTTCTCCTGCTCCTCGACGAGTATGATGCGCCCATCCAATACGCATGGGAAAAGGGTTACTACGATCAGGCAATCTCTTTCCTGCGCAATTTCCTCTCCGCTGCGTTTAAGGATAACCCGAACCTTGACTTTGCCCTCGTCACCGGTGTCCTGCGCATCGCGAAGGAAAGCATCTTCAGCGGGCTGAATAATTTCAAAGTGTCAACGGTCGTATCCGGCGGCTTTGCCGATGCGTTCGGTTTTACGCGTGAGGAAGTTCAGAAAATGGCAGCCGATCTTCATCGGGAGGAAAAACTGCCCGAAATCGCCGCATGGTATGACGGCTACGATTTCCAAGGCGTCGAGATCTACAATCCGTGGTCGGTCATCAGTTACTTTGACAATCACGCGAAAGCGGCGCCGTATTGGGTCAACACCTCGGGCAATGAAATCCTGACGCGGCTCCTCGCCGATGTCGATGAAATCCGCGAACAGGAACTACAAAACCTCTTAGACGGAGGACATGTCACCGCCCCAATACAGGAGTCTGTCGTTTATCCGGATATCGGCAAGAACAAGGGCGATTTGTACACGATTTTACTGTTGACCGGCTATCTGAACTGCGTCGGTGTTCATGATGATGACGACATGATCTTTTACGACATGGCCATCCCGAACCATGAAATCCGCAGCATCTATCGGCGGGAAATCCTGAATAAATTGACGGGAAAGACAGGAATCTCGATCCTGTTTGACATGGCGGAAGCCATGGAAAAAGGACAGACAAGCCGGTTTGCCGCGCACCTAAAGCGGATCATTCTGGAATCGGTGAGCATCTACGATGCGGCAAAGCCCGAAAGCTTTTACCACGGCTTTATGCTCGGACTGACGGTGTGGCTGGAAAAGAAATACCTCGTCCGCTCGAATAAAGAAAGCGGCTACGGTCGTTTTGACCTCGCTCTGATCCCGAGGAAAGACAACCTGCCGGGAATCATCATGGAATTCAAAGCCGTAAAGACGGTAGAAGAATTACCCGACGCAGCGCAGAAAGCCCTGCAGCAAATCACCGATAAAGCCTACGCGACAGAACTGCATCAGACCGGTGTTCAAACGGTCTGGACTTACGGTATAGCCTTCAGCGGCAAGCACGTAGAAGTCGCTTCATAAATCAGGATGATGCATCGGCCAAGATTTACAAGGATTCCTACGGCAGCCTCATCCAACTTGACAAATAAAATAGAAGCTAATCATACGGCCGTCGAAGAACATTCGGCGGCTGTTTTTATGTTTTCTTGCAGAAGTGTCGATGATATTGTAATATATTTAGTATGTATATGTACCGCACTAAACCGATTTGACACGGGACTGTACCGATATTTGCGGTCATGATGTGGTATAATATAGAAATAAATCATTTCATTGGATGGATGGTGACAAACATGAAAGTGACGAAAGACGATCTGGATAATGTCGCGGTACTTTCGCGTCTGACGATCCCGTCGGAAGAGGCGCCGCAGTACATCGAACAGCTCGATAAATTCCTGACGTATGTCGATAATCTCGCGCAGGTCGATACGGAGGAAGTCCGCCCGACCACGTATGCGCTGCCGATTCAGAATGTGTTCCGCGACGATGTCGTGAAACCTTCCCTCGACCGCGAAGCGGCGCTCTCGAACGCACCGCTCAAGGAAGACGGCTATTTCAAAGTGCCGAAGGTTCTCGAAGACTGATGGGAGGTTTTTCCGGTGAGACTCTACAATAAACCAGCGCATGTTCTGCATGACATGCTCGTAAGCGGCGAGATTACTTCGGTTCAGCTTACGCAAGACGTGCTCGCGCGTATCGACGAAGTCGAGGGCGATGTCCGCGCCTATCTGACATTGACGCGTGACGAAGCACTCGCGCAGGCGAAAGCCGTTGACGCGAAAATCGCGGCCGGGGAGCCGATTTCGTTCCTCGAAGGCATTCCGGGCGCCATTAAAGATAATATTTGCACGAAAGGCGTCAAAACGACCTGTGCGTCAAAAATTCTCGAACATTTCGTACCGCCGTATGACGCGACGGTTATGACGAAGATCAACAAGGAAAATCCGGTTATCCTCGGCAAAACGAACATGGACGAGTTCGCTATGGGCGGCTCGACCGAGAATTCCGGCTTTTTCCCGACGCATAATCCGTGGAATACGGAATGCGTTCCGGGCGGATCTTCGGGCGGAAGCGCCGCGGCTGTCGCAGCGGGCACGGCGATTTGGGCGATCGGTTCCGATACGGGCGGATCGATCCGTCAGCCGGCCTCGTTCTGCGGTGTTGTCGGCATGAAACCGACCTACGGACGTGTTTCGCGTTACGGCCTTGTCGCCTACGCATCATCGCTGGACCAGATCGGACCGTTGACGCGTGACGTCACGGACTGCGCTCATCTCCTGAACATCATTTCCGGTCATGACGAAATGGACTCGACGTCGAGTGACGTGCCGGTTCCGGATTACACGAAATCGCTCGTTTCTGACGTCAAAGGTCTCAAAATCGGCCTGCCGCGTGAGTATTTCGTCAAAGGTATGGACCCGGAAGTCGAAAAAACGGTCCGCGCCGCCATTGACCAGTTCCGCTCGATGGGCGCCGAGGTCGTTGACATTTCCCTGCCGCATACGGATTACGCGATTTCGACGTATTACCTTATCGCGCCGGCCGAGGCCGC
>Ga0326511_10004411_pt1 | contig 11213 bp, 5 predicted proteins | sample 0_2496_0518_D_FD_203701 | JGI IMG/M metagenome (GOLD analysis project Ga0326511, IMG submission 203701) | Bovine rumen microbial communities from UC Davis, California, United States - 0_2496_0518 | ecosystem: Host-associated > Mammals > Digestive system > Stomach > Rumen | place: USA: California...
AGGAAGCTTGCGGTCTGGGTCTGAAGGAAGCTAAGGATCTCGTAGACGGTGCTCCTTCTACTCTGAAGGAAGGTCTGTCTAAGGACGAGGCTGAGAACCTGAAGAAGGCTATCGAAGAGGCTGGTGCTGTAGTTGAGCTGAAGTAATTCAGACACAACAATAACAAATATGGTTGGGAGCTCTCCAGTAGAGGGTTCCCGACCATTTTCTGTCTTTTGTTCTAGTCGGAGCTAGTTTTACTAGTGCTAGACTAGTCAAAGCTAGAGATACTAGATAAATAAAGCAATATATGGCAACAAAAAAAGTAGAAAACAGAGTAAGCTTTGGCAGCGTCAAGAATCCGATGCCCTTTCCGGATTTCCTCGATGTGCAATTAAAGTCTTTCAGAGACTTCCTACAGTTGGACACTCCGCCTGAGGAACGCAAGAACGACGGCTTGTATAAGGTGTTCTCCGAGAACTTCCCTATCACCGATACACGTAACAATTTCGTCCTTGAGTTCCTGGATTACTATATCGACCCGCCCCGTTACACCATTGACGAGTGTCTGGAGCGTGGCCTGACTTATAGCGTACCCTTGAAGGCTAAGTTGAAACTCTACTGTACCGATCCCGACCACGAGGATTTCGATATGTCAGTGCAGGATGTGTTCCTGGGCCCGATTCCTTATATGACGGCAAATGGTACGTTCGTCATCAACGGTGCTGAGCGTGTGGTTGTTTCTCAGCTGCACCGTTCGCCCGGCGTATTCTTTGGACAGAGCGTACATGCCAATGGTTCTCTGCTCTACAGTGCCCGTATTATTCCTTTCAAAGGTAGCTGGATAGAGTTTGCTACTGACATCAACAATGTCATGTACGCATATATCGACCGTAAGAAGAAGCTGCCAGTGACCACCCTGTTGCGTGCTATCGGTTTCGAGACCGATAAGGACATCCTGCAGATTTTCGATCTTGCAGAAGAGGTGAAGGTCAACAAAAAGGCATTGAAGGATGTCGTAGGTTCTAAGTTGGCCGCCCGTGTGCTGAAGAGTTGGAACGAAGACTTCGTAGACGAGGATACCGGTGAGGTTGTATCTATCGAGCGTAATGAGGTCATCATGGAGCGTGAGACGGAGATTACCGAGGATAACATGATGGATATTTTGGAGAGTGGTGCCAACACCATCCTGGTACACAAGGATGAGAGCATTGCCCAGGACTACTCTATCATCTTCAATACCTTGGCCAAAGACCCGTCGAACTCGGAGAAGGAGGCTGTACTCTACATCTACCGTCAGCTGCGTAATGCAGATCCTGCCGATGATGCCAGCGCCCGTGAGGTCATTCAGAACCTGTTCTTCTCAGACAAACGTTACGATTTGGGTGACGTAGGTCGTTACCGTATTAATAAGAAGTTAGGTCTGAACACGGAGATGGATGTCCGTGTGCTTACCAAGGAAGATATCATCGAGATTATCAAGTATCTCATTCAGCTGATTAACTCGAAGGCTACCGTCGACGATATTGACCACCTCTCAAACCGACGCGTTCGTACTGTAGGTGAGCAGCTGTCTAATCAGTTCTCTATCGGCTTGGCCCGTATGAGCCGCACAATTCGTGAGCGCATGAACGTTCGCGACAATGAAGTGTTCCAGCCGACTGACCTGATTAATGCCAAGACTATTTCGAGTGTCATCAACTCGTTCTTCGGTACCAATCCGCTGTCACAGTTTATGGACCAGACCAATCCGCTGGCAGAGGTGACCCACAAGCGTCGTCTCTCTGCACTGGGTCCTGGCGGTCTGTCTCGTGAGCGTGCCGGTTTCGAGGTTCGTGACGTACACTATACACACTATGGTCGTCTCTGCCCGATTGAGAGTCCTGAAGGCCCGAACATCGGTCTGATTTCATCATTGTGTGTCTATGCCAAGATTAACGAACTGGGCTTCATCGAAACTCCTTATCGTAAGGTTGAGAACGGTGTGGCCAATCTGAATAATGACGAGATTGTCTATTTGACAGCCGAGGAGGAGGAAGACCATGTTATCGGTCAGGGCAATGCTCCGCTGAACGACGACGGTACCTTTATCCGTAAGGTCGTCAAGTGTCGTCAGGATGCTGACTTCCCTGTAGTACCTCCCACTCAGGTAGACCTGATGGACGTTTCTCCCCAGCAGATTGCATCTATAGCTGCATCGCTGATTCCGTTCCTGGAGCACGACGATGCTCACCGTGCACTGATGGGATCGAACATGATGCGCCAGGCCGTACCTCTGCTTCACAACGAAGCTCCTATTGTCGGTACAGGTATTGAGCGTCAGGTATGTGAAGACTCTCGTACGATGATTACCGCTGAGGGTGACGGCGTCATTGACTATGTGGACGCTACCACCATCCGTATCCTCTACGACCGCACGGAAGATGAGGAGTTTGTCAGCTTTGAGCCCGCTCTGAAGGAGTATCGCATTCCTAAGTTCCGTCGTACCAACCAGAACATGACTATCGACCTGCGTCCTATCTGCGACAAGGGCCAGCGTGTGAAGAAGGGTGACATCCTGACGGAAGGCTATGCTACAGAGAATGGTGAGTTGGCCTTGGGCCGCAACCTGCTCGTGGCTTATATGCCTTGGAAGGGTTACAACTATGAGGATGCTATCGTGCTGAACGAGCGTATCGTTCGTGAGGACGTCCTGACATCTGTCCATGTGGATGAGTATTCACTCGACGTTCGTGAGACCAAGCGTGGTGCCGAGGAGTTCACTGCCGATATTCCCAATGTCAGTGAAGAGGCTACCAAGGACTTGGACGACAATGGTGTCATCCGTGTGGGTGCCCGTGTTGAGCCCGGTGATATTCTGATTGGTAAGATTTCGCCGAAGGGAGAGAGTGATCCCTCACCTGAGGAGAAACTGCTGCGTGCCATCTTCGGCGACAAGGCTGGTGATGTGAAGGATTCTTCACTGAAGGCTAACCCGTCACTGACAGGTGTCATCATCGACAAGAAACTCTTCACCCGTGCCGTCAAGACTCGCCAGAACAAGCAACAGGACAAGATTACCCTTGCCAAGATTGACGAGGAGTATGAGGCTAAGATTGCCGACTTGAAGGACATCCTCATTGAGAAACTGGCCACTCTTACGAAGGGTAAGACTTCTAATGGTGTGAAGGACTATACAGGTGCTGAGATTATCTCGAAGGGCAGCAAGTTCACGGTAACAGCCCTGCGCAATCTCGAGTATGGCGATATCCAGATCAGCAATTGGACCAGCGATGAGCACAAGAACGAACTCATCGCCAAGCTGATTATCAACTATATGAAGAAGTTCAAGCTGCTCGATGCCGAGAACAAGCGTAAGAAGTTTGCCATCACCATTGGTGACGAGCTGCCTTCCGGTATCCTGCAGATGGCTAAGGTCTATGTAGCCAAGAAGCGTAAGATCGGTGTCGGTGATAAGCTGGCCGGTCGCCATGGTAACAAGGGTATCGTGTCGAAGGTGGTACGTCAGGAGGATATGCCGTTCCTCGAGGATGGTCGTCCTGTAGACTTGGTACTGAACCCGCTGGGTGTGCCTTCACGTATGAACCTTGGTCAGATCTTCGAGGCTATCCTTGGTGCTGCCGGTAAGAAACTGGGTGTTAAGTTCGCTACTCCTATCTTCGATGGTGCCAAGTTGGATGACCTGGCAGAGTGGACAGACAAGGCAGGGCTGCCTCGCCTCTGCTCAACCCATCTGTACGATGGTGAGACCGGTGAGCGCTTTGACCAGCCTGCTACCGTAGGTATCACGTACTTCTTGAAACTCGGTCACATGGTTGAGGACAAGATGCACGCCCGCTCTATCGGTCCGTACTCACTGATTACGCAGCAGCCTCTTGGCGGTAAGGCCCAGTTTGGTGGTCAGCGTTTTGGTGAGATGGAGGTCTGGGCTCTTGAGGCATTCGGTGCAAGTCATGTGCTGCAGGAGATTCTGACCATTAAGTCTGATGATGTGGTAGGACGCTCCAAGGCCTATGAGGCTATTGTCAAGGGTGAGCCTATGCCTACTCCAGGTATTCCTGAGTCACTCAACGTGCTGCTGCACGAACTGAAGGGTCTTGGTCTCAGCATTAAGATGGACTAAGTAGAGTTAAGAATTAAGAGTTAAGAATTAAGAGTTATATCGAAATATGGCTTTCAAGAAAGATACAAAGATCAAGAGTAATTTCACCAAGATTACCATCGGACTGGCATCACCTGAGGAAATCCTCGAGAGTTCGTTTGGTGAGGTTACCAAGCCTGAGACCATTAACTACCGCACCTATAAGCCTGAGCGCGATGGTCTGTTCTGCGAACGCATCTTCGGTCCTACCAAGGACTATGAGTGTGCCTGTGGCAAGTACAAGCGCATTCGTTACAAGGGCATCGTCTGCGACCGTTGCGGTGTAGAGGTGACCGAGAAGAAGGTGCGTCGCGAGCGTACAGGACATATCGAATTGGTTGTCCCCGTTGCTCACATCTGGTATTTCCGCAGCCTGCCTAACAAGATTGGCTATCTGCTGGGACTGCCTACCAAAAAGCTTGACGCTGTTATTTACTATGAGCGCTATGTGGTTATACAGCCAGGCGCTATGGCTGGTAAGAAGGATGCTGAAGGCAATCCTGCTATCGGTTCACAGATGTTCGACCTGCTGTCTGAGGATGAGTACAACGATATTCTGGATAATCAGATTTCAGAAAATAATGATTATTTGGAGGATAGCGACCCCAATAAGTTCATTGCCAAGATGGGTGCTGAGGCCATCAACGACCTGCTGCTCCGTCTTGACCTCGATTCACTGAGCTATGAGCTGCGCGACCGCGCTAACAGCGACTCGTCAGTACAGCGCAAGAACGAAGCCCTGAAGCGCCTGCAGGTGGTTGAGGCCTTCCGCTCAAGTGTTGAGAAGGGAATCAACCGTCCGGAGTGGATGATCATGAAGATTATTCCTGTCACTCCGCCAGAGCTGCGTCCTCTCGTTCCCCTGGATGGTGGCCGCTTTGCCACTTCCGACCTGAACGACCTCTATCGTCGCGTCATCATTCGTAACAACCGTCTGAAGAGACTTATTGAGATTCATGCCCCAGAGGTGATTCTGCGCAACGAGAAGCGTATGCTGCAGGAGGCTGTCGACTCTTTGTTTGACAACAGCCGTAAGAGCAGCGCTGTAAAGAGCGATTCGAACCGTCCGCTGAAGTCACTCTCTGACTCGCTGAAAGGTAAGCAGGGACGTTTCCGTCAGAACTTGCTCGGTAAGCGTGTCGACTACTCAGCCCGTTCGGTTATTGTCGTAGGTCCTGAGTTGAAGATGGGCGAGTGCGGTCTGCCTAAGCTGATGGCAGCAGAGCTCTATAAGCCGTTTATCATCCGTAAGCTTATTGAGCGCGGTATCGTTAAGACCGTGAAGTCGGCCAAGAAGATTGTCGATCGCCGTGAGCCAGTCATCTGGGATATTCTGGAGAACGTGATGAAGGGTCATCCTGTTCTGCTGAACCGTGCACCGACCCTGCACCGTTTGGGTATCCAGGCTTTCCAGCCCAAGCTGATTGAGGGTAAGGCTATTCAGTTGCACCCGTTGGCATGTACGGCGTTCAATGCTGACTTCGACGGTGACCAGATGGCTGTTCACCTTCCCTTGAGCAATGAGGCTATCCTGGAGGCACAGATTCTGATGCTTCAGAGCCACAACATCCTGAACCCTGCCAACGGTGCTCCTATCACCGTGCCTTCTCAGGATATGGTGCTCGGCCTGTACTATATTTCCAAGATCCGTCCGGGTGCCAAGGGCGAGGGACTGACTTTCTATGGTCCCGAGGAGGCTATTATAGCCCACAACGAGGGCAAGTGTGACCTGCACGCACAGGTAAAAGTGCTGGTAGACGATATCGTTGACGGCAAGCCCGAGCGTCGTATGGTTGAGACCTCTGTCGGTCGTGTCATTGTGAATGGCATCATTCCGAAGGAAGTAGGCTATGTCAATAAGATTATCTCTAAGAAGTCTCTGCGTGACATCATTGCCGATGTCATCAAGAACGTTGGTTTCGCTGAGGCTTGCGAGTTCCTGGACGGTATCAAGAACCTGGGTTATCGCATGGCCTACGAGGCTGGTCTGTCGTTCAACCTTGACGACATCATCATCCCTGAGTCCAAGAAGGACTTGGTGGAGAAGGGTAATGCCGAGGTACAGCAGATTACTGAGAACTACAACATGGGCTTCATTACTGATAATGAGCGCTACAACCAGGTTATCGATACCTGGACACATATTAATAATGACCTTGGCAATGTGCTGATGAAGGAGATGACCGAGGCCGACCAGGGATTCAATGCCGTATTCATGATGCTTGACTCTGGTGCCCGTGGTAGTAAGGACCAGATTCGCCAGCTGTCGGGTATGCGTGGTCTGATGGCCAAGCCCCAGAAGGCAGGTGCCGAGGGTGCCCAGATTATTGAGAACCCCATTCTGTCAAACTTCAAGGAAGGCATGTCCGTGCTGGAGTACTTCATCTCTACCCACGGTGCCCGTAAGGGTCTGGCCGATACCGCTATGAAGACCGCTGACGCTGGTTATCTGACTCGTCGTCTGGTGGACGTGTCACACGATGTGATTATCAACGAGGAAGACTGTGGCACGCTGCGTGGACTGGTATGTACCGCTCTGAAGAATGGTGACGAGGTCATCTCAACCCTCTACGAGCGCATCCTCGGTCGTGTTTCGGTACATGATATTATCCATCCTTCAACCGGAGAACTCATTGTAGCAGCCGGTGAGGAGATTACCGAGCCTATTGCTCAGGCCATCGAGGATTCTCCTATCGAGTCTGTTGAGATTCGTTCTGTGCTTACCTGTGAGTCGAAGCACGGCGTCTGCATGAAGTGCTACGGGCGTAACCTTGCCACCCGTAAGATGGTTCAGAAGGGTGAGGCTGTCGGTGTGATTGCCGCTCAGGCTATCGGTGAGCCAGGTACTCAGCTGACACTGCGTACGTTCCACGCCGGTGGTGTGGCTGCCAATGCTGCAGCCAATGCCAGCATCGTGGCAAAGAACGACTCTAAGATTGAACTGGAAGAGGTTCGTACCGTACCATTTGATGAAGATGGTCGTGAGTGCGAGATGGTTGTCAGCCGTCTGGGTGAGTTGCGCTTCGTCGATACACATACCAATATCGTGCTGTCTACCGTTAACGTGCCTTATGGCTCTTCACTTTACTTCAAGAATGGTGACGTGGTGAAGAAGGGCGACAAGATTGCCCAGTGGGACCCCTTCAATGCCGTTATCGTTACCGAGTATGCCGGTACGCTGAAGTTCCACGATGTCATCGAGGGTGTCACCTTCCGTGCTGAGACCGATGAAACTACTGGTCTGACCGAGAAGATTGTTACCGAGTCCAAGGATAGGTCAAAGGTTCCTACCTGCGACGTCATTGGCGTTAACGGCGAGGTCGTCGGAACCTATAACTTCCCTGTGGGTGGTCACGTGGTTGTCGAAGACGGTCAGACCGTCAAGACTGGTGAGACGCTGGTTAAGATTCCTCGTGCTGCTGCCAAGGGTGGTGATATCACTGGTGGTCTGCCTCGTGTCACTGAGTTGTTCGAGGCTCGTAACCCGTCGAACCCCGCCATCGTTTCCGAGATTGACGGTGAGGTCACCATGGGTAAGGTAAAGCGTGGTAACCGCGAAATCATCGTCACCTCTAAGACTGGCGAGCAGCGCAAGTATCTGGTATCGCTGTCTAAACAGATTCTGGTACAGGAGCACGACGCCGTGCGTGCCGGTACACCGCTCTCTGACGGTATTATCACGCCAGCCGATATCCTGGCCATCAAGGGTCCCACGGCTGTTCAGGAGTACATCGTCAACGAGGTACAGGACGTCTATCGTCTGCAGGGTGTGAAGATCAACGACAAGCACTTCGAGATTATCGTTCGTCAGATGATGCGCAAGGTGCAGATCAACGATCCCGGCGACACCGCATTCCTCGAGAGCGACATCATTGATAAGCTCGACTTTGCTGAGGAGAACGACCGCATCTGGGGTAAGAAGGTGGTCGTAGACGCTGGTGATTCCGAGAACCTGCAGAAGGGTCAGATTGTGACAGCCCGCAAGCTGCGTGATGAGAACTCAAGCCTGAAGCGCCGCGATATGAAGATTGTGCAGGTGCGCGATGCCGTGCCCGCTACGTCTACTCAGATTCTTCAGGGTATCACCCGTGCAGCTCTGCAGACCAAGTCGTTCATATCAGCTGCATCGTTCCAGGAAACTACCAAGGTGCTCAACGAGGCTGCCATCCGTGGTAAGGTGGACTATCTGGAGGGTATGAAGGAGAACGTTATCAGCGGTCACTTGATTCCCGCCGGTACTGGTCAGCGTGAGTTCGACAAGATCATCGTCGGCTCCAAGGAGGAGTACGAGCGCATGCAGGCCAACCGCAAGAACGTGCTTGACTTTGCCGAGGAGGGAGTGCTCGAGGAGCGTTCATAACTCTCAAGGCAACTGACTATATTTTACGCCCGCTTGCAGAACTATCCTGCAGGCGGGTGTTTCTTTACATTACAATAAACTCGTTATCACTTGAGGTTAGCATTTCGAACGGCTGAAGGGTATTTCTATAAAAAGACGTGATGGAAAGACATGATATCCAACGGCTGTTCAAGCAGCACTACGCCAAGATGCTGAGGGTGGCACGCACGATCCTCTACGATGAGCAGGAGAGCAAGGATGTGGTCAGCGACATCTTTGAGGGACTTCTTCCAACATTGTCTCAATGTCAAACTGACAGGTAACGACCTCTTCAATGGTGGCATCAACCATGTCATGCTTTACAGCAATAGGATGATGTTTCGGAAAATGGAGGACAACGATTCCCGTTGCGTCCAACTCTCCCTGCGCTACAGATTCAATGTCACCCCGTCGAAGTATAAAGGTACTGGTGCCGGTAATGCTGAGAAGAACAGACTCTGAATTCTCTCTCGTTCGGGCAGTCGTCAGCTTCTTCTGCTTCCAGTTCCTTGATAAAATCGTCGGCACTCTGTAGTTTGCGCCCTTCACGACGAGCCTGCTTCATTTCGTCGAACGCTCTTTCGAGCGCGAAAGGCTACGGGTAGGCGAGCTTACTCGGGAATGGGCGACCCCGCACGATGGTTCGGCTTCGTCACCGAGGGGTGCTTCAAGTACATCACGAGTGGGTCAGAGATCCCCAAACCCACTTAATGAAACCTATCAGATGAACCATTTTCGGCCTCGTGAGGTCAGGAGAACCGACCCCGTGATTCCCCCAAAAAGAGGCATCCCCACCACCGGGTGCCTCCCTTTTCTGTTCTCCGTCGGACCTACAGCATGGCTATCGGTCCGTAGCCCATACAACTCGTCACGCCCAGCGTGGTACCTATTGCCGTCAGAATCGAAACCAGAATCTGAATCAGCGTCTTCCATGTCTCTTTCTTCATAACTTTAAATTTTAATTACCTTGTCATCGACCCTTGGGTCGCTCTGCACCTTTAGGTCAGAGAACCTTGAACCTTGAACTATCTCTCAGGGCGTCGGGGCATAAGCCCCTCAGCCCCTTAACTTTGAACCTTGAACCTTGAACTTTGAACTCCTAGTCTACTCGTCCGAGTTCGTGCCGCCGTCCGGGTCGCGGTCGCCGTCACCGCCCGTGCTGCCACCGCCAGTGTTGTCGCCGCCCTGGGTGTTCGAGCCAGTGTTGCCGCCGCCCTGAGTGTTGCTACCAGTGTTGCCGGTGTCAGAGCCGGTGTTGCCGGTGTCAGAGCCAGGAGTCTGCTCGGTGTCCTCCACCTCGCCGTCGTCAGCCGACGTCACACGCTTCACCTCCTTGCCGTAGCGGTCGATGCAGGTAATCTGGATGGCGGTGTTGGTCAGCTCGTCCTTCAGGTCCACCGAGGGAGTGAAGATGATGCGTCGTGCGCTGATCAGCCCGCTCTTCACGTCCTCCACCTTCTCCACAGCCTTGCTGCGCAGTCCGAAGCGCATGGTGCCCAGTCCGGGCAGCGCCACCGAGTGGCCTTCCGTAGCCCAAGCCTTGATCACCTCGCCGGCAGCGTCCCAGCAGGCCTTCATCACACCCTGGCTCACGCCGCTGCGCAGGGCTGCCTCGCGGATCACCTTCTTCTGGTCGAGGCTGGTGTACAGCTCGGGTTTCATCACATAGCGGTACTTGCCCGCCGATTCCTTGTCAAACTTCAGCAGTCTCTCTACTGCCTTTACTCTAAGTGCCATAAAACTATAAATTTTAAGGTTGTTAAAATTTTTCCGCGTCCTTAAAACCTATTCCTTCGTTCGTGTTTTTGCCGCTACACCATGAAAATCTTGCTCCTAGGTTAACAAAAATTTCCCCTTTGGCTATGCCGCAATTTCGTTGCCTGATGTCTGTCTTGCAACTATATTGCAAAGGTACGAAATTTTCCTGAATTGTGCAAATATTTAGGCCATTATTTTTCAAAAAAAATTGAACCTCGTCATCGACCCTTGGGTCGCTCTGCACCTTTTAGGACAGAACCTAACTTACCCACTTACCCACTTACCCACTTATGACATCTGCATTTTCAGATTTCCTGAAGCAGAAAAGTATTAATATTATATATATTATAATATATATAATATTAATAATAGAATTATTAACTAATTTTTACAACTTTCCTCATAGACCCCCTTCCCATCTTGCCAACACCTTACCTTCGAAGTTTGAAAAACCTAAATGTCATAAGTGGGTAAGTGGGTAACTGGGTAAGTTCAGAAGTGAAATGATATTTTTTCTTAATTTGCAGGTTCAAATGAGATGATATTGAATAGCCAGCCGAGGCATCTATATACACAACGGTGAGAACGCCCATTGTGCCTTCCCGCTCGGTCCTGGTGTCCCCAAATCGAACACGGAATCTATCGGTATCCACAGACCGTGTTCCTTGGCGAAGGACAGGAAGTGGAGAAAGTCATCTACTTTACCGCATCGCTGCTTAACCCTGAAAAGAGCAGCCGACAGAGTGCCTTCCTCAATGCTTAAATCGGCAGGTCGTTTTATTTTCTTATGGCACATTATTCAAAAACCTGCACCCCCAGCGAGCGCTTTCCGGTCATGTCGGGGGCTTTTTCGTGGAACTTTCTGTCGCTCGGCTCTGCCGTTTGCCTTAGCAAGAACTTCGCAGCTTTTCGATGACTGATATTAAAATAATTGCCTAAAGATTTGGAAGTCAAAGG
>Ga0326511_10004412_pt1 | contig 11209 bp, 13 predicted proteins | sample 0_2496_0518_D_FD_203701 | JGI IMG/M metagenome (GOLD analysis project Ga0326511, IMG submission 203701) | Bovine rumen microbial communities from UC Davis, California, United States - 0_2496_0518 | ecosystem: Host-associated > Mammals > Digestive system > Stomach > Rumen | place: USA...
ATGGCCTAATACACAGCCGATATTATTCCTATCTAGATGTGATAGTGGGAGTGATGGGTATGGTGTAGTATCCGACTCGATGGAGTTTGTACTCACATGGTTAGCTAAGAATAAGTGCTGTAATGCAGGTACAGATACGATAGAAAGTAAGATAGATAAAATCATGAAGAATTGGTATAGTACAGAAGAGTATGCTACTCTTACTAAGCTATCTGAACAAGCTATCATGAATTTTGTTGTTATAGGTAGAATTAATATGTATATACCTAGCTATCTTACCGTACCTAGTTACCATATTAAGCGCTTTAAGAAAGCTCAGGATACATTGGTAGCGTATTACCATCCTAAGTTTATCATGACCATACCTGTATACAGAGGTAATAACAGTTACACTGTACTCTTACCTATCATGGAAGATATCACTACAGATACGGTTAGACGATAATATCTCACATATACCCATCCGAACGGGGACTAGGATGGGTCATTACAAGAGCGAAACAGTGTAAACTGTGAGGTAACTCGATGTCCCCCGATAACCTTTACACTTATTTATTTTTTGTTATGATACTTATAACTACTGCACCACTAAAATTTAAAGCCAAGAAAGTGTTACGTTTAATACATCCTGATGATGTTAAGAATCCATTAGTTAATATTGAGTTTCAGCATACAGAAGCTAGTACTACATTAGTTAAAGTTGGTCAAACTATAGTTGACGAAGCATTAGTTAATAGTGTAAATGCTATACTACTCCATAGTTGTAGCCCTGCGTTACTCAAGGATTACTTACATAGGTTAGCTAGTTGGAAAGATAGACTGAATCGATTTAAGAAGAGCAATAGTAAATATCTTGTCGTTTATGGCAACACGATGTCTATACTAAGTGATACCATACTCTATCTACCACAGAGTGATAATGTTATTATTAATCAGATGCAGAAATCACCTGTTATAGATGTAACCACATCTGGATTGGGTATCACTCAGTTCTGGTGTATTACGATAATCAATATTAAGAAACTAGGTGCTAACTTTAAACGTAACTTAAGCTATCTTAGTAGGACTAGAATGATATTTCTCCTAGAGAGTGGTACTGTTATTGATAACACAGGTAAGGTAACTTATGGTAATCTATACGTCATAAAAGATGGTAAGATAACTCATCTTAAGGAATTACCTAAACCTGAAACACCAGATGATGTTGAAGCTATACATGAACGTAAGATACCGCCTATCAAAGTTACGTATGCTAAAGAAGAGACTGTATCTAAAACGCCAGAGAATACTGATGTTAAATAACACATACACTACAGGGAGCATTCTCTGTAGTGTAGATAAAATATGCTCATCTATATGTTATTACAGTGTGTGTAGTAGACCTCTCCCATAATACCTGCTACACATAACCTTGTCTGTGCCAATATAGAGTAACGGAAGGTATAACTCAAAGGAGGTGTATTATGGAAAGTTTAAATGTTTATAACAATAACAACAAATACAGGGAGTACAAGTACTCTGCGAATGTCTCAGCCATTCTTATGACTGAATATATCCATGATGGATATTTCGTTATAGAGGATGATGACCTTGTTCTGACTGCAGAACGTCAGGCAGCGCTCAACTTCGCCATGGAGAAGTTGGGAGCCAGAGAACGGCTTGTTCTGACGGCATTTGCAAATGCTGCGCCGGGTGAGCCGTGGCTGTCTGAACTTGCGACCGCCATGAGGATATCACCAGATCGGTTGAAACAGATAAAGGATAAAGCCTTAGCAAAGCTAAGGTTTTATCTCAGAATCAACCAGAAAGCTGAACTGTGGGTGGAGATGACCGATGAGGAGGAGGTATAAAGCCACCGCTACCATACTAACGTATACGTTAGTATGGTAGTATGCTATTTAAATCTGCGTGTTTATTTTTTATTGGTATAAATTAGTACGAATATACCCTATTGCAGAAGTTATGTTGGTGGCAGTGTACATTAAATCATACTCTACCTTCTGATGACCCGTAACCTCATCTACAGGTGTGACAAATTTAGCACTATAGAACTTAACTTCTTTCTTGTTGATAGTGACATTTACCATAGTAGGATGCTGCTTAACATCCATGAATCCTAAACGAATCTGATTAACTTCCGTAGAGTCGTCATGTATATAGTCGAACTCTTCTTGTATACGGCACCAGCCTGCAGTGAGCATCTCACCACGAATAGTATTGAGAGTATCAACTAAATTAGCAAACCCTACCACGGTGTCATCATTTAGAGCATCGTTGATATTATCATCTATCTTCTTATCTCGTTTAACTTTAACTGCACCTTCATTGAGCTGTTTCTTTAAATCATCTACATCATTTTTTAGTTTATTGATAAGACTTAATAAGAAGTTATAGTCTTTAAGAGTTAATGTTACAGCATCATCTAATCCTAGATATTCCACCAATTCAGATAGGAATTTACGCAAACATCTAATATTAGCTTTATTAGCAGTAGCAGTAGTCTCTACCTTTATAGCCGTAGCGAATAATTTAGTCTCAGTACCGACACCTTCAGAATCAAAGATATTAAAGATATTGTTATCAGATAAGAATACATCATTTTTCAATTTTCTGATAACTATACTGATCTTCATTTCAGTAGGGTCTTTCTGTATACCACTAAAGAAGATGTTATTTCTAGGTAATCCAGAAACAAATAAGTCCATGCACATACGTTTTCCAGTGGATACATAGCGGTTAAGGAATCTACCTAGCGGGTGACTGATAGTGACATCGGTACGATACTTAGTCATTTTTAAATCAGTAGCGATAGCAGTAAGCACTCTATCAATTAAATCTAAACTACAAGATACCTGATCTGCAACACTATATTTAGCTTCTGCTACTACAGTATCAAAGAGTTCAATATATTTATTCTTTTTAAGCATAGTTACATAGTCCTTACACATATGAATATATATTTTTGTTTATAACGACACTATTAAATAGTTCCAATTATTAATATTAACAGAGAGGTAAAATATTCCATGCTAAAAGTAAAAAAACGTGATGGTAGAATCGTTGACTTTGACTATCACTTTATAGCTAAAGCTATACACAGTGCTTTTGTTAGTTTGTATCCTAGTACTGAAGATGCACTCACCAGTATAGCAGTGAGTAATGTGTGTACTGAAATCAGTGATACATATAACGATGGTAGCATCATAGATATCGAAGATATCCAGAACACTGTAGAAAAGGAATTAAGCCAACTGGATTATAACTTAGCTAGACACTATATGTCATATCGAGATACTCGTACAAGATCACGTAACGCTAACAGTGCTATTAACAAAACCATCAGCAAGCTAATTTATGTTGATAGTAAAGATAATGATGATAAGCGAGAAAATGCCAACATAGATGGCGACTCGGCCATGGGTAGTATGTTAAAAATAGGCGGAACTGTTACTAAAGAATTTAACCTCAACAATTTAATTAATCCAGTATATTCACAAATGCACCGTGATGGTTTGTTACACATCCACGATTTAGACTTCTATGCACTATGTTTTAACTGCTTACAGATACCATTAGCTAAACTGCTCAGGGATGGCTTTGCTACAGGGCATGGTTATTTAAGAACACCCGCTACTATAGGCAGTGCTGCCACCTTAACCTGCATAATCCTACAGGCATCTCAAAATGACATGTTCGGTGGGCAAGCTATACCTACATTCGACTATGATCTAGCACCATATGTGGCTAAGTCTTATGTTCGTAATATTGCACGATTTTTAGAGGCACATTTTATTGATGCACATGAATGTTTTACATATGAAAACTTAAAAGAGAATTTCGTTAAACCGTTAGATGAGTATATTGTAAAACATCGTACGATTGACAATAATGACGGTCACTTAACTATTCTTCAGAAGTTAAGTGACATAGTTATTAATGCTGGGTTAGATCCAAACTGTTTCACAGCAGATGAACAGATTGCTTGTATGAGTACCTATGCACAGCGTACAACAGATAGAGAAACATATCAGGCTATGGAAGCTACTGTACATAACTTATGTACTCTAGCATCTAGAGCTGGTGCACAGGTGCCATTCTCTTCTCTTAATTTAGGTACATGTACTACTTCTGAAGGAAGAATGGTTACTCGTAATCTGCTATTAGCTGTAGAAGCAGGATTAGGGTATGGTGAAACTGCTATATTCCCTATCTCTATATTTAAGTTAAAGAAAGGTGTAAGCAGATATCCAGGAGATCCTAACTACGACCTAAAGAGGTTAGCATTAAGAGTTACTGCTAAGAGGTTATTCCCTAACTTTATAAACTTAGATGCACCATTCAACCTTAAGTATTATAAGAAAGGTAAACCTGAGACAGAAGTAACTGCCATGGGAGCTCTTACTGGTACGAGCGTTTTACATATTGATTCATCTGAGGGATCAATCGATGTACCGTTTAAGAATCTTGAATCGTATTTATTGCAGCATGAACTAACTACAACAACTACACGTAAACAGTTCGACAAGCATACTTATTATTATGATCTTGTAGATGATGTGTACACCAGAGATTCTCTTGCTGATGATAATAGAGCTCGTATTAAACGTTTTATGGTGTTTAATGACCCTAAACTGAAATGGATCATGATCAGTTTTACTGTACGCACTATGTCACTTAGACATGAACCAACATCTTCGTACACAAATTACATCATAGTTACCAGCGACCATCCATTACCAGTGATAAATGAATATGGCCATACCGTAAGAACAAGAGCTGACGAAATTAAAGTAGGTGACTTACTTGTACCAGCACGTAATCCATATGCATCCACATGTGAAGTATGTAGCATCGAAGAATGTAACACGCAGTATATTGGATATGATATCGAAACATCTACAGATCGTTTTGATACAGAGTCTGTCGTAAGTCATAACTGCCGTACTAGAACTATAGCCAATGTGTATGACCCTACTAAAGAAGTAGTAACTAGTAGAGGTAATTTATTCTTTACCACTATTAACTTACCATATATAGCTCTTGAGGCTGTTATCAACGCAGGTGAACAAGATCGTGTAGAAGTATTTTTCAATAAACTTACTAAGGTACTTGATGATGTGGTCAAACTTTCGCTAGACAGACTTGAGACTATATCTAGACGCAAAGCTAAGAACTATCCGTTCCTCATGGGCCAACACTTATATATAGATAGTGAGAAGCTGATGCCCGATGATGAAATCAGAGATGTAGTTAAACATGGTAGTATGACTGCTGGGTTCATAGGTCTGTCTGAGGCACTTGTGGCACTCACTGGTATGCATCACGGTGAATCTGCTGCCTCACAAGAATTAGGCTTAAGAATAGTTAAGTTCATGAATGACTACATGGATGAAACCTCTAAGAAACTTAAACTTAATTTCGGTGTTATGGGTTCCCCAGCTGAAGGTTGTTCTGGTCGATTACTTCGTCTTACTCGTAAGAAATTTGGTATCGTTGATGGCGTAACTGATAAAGAATACTTTACTAACAGTTTTCACATTGATGTAAGATACAACATTTCAGCTTACGATAAAATACAGTTAGAGGCACCATATCACCAGTATTGTCCTGCAGGACAGATATCCTACCTTGAGTTAACTGCTGATGCTGTTAATAACTTAGACGGCTTGGAGACACTTGTTGACGCTATGTGTGATGCCGGTATGGGTTATTTCGCTATCAACCATCCAGTTGACAGAGATCCTGTATGCGGGTATGTTGGATATTTCCCAGATGGTGTATGCCCTAGATGTGGTAGACGAGAAGGCGAAGGCGTACCAGTTAGCAAGTTACTATCATTAACTAGTTACTCACCTGACCCTGAGTATGATGCTAGAAAAGAAATAAGTAGTTCCGAAGTAACACTTAATTTAGTTGAGTAATTTCATAGTTCAATAATCTTTCATTTATATATTACTTCAGTGATAGTGTGCGTAGAAATGCGCACGCTATCATTAACATGGTAGAGTAGTATTCTCTATCTATCTATATCGCTTTAGCATGAGGATTTATAATTATGAAACTTACATTGAAGTTTAAAGGTGCGGTTATCCGTATCGACACTGTCAATCAGTATGACATCAATCTTACTGATGATGAAATCTCCATTTCTGAGGTTCATCCATCTGAAGTTGTAGATGCTGTATGTGATAACGGTCCTGTTGTTGTTTCAACCACATCAGATTATCTCGATGAAGTTCTGAAGAAGGTCTGTGATAAACCTGTAGTTAAGCAGGTCAGAGCTCTTCTGAAGGATGACATCGATACTCGGCTCAATTCTATATTGGAGGGTATGAAGGCAGTGCTGGAGGCAAACAATAACAAAGATATCGGTGTGGAGGTAGCAGATGTATTACTCTGCACAGCGATGTTTGTAGCAGCAGGTTACGGTTATCTCGATGCCTTACAGTTGATACATGAGCATGATATCAAACCAAGTATGGGGGATGAAGTGATTAATCGTGACTGGTATAGGTGGATTATAACTGGGAAATGCGGTTATGAACCTCTATCCCGTGCGATAGGAACTGTTAAGTAATTAGGAATATAACTCCCGCACCATAGTTATTGGTGTGGGGGTTATTTTATCCTCATTAATATGAGGAGGACAAAGCACATTGGGTATACTAGATTTATTTTTTTCACGTAAAGATGACGTACAAGATACGTATAATTACATATTTCGTAATATGTATAGTACTATATATAACTTTAGACATTATAAGCCAATATATACAATGATGTCTATTGACATCGTAGAATCGGAATTAGCATCGGTTCTATTTGGTGGAAATATACCTACTGTGATATTGTTAGACTATGAAGCATACAGTAATGGTAGATCTAAACCAATAAAACCTATACTTCTTATAAATGAAAAAGCTATTGATGTCTATAGTGACAATGAGCTATTAGCTATAGCTTGGCACTGCACTTTCTATTATATACAAAATAATGACATACAGAGCAGTACTATACCACGTATGAGAATGTCAAATACAGAATTTTTAGCAGATAAATATGCTGTTGAAAAGTTACAAACAAATGAGTACATTTTAGGATATCTACAAAAAACTAAAGACTTCTTTGAGGGCATCGATAGCCACACCGCAAGGATTAAACACTTACAACAACGAATAGATAAAATAAAAAATAACTTATAATACATATTAACTTGCACTACATCCGCCTAAGTCATGGTGGATGTAGTGTACTTGATTTAGTATTGTTATATAATTATCTTATAATAAAAAATGGGCATTATTATCTGACTAGATAACACCTAACTAAAGAAAATATAAGAGGTAACAATAATGAAAGATAGGCTTATCGGTACAGGTGTACCATTCACTCACATTGCACGTATTACTGGATATTTAGCTACTACTGCAAGATTCAATTATGCTAAACACTGTGAGCTAAATGATCGTGTTAAACATACTACAACTAATACAGCCGCTACTAATGCAAAAGCCGCATAATAAGGTGTAATATATGATCAATGTTGCTAGTATATTACATAACGATTTGGTTAATGGACCAGGTCTGAGAACTGTACTATTTGTACAAGGATGTAACCATCATTGTAAAGGTTGTCATAACCCACATACCTGGGCTATAGGTAAAGGCAAGGACTTCAATTATACAGAATTGATAGAAGAACTTACTAAAAACCCTATAGATAAAGGTATCACTATAAGTGGTGGTGAACCTCTATTACAATGGGAGGAATTATATCCGGTTATACTAGCACTTAAGGATAAACAATATCACTTGATGCTATATACAGGATATACTACGCATTGGCTTAGTCAAGAAATCAGCAGTAACTCTAAACTACTATCCTTCCTGGCATTCTTTGACATGATTATCACTGAACCTTATATAGAAGCTAAACGTGTTAAATATGAAGAACACCGTTTATATGGTAGTTATAATCAAAAGATATGTAAGATAGTCGATAACCAACTCATCGAAATACAACAATGATAGTACGCACCTCTATCCAGATATCTGGATAGAGGTGTAGATACTTCTCATTATATTTTCAAATATATATTATTAATACGGTGATGGTTATAGTAATTTAACTATCGTGTTGTAATTTTATTATAAGGAGTCTTATTATGTATTACCCGCTTGAAGCTGAGGCGGAAAAACGTATTATTTACTCAGTTCTGAAAAAACTGCCTAAAGCAGTCAGTGAAGAGAAACCAGAACTAACAACACAAGAGATGTATGACATCGTACGATGGAATTCTAACATGATTAAATCTGCTATAGATGATATTCTAGCGGATAAAGTACTTCATCGTATGCTTAATGGCAATGAAGCTGATGTTATTAGCAAATGCACTTTTGCTGTGGCTGTTAAACCTGCACTTGATTTCAAATTTGAAGTCGGTGATCGTGTAATGACCGAAGAGGAAGTATACAAGTACGCTAACGAGATAATTGACGAGCGTATTGACCGTATACGTAAATGTTTATCAGGAGATTTTTATGAATAATAAATTATGCCGTTTATACGGCGTCACTACCCTAGATGGTCTCAAGGCTATCTGTAATAACGAACCAACCGCAGGTAGTATAAACGGGTTAGGTATCACTCAGATTACTGAGAATGTGTTTGGTTTTAGTACTGTTAGTATTGACTACTACTCACTTGCACGTAAGATAATTTCTGTTCTTAAAGAGTTCGAGTATTATGAGTATGTCGTCATCTCCGCTGATGGATTAACAATACTAGATACTGGCTCTTCAGATACTAATAAAAAGTATCTTACTATGAAGACCGTAGTATCAGTAGTTGATGATGATCATAACTTAGTGGTGGCACCAGTACCTATGAGGAACTTAATGGAGTTAGGTATACATGACTCACCTGTACCCATGATGTTTAAATTCACTCAGGTAGGTAACAACAACACCCAGATAGAAAACGCTGAGGTGGTTGAAATACATCATCACAAATAGTCAATAACTTATACTCTCACATCGTTAAAGATGTGAGGGTATAGTTGTATTCTACTTTAAAATATACATTATGTATAAGGTGATAGTTATAATGCTTAACTATCGTGTACTAACATCTTCTATTAGGAGTTTAAATTATGGAAGAAGAAAAGAAGTCTACAAATAGCGATGATGCAAAGCTTCCCTGGACGCTTGTAGCACGTGCATATAGTGTTTTAGTTGCACTTGTTATTGGTCATTTACCGGTGAAACAGCATCTTGAGTTACTGAACGATATTATAGCGGAAGCCAAGACTGAAGACGTGGAAATGCGTTGGTATCGCTCTCCGCGAGATCTGTATGGGACCATAATGCGTCGTATCAACCAAGTTATAGTGGATAGATTAGTTAAATATAACGAAGACACTGCTACAGTAGATGAACACAATGAAGTGTTGGATTTACGTTATATTCGTGATGCACTAGATGGTGTTAGCATAAAAGCATTCGAATGCATGTTAACAACTGTAATCACTGACAGTGGCGATGTAATGTTTGACAAGTTACGTGAGTATCGTATTGCACTGAAAGCAGTTGCTCCTGACAGCGCAAATGCTATCATTGCCGATATAGAAATGCGTTACGGTTATCAATACGCCGGACCACAATATGGTGCGCCAACGTTACAGCCTCCAATGCAGCAGCCATGGCCATATGCGTCAATGGGACCATCTACTATATGGCGGCAAGGTAATCCAGTAGTTAATCAGTTCGGTCAGTCAGTAAACCCATTCTACCAGCCGAACATGTATAATAATCAGTACCGAAATGGCAATCCATTCCAAGATGGACCATCACGACCATTTACACCAAATAATGGTTCGGGATTCGGTGATATGAGCGATGTACTAGGTGGTGACAATGGAAAGAAAAAGTAAAAACTCATAAACCTGAAAAGTATGATTAGCTAAATGTTAATGAGGTGCACATTACTGTGCACTTCATTATTTTTTATTTCTATATTACTAGGGTGACAGTAGAATCATAATACCTATTGTCCTCTGCCATGTCTGTGCCAATAGTTAGAGTAACGGTGGTATAACCTTTATAGGAGGTGTATTATGAAAATCATGAAATCTGCTATAGATTCAAGTATAATTCTCAGTGAACTTTCTGGGTACCGTGCCGATGCCATGTTCAGTATTCGCCTCAGCCGTATTAGTGTGGCAGGCGAAACCGCATGGGCTGTAAGCGAGTCATGTGATGCATGTGCCGGCATAACCGCCAGCGTAAGATACTACAGAAGTCTGGCTGAGGCGCTTAATGCTTTGACAAGCGTTATCCGCAGCGTTGACGAGCAGAAGCAGTTGCTTCGCGCGCTCTAAAATAGCTGTTAAAGAAACTCACATTCGTGTGGGTTTCTTTTTTATTTTTTATGCTATGATACGTTATCAACATGGAGAAATATAGCTATGCAATTAACAACTAAAGAATGGTGGAAAGCCGCTGGTATCCGTGCGCTCAAAACTGTAGCACAAACTGCTGTTGCTGTATATGGTACGATGAGTGTTGTAACAACAAGTGAAGACATCAAAACATTGGTTATCGCTTCCGTTACCGCTGGTGTATTAAGTATATTAACATCCATAGCAGGTTTACCAGAACTTAAAACAGAAGAAACTAAACATGAGTAATTAAAATACTAGAGTAGAGAGGAATATCCTTCTCTACTCTAGTTATTGCTATATTTTATCCTATAGTAATGTCTCATGTTGGAGGAAACAATATGTCTAGATTAGGGCCAACAGGTTTAACTCAACTACTAACAAATATAAAGACTTGGATAACTACCAAGTTAGGTAATTACGTAACTACTGATACTACTCAGACAGTTACAGGTAAGAAATTATTTACGAATAGTACAACACAAGTAAATAATGTTAACACATTTATAGGTAGTACTTTATTTATAGATACATCAGCATCTGCCCCTAGAGGTTCATTCCCTGAAACTGCCTATCGTGTAGGAAGAATATACATAGGTGATGGTACATCATACAACGGTTCATGGTTTATTATAGATCCTATAATAGATACTAACAGGGCATACTACCGTATGGTAACCACTAACCCAGACAACACAGATAGCGCTAGATTCTCTATTTGCTGGGATAGTACTAAAGAAGGTGTTCGCAGAAGAAGAAATATCTCCATG
>Ga0326511_10004413_pt1 | contig 11209 bp, 10 predicted proteins | sample 0_2496_0518_D_FD_203701 | JGI IMG/M metagenome (GOLD analysis project Ga0326511, IMG submission 203701) | Bovine rumen microbial communities from UC Davis, California, United States - 0_2496_0518 | ecosystem: Host-associated > Mammals > Digestive system > Stomach > Rumen | place: USA...
TTCATGCTATAATGATATTACTGAAAGAGAAAACTTCCGGTGTGCATCTTGAAAATGGAATAAGACATCAAAGGGCTCAGTAATCAGAGGCGATGTGTGATTACAGCGACTATGTACGGCTAAATATACATAGAGCAATGCTAACAGATAAGTTAAGTATAGCATAAAATTCAAATTTCAATATAGGGAGGTATTTTTATGAAAAAAGAAGATATGAATTATGCAGCAGAAGTAAAGAGCTTTCTGAATCGGCTCGATTTGGATTTTAATGTACACGAGAAAGATGATGATACTACCGTGTTCTTATTTCCTATGCCGGCAAAAAACGGTTCCTCTTACCATATCCGCCTTCGTATTGACCGGAAAGGAGATTCAAAATTCTGGTGTTTTCTTGCCCATGGTGTGAAAGAAGTCAAAAAAAATGCAATGCTCCAGACATTGAATATATTAAATGACCAATATCGCTTTCTCAGATTTTCACTGGACAAAGATAACGATATCTGTGCTGATTATGATTTTATTCTGTTTGGTGACGGAAAAAATGCGGGTGAACAGGTGATTACTCTGCTGATGCTCATGACAGAAATCATGGACACCTGTACAGAAGCTATTATGAAAACTATGTGGAGCAGACCTGTTCCGGAAACTTCCGAACAGAATATTAAATTCAATCTTTTCGGCACACAGGAAGGAGATAATGAAGCATGAATATTCAGGTAAAATCAAGCAGCGGAATCAGTCTGATTCCGATGGAAACAAGTTTGCTTGCGGACCGGAAAATTTTCATCGAAGGCGAAATTACACAGGAAACCGCCTGCGATTTTGTCAAAAAGATGATGCTTCTGGTTCGGGAAGACAGCAATGCTCCGATTGACGTACTAATCAGTTCGCCGGGAGGTGAAATCAGTTCCGGACTTCTGATGTATGATATGATTCAGTCAAGCCGCACGCCGGTGCGGATGTACTGCCTCGGCACTGCCTACAGTATGGGAGCTTTGCTGTTTGCTTCCGGCAATCATGGGCGCTATATGCTCCCGCACAGCGAACTGATGCTACATGAGCCGCTGCTCGGAAACAAAATCGGCGGGTCTGCTTCGTCAATTCGTTCTGTATCGGATAGTCTGATGGAAACCCGGTGCAAAATGAATCAGATTCTTGCCAAACATACCGGTAAAACAGAGGAGGAAATCGCAGAGGCTACCCGGTTTGATCACTACTTCAGCCCAGAAGAAAGTATTTCGTTCGGTCTTGCAGACAAAATTATAGATTTTGATGCTTTAATGGAGGGATATTATGTCAGCAGATAACATGATTCTTGGTGAAAATGCCGTTTTCAGTACAGACTGTAGTCAGACAGGACTGAACAATAATGTTCTGGTATGTGCCAGCAGCGGCGGCGGAAAAACTATGTCTGTCATGGAACCGCGGCTTCTGAACACATTCCATTCCAGCCTGATTGTCACAGTCACGAAAAGACGGCTTGCCGATAAGTATAAGCCCGTTTTCAAAAAGCGGGGCTATCAGGTAGAAGAACTGAATTTCGTCAATCCGGCTAAAAGCAGTGTGGCTTATGACCCGATGCAGTATCTGACCAGCTATCAGGATATTACATTTCTTGCAGAATCTATCGTAAAAGCGAATCCCAGAAAAGAAAGAAGCACTGCCGACCCCTATTGGGATGATGCTGCTGTCAGTCTGCTTTCGGCAGAAATTGCTTATGTGCTGATGACACAGGACAAGCCTACTTTTGCAGATGTTCTTGACCTGCATGACAGTCTGAAAATCACAGACGGAAGCACAGGGATTGAAACAAATCTGGATAAAGCATTTCAACAGCTGGAGGAGAAAGACCCCACTTGTTTTGCAGTGACGTGCTGGAATTCATTCGCCATGCTTCCCATCCGCACAGCCCGCTGTGTCTACGGAACTCTGAATACTGTCGTAGATACGCTGTTTTCACCTGAATTACGCCGTATGATGCAGAAAGAAAGAAATGTTGATTTTGAATCAATTGCCAATCACAAAACAATTCTGTTTATCTCAACTTCTCCTGTAAATCCGGCACTTAACTTTTTTATTAATATTTTTTATGGTCAGATGTTCAAACAGTTATTTGAATATGCCGAGTCTTTGCCGGATGGTAAACTGCCCATTCCCGTCAGTGTTCTGTGTGATGATTTCGCCACCGGCGGAAGAATCCTGAATTTTTGCGAATATATCGCCATTTTCAGAGAAAAGCAAATTTCTGTGACAATGCTGATTCAGTCAGAATCACAGCTGGAATCTATGTACGGGGTAAATGATACAATTACGATTATTAATAATTGTGATACTTATGTCTATCTCGGAGGGATGGACTTAAGAACAGGCAGAAATATCAGCGAACGTTTAAACGCTCCGCTGGAAGATATTCTTTATATGCCGGTCGGCAAAGAAATCATTTTCCGCAGAGGACAGAAGCCGATATTAACTAAAAGATTCGACATACTGAAAGATGCAGAATATCAAGCCATTACGGCACAATATGAAAAAAGCATTCTTGAGAAAAAAGAGGGGAGGTGAGTAGAAAATGACAAAACATGAACAGTTTCTCCAGGAAATTCAGAAAAACATAAAAGAACCGCCCTCCCGTACAGAGGGCGAATCTGATATTGAAAAAGAACTGATGCGGAAATTTGAAGAATTATTCGGCAATATCATTGAAGAAGATGAGGATGACGAGGGCAATTAAGTTCTGAATAGTTTTTTCATGACTTCCTGTAGGATAAAATCCAAATCTATCTTTCCGTTATGGTCAGCAATGGTAATTTGTTCTCCTTCCAACAGGAAGTCAAATCCATTTTCAAGCTTAATTTCTCCTATCTGAAACGGCATCACTTTTTTTCTGGCACCGAGAGAAGCACCCACCTCTTTTGGTACAAACACAGAATTAATAGCATCTTGTGTGAGCAACAAAACAAGAATTTTTACATTGTAAATCGCTTTAGGGATTTCAATATGATATTGACTGCCCGTCGGAATTGACTGGGGAGCCATCCAACATTTTATAGCGTTTTTCGTCAGGTGTTCATAAATTGCCATAGCTTCGGCATATTGTTTGGAACTGTAACTAATAAATACTTCCTCCTGTTGTTTCACTGTCAGCATATCCCTGAGTCTGTCGGCTATAAAATTAGATTTTTCTTCGTCTTTTTCATAAAATATGATTTCTTCTGTTTCATCAATATTTTTTAATGCTTTGATGCAATAAGTCAGCAAAGGACTTAATATATAGCTTGTATCCAAACTTTGATGTCCTGCACCAAGCATTGGCAGAACTACCTTTTTTACAGAAATACCAGCAAGAGTGGCCTGTTCGAGTATGTAGTTTAAAGTAGAAAAAATACATTTCAGATTGACAATGTCAATATATTTTTTGTCATGATAGTTCAAAAGTTCAATGCAGGCTATTCTATGAAAATGACTGCCAGTTTCTCTCGATAACCATGCACCATGTTCACGAAGGTTTAATTCACAGTTTTGAGAAAGCATATATACACTGATATTCTGCTGATATAAAAGACTTCCTATCAATGTTCCAGGAGTAGGTGCATACCCATTCTTATAGGAGGAGCAAACGACAATGTCATATTCATCAGATGAACGGCACAGGTCTCCGTGAATGACAGATATTTTTTTCTCCCCGAAAGGCGAAGAAACAGGAATTTCCAATATTTTCTTATTTTGGTTATTGATTGTTATTGGCAACGGATTTTCAAAAGATTCCTCAATATTTTTCAGATGAGTTCCTAACCGAAAAAGAGATTCTCCAATATCATCCCATTTTTTGATAAAATCATACTGATACTGTCCGCTCCAGGAATTTTCTGGGAAAATAAACTGCTGATAAAGTATCAAAAAATATCGCAGCTTTAATAATATCTCTGTGCAGAAAGATTTCCGTAGTTTTCTGTTTTCAAGTAATTTCAATATTTCTTCAGCAAGAAACAGTAATTGCTCTATAGTTCGGAGCAAGCAGCTTAATTGAAAAGTATCGTCATTTTTTCCCTCCTGTAATGAAATGCAGGTAGAAATATTCAAAACAAATCGACTTGCTAAATCATAAAAAAATTATCCCAGTTCAGGAGAAAAATTTTGTCATGCCAGACATACTTCCAGACGATATGCAAGAATTCCCGAATTATAATCGACTGATTCCGACGGAAACACTTTTTAATGAGGCAATTGATAAACTTTGCAGGGAGTTTTTAACAAGCAAAGCAGTTTTTGAGGATGTGGAAGAAGAAAGAGACAACCATAAAAACCAGCAGGAAATAGAAAGATTAGAGAAAGGCATACAAAATCTTGACCTTTTCATGTTTGGAATATGTTTATTGGTGGTTATTCTTCGTAATGTAGAAAATAAAATTATATTCAATCCCGAAAATCCTCTTTCCAAAATTATCCAAGATTACGCACAGTGGAGACAAGAACATCCTAAATTAATCTGGGTATTCTTGATTTGTATTTTCATTTCATTTTTTATCGCACGGACAGATGCAGAATCTCAGCTTCATAGCATGAAAGAATGGAGAGAGAAAAAATATAAAGGGAAAATTTTTAACCTGAATGCTCTTTCATTATCTCCACAAGTATTATTTCATGAAATTATGCAGATTCCAGACAGCGACAGACTCCATTTTTCATCTAAACATGATATGGAACGGAAGAAAGAAAGATTAAAGGCATTCTATCCTGCTATACAGCTAAAAGAAACCAAGAATCTTTTAATTGCCTCTTTTGATGGTACACAAATAGATTATTTATACTGGGAGCCTAATGAAGCATTTTCTTTTCTGGGAATTGACAAAGATTTAATTCCAAAACATATCATGCATCTTTTGATAGAACAAGGATTTGCAATGAAAGATACTTATAAAAATAGTGTAATTTACGAAAAAGATGACTTTGAAGTCAGAGTTAGGCGTTTTATGATGGAAGATGTAGAAGTGGAAATATGCCGGGGAAACATACAGTTTTCTATGCTTCATCCGTTTACTTTAAGTAACTTATCCCTTTCACCAGAAGAAATCGCAGGTATATTGAAAATATACGATGTCTGCCTTGAACCTAGTGAGAGCGATTCCATATTTCAAGAATCATATAAGAGCACAGGTATAGAAATCAGTTCCTGTGATGGTAAACAAACCGACTATATTTTTCTGATTTCCTATCCATTTAATGAGGAATGGAATTTATATGGTATATGTTTTCCTTTCAATTGTGAAAATAGAATTCAAAGTATGAAAAAATATGGATTCCGGTATCTATACAAGAAAGAACATATCTTATATTTTGAAAATGAAGAAGAAGGACTTTCAGTAGAAATGTTTTGTCTTCCTTTTGTCTGCTATACTGAATTCTTCCGAAAAAGACCAGAAGCGGACAGCTTTCCAAAAAGAATACAAAAAATTGGGCATTCTGTTCGACATCCATTTGCAGAAGAATTTGAAGACTCTACATAATATAAATATCATTTGACTATCTGCATTTCAGAAGTAAACGGCTTCTATCATGCTACAGTGTTTTTTTCGGATTATAGATTATCAGTATACCGGAAATACGATGGCAAAACTTGCTGAAAATATTGCAAAGTATGGTGATGCGGCATCTGATGATAAGACGGTCAAAGGCGCATTGTTTCGTATGGCTGGCAGAATTGGCGAAGTGGCACAGGAAAATCCGGAAGCTGCTGGTTTTTATGTCAGCAGCAGTGCGATTGGAGCAAAACAGCTGCTGAGTGCGGCAACTTATGTCAATAATAAGATTGAAAGCAGTGAGGCAAAAGGGGAAACGATCACACCGGAGCAGCTTTTGTCATGGGGAAAACAGGGGGCTGCACTGCAGGCGGTGTCTACTGTCGTCAATACGGTAGAGACAGTTATGCCGGAATCTGATGCAAAAGACACAAAGAAAGATTCTGAACAGACAACGGCTGATACGACAAAGAATATGACAAATGCTGAAAAAACGGCGTATTTTAGTCAGCTTGCCGATGATGCATTGCATGTGGATGATTTGGTATCCGGATCGGCGGAAACGTCTTTGCGACAAGTGGAATAAGAAAAACCCTGCCAAATGGCAGGTTTTTTTGTTGTGATGTTTTGTATCAATAGCCGATGGCGTTGCCGTTTTCGTCTTTGAGGTAAGCGTCGAATTTGGTAATACCGTCTGTACCTTTTTCTTCCAGTAACGGATAGAATTCTGTATCAACGAGCCATTCGCCGTCGATTTTGACGAGGTAGATACGGTCCTGTACGTGGTCAACAACAGCCATGTCTTCGAAGGGATAATCTGCAAAAAATTCATCTGCTGTGGAATATGCAAAATCTTCGGGGTATTCAGCAATAGCATTGTCGATCATATGATGCAATGCTGTGTACCAGTCTTTGTCCAGCTGTTCCTGGAATACGATGCCTTGAATTGTAACATCATCATAGAGCTGCCATTTTGTGTTGCCTTCTTTGATTGTGTCGTAGTCATATTCTTTCATAGCGGCCATTGATTTGGTCATACTTTCGTCCTGACCTTCCGGTGTTGTAACGTCTCGATTGAAGACGGTTCTGTACATAGGGGCTTTCATGATCTCCCAGAGTCGTTCAGTTGTTGCATCATTGTAGGCTGTTGCGTCGGAATTCTGGAAGCTGGTTTGTGCTGTTCTGATGAGGTCATAGAACATGGTATTGTAATCAGGTTCATCAGGATTTGCAGTTTCTGCTTCTGTTTCAGGTTCTGCTTCTGCAGACAGTGCCGTTTCTTTCGTGGTAGCTTCCTCTGTTTCAACCTGTACTTCAGTTTCGGCAGTTGTTTCTGCTTCTGTTGCAGTTTCTGTTTTCGCTTCTGTAGCGGCTTCTGTTGCCACAGTAGTTTCAGGTGTTGTTTCTGCTTCTGTTTCTTTCTTTCCGCAGCCTGTCATGGCAGAGGCCAGCATGCTGACAGCGAGCAGGGTAAACATGGTTTTCTTCAGTATGTGTTTCATGGTTATTTTTCCTCCTAATTATTTCATTGGTGTCAAGTCGTGACTGATAACATTGGTAATGTAATAACGACCGCCTTTTACATAATATTCAAACTTCATGGTAAGAATTTTGTTATTTACCTGTGAATCAAGACACCACCGGTCATATTCTTTGCCTTGTTCTTTATCACAGAAATTATATTCTGTGTATATTACTTCTGTGTCACTGATATACTCGATATGTGTCGCCCAGTACATACCTACAAAGGTTCCTTTTGTATTGTTATAATCCTGAAAGACAAGATAATCTGTCAAGACTTCACCTTCTGGTGTATCTTCTGGTGCAGGGCTTTTTGTGACTGTTATGCCTTCCGGGACAATGCGACCTATGGTCTTTGTTCCGCTTGGCGTTTCGACAGTTTCACTATAATAATGAATTTCACTGCCTTTCATTGAATAAATTGGGTTTTCTCCTTCTGTTGGCGGTTCTGTTGTTTCCTGTGTCTGTGGCGTTATTGTGAATCCATTTCGGATTAAGTCAAGACATTCCGCAGCAATTGATTTTGCCCCTGTTTCCTCGGTTGTTAAATCGGGAATGGTAATTTCGGAAACAGGTTCAATATAGCCTGTGTCATTGCTTTCTGGACAAAAGAGTGTTGTTTTGACATATTCGCCGTCTTTGGTGAAATAGAATGTACAGTCTGATTCTGTATTGTTGTTGAACATTTTGCAAGCCAGACTGTCACAGACAATACCATCGATTGTTTCTTCGCCGTTGTATTCCACATATTTGAAAGCGGCTTTGGTGATGTTGAGCCTGTCCATGTAGTCACTGACATCATACATATCGTATTTGTTTTCAATGACAGCATGCTTGGATTTTATTGCTGTACCAGAAAAGTACATATCGCTGTAAGCATCTGTATCTGTCATGTATACTGTATAATCGAGATTGTTGTTTTCTGGAAACTGCAAGTTGACAATGTCCGTTTTTCCATCTGTGCCAATTGTGATATCAAGTGGTGCCTGTCCGCAGGACATGAAGATTCGATAGTTATCAGGAAACTGAAAACCATCGAGATAGGTTTCATAATTTCCAGCATCCTTGACAAAGACACCGGATGACGGATTCAACGTAAAAATGCCATCTTGTACAGGCTGTGCCGGTTCTGTTTCAGCAATGGTTTCAGCTTCTGTTTCTGGAGCAGCAGTCGTTTCAGTGACCGCTGTTGTTTCCGGTACAGTACTGTTTCCGCATCCTGAAAGCATGACAGGAATCATCAGCAATATTGCAGTTTTCCATGTATATTTCATAACTTCTCTCCTGACTGTCAATTATAATACCGGATAAAAATAATCCCGCAATGATGCAGTTGTGTTTCCTGCTCCGGCTTCTGCACCGTAAACCAGTACCAGAGAGGCATCAATCGCATCAATTGTTCCGTCATAGTTCGTATCGGCGGCATTCAACTGTTCTTCGGACAATTCAACTTCCTGACCTGCGCCCAGCTGTGCGGCAACTATCAGAATATCGGCGGCATCACTTGCATTGACGATACCGTCACCGGACAGGTCACCAAGCTGAAACGGGTCAAGAACAATCTCCGGCTCGGTCTCTGGTTCTGTTTCAGGCTCTGTTTCGGGTTCCGTTTCCGGTTCTGTTGCCGGTTCGGGTTCGGGGAGCAGCTGTCCGTCAGAGGTGCTGAGAACGCCGTAATCTTCAAGTTTTACATTCAGATAAGCCCATTCTGAATATTCAGCGTTGGAATCTGTGGACATAAATGTCGACCTGCCACGAGCACGCACATAATAAGTAGCCCCTGGAACAAGTTCGTCCATATCATCTTTTGCAGAATACGTATTTGTTTTGATATTGATTGTAAAGCTATTTTCATCTGTATAGCAGATTTCTGTAAAATAGGGGTCAAGTGATACCTGTGTTTCCATTCTGTTGAGATTGTCATTTGTTTCACAAGTGATTCTGATACTATCTTCCGCTGTTCCATTGGTCTGGGGCTTCATTTCACAGCGAATGCTGGGAGCGGAAAATACTACTTTTTCGGCTTTCTCATCAGAAGACGGCTTTGTGAACGTGGCTGTCTGCGTGCTTCCGGAAGAGCCGGAAAGGGCATAATTATCAAAATTCAAATAAATATCGTCATTTTCGTACTTGAAAGCACTGCCGAGAGCTTCCGCAACTTCTTGTTTGCTCATGCCGGATTCTGTAAAGTTCGTTCCTGCATTGTTTACACTGCTTCTGGTACAGTTGGTATAATAGCAGTTCTGTTCCTGAAATTTAGTACCGTTCCCGACCATTCCGCCGGTATTGGTGATATTATCCGCATCTGCCGACACACTGCCGAGATTCAGACAGTTGAAAACGGCAAAATCCGGATTACGGAATGTAATCAGTCCGCCCGTGCCTACAATACCGCCTGCACCGTTTTCGTAAGTACCATGTTCAGTATAAATTTCTCCTCTGTTGATGCAGTTATAAATACCGGGGTCGCTGATTGTCTGTTCGCTGTTGCCGTCTGCAATCGTAAGAACAGCCGGATTGATGAGAACTCCCAGCGGAACAAATGCAAAGGCAAAGAAAAGAGAGGTCACACCGCTTGTATCATCGCTGAAATATCCTGCAATACCGCCTGCATAACTGCCGTGTGTGCCGTATCCTTCCACATTCAGACCGCTTGCACGGACTTTTCCATTAAACTCACAGCGATTGATAACACCTCTGTCACAAACTGCGGCAATTCCGCCTGCATAGGTTGACCAGAGCATACTACTGCCCCTTTGTGAATTGACACAAGTAACCAGACTGTCTTTTACAATGACACCAGTCACAATGCCTGTGACTCTTGCAAAAAGTCCGGCAAAGTTCTGATGTTTACAGTACATTCCTGAAATCGTATGCCCGTTGCCGTTGAAAATGCCTGCAAAATTGGTATAGCGTGAATCACTGAAACCTGTGCTTCCGTTATTGAGCGAACCAAGGGGAACTGCGCCGATAGCTGTCCAGTTATTCGCCGGAGCTTGATTCAGCCAGTTATCATAGTTGCTTGTATCATTCAGAACAATATCACTTGTCAGATTGATAATGATTCCGCTCATATCGTTGCCGTTGCGGACGAGTTTCGCAAGACCTGCAAGCTGTTCCGCAGTACGGATATTAAATACAGCAAATTGCTTTCCGTCTTGTGAAACAACCTGATGTTCTCTGTAATACCATGATGTATCAGCATACCCGTTCCAGACAGAAGTTTCAGCGTGTGCGGTCATGGCTGTACAGATATTGGTATCAGCAAAAAAATCCTGTTTCTGTCCTGCACCGGTCGGGAACAGCAGTATTGCGAGTGCTAAAATACCAGCGATTGTCTTTTTCATGTGATAATTCCTTTCTGAAAAACAAAAATACACAGAGGGATTCTCTGTGTATCAACTTAAAATATTTATTATGAAATTCAGGCATGACAAAAGAGCGCAGTTATTCACTGTGCTGTGCTGTGCTGTTATAAGTATATCACGTCTGCACATATTTGTCAAGCCCCTTTTCAAAATTTTTTTACATTGTTATTTATACCATAAATTCGCCAAAAAGTCAAGTGTTTTGCAGAAAAAGGACACGAAAATAAATTTTCAACCTTGAGAGCATTTTTTATCCAAAATTATCAATTCATCCCCCGCTTCTAAAGCGGGGGATGAATTGCGTCCCACCTGTTTACAAAATCTAAAAATATGAGATAATAAGGATATAAAATACTGAAGAACCGACTGCCTACTTTTTGTAGTAGGAGGAAGCCCCCGCCTGTAAAGGCGGGGAACCATACGAGCCGTTTACGGTTGTTTTTAGGAACGTTTAGCAAGGGGTAGCACTGAAACCAGTGAGGGATGTAACAAGTCTCTGCGAAGCTGCAGCAGGCTTCTATGAGCATATCTGTCAGACCAATGCAAAATTTCTGGAGAACAGTACCCCTGCCAGTGAATTAACAGTCATTTTTTTCTGCCAGAATTATAGCATCGCCATACGAGTCGTTTGCAGTTGTTTTTAGGAACGTTCAGCAAAGGGTAGTCCCTGTACCAGTGAGGGGTATAACAAGCCTCTGCGAAGCTGCAGCAGGCTTCTATGAGCATATCTGTCAGACCAATGCAAAATTTCTGGAGAACAGTACCCCTGCCAGTGAATTAACAGTCATTTTTTTCTGCCAGAAT
>Ga0326511_10004414_pt1 | contig 11208 bp, 18 predicted proteins | sample 0_2496_0518_D_FD_203701 | JGI IMG/M metagenome (GOLD analysis project Ga0326511, IMG submission 203701) | Bovine rumen microbial communities from UC Davis, California, United States - 0_2496_0518 | ecosystem: Host-associated > Mammals > Digestive system > Stomach > Rumen | place: USA...
ATAAGTAGGTTTGTTCTTACCAATATACCAATAAAGACCTCTTGCAGTTTCTTTTGTTTCAGGTTTACCAAAATTAAAGTAAACATTAAGTCTTTGCTTATTGTACATTGTTACTGGAGTTTGCCATACATCGTAAAGAATACCGTTAATTGAAAGAGCAGAATCAGGAGTAGTTATCTTTTCATAACCAAATTTATTATCATCACCTTCATCATGCATATTATTTGCATTTTTATCCATCCATTCATTATCCCAAACTGGGTGACCATGAGCATCATCAATATGTTCATAATCTCGTGGCTTACATGGATATAATGAATCAACCCATTCTTTATTATTACCATTTTCAGCAGCCCATTCAGTAATTGACTTACCTTCTGCTTTAGCTCCAGATGTTACATATGCTGTTGAACCAGCAGCTGTTGGAATATAACGAGGAACTGCAACATACCAATATTGATATTTTGCTTTACCACCATCAACACCAGCAATTAATTGACCATCTTGAATAAGATGTAATGGATGATGGAACCACTTATTTGCACGTAATGGTCCATCAATACCAAAGTCAAGATCTTCAACTGACTTAATATTAATGCCATCATCTTCCTTAGTAACTTTACGATATAAGAATGTTCCAAGAGTATCATCCCAAGTAAATCCAAGATCTGTTAAGAATGACTCATTGTTGTATGGACAAATATTACCAGCATACCAATATAATGTTTCGTTTTGTGGCTTAACATTTTCATCTTCACCGCTTGTAATCTTATCGATCTTATTGCTTACTTCATTTGAAATATTAATAATTTCATCAGAAACAAGATTTACATAATCAATATTATTTTTAACTTCATTGATACGGCGAAGTAATTCTGCTTCCATTGCATCACTAATATCTTCTGGACTAATAATCTTTTCAGGTATCATTGCTTCAAATATTTCTTTAGCAATATTATATTCCTTACAACGAACAACTGCATTAAGTTTATTAGCATCTAAAAGGTCGCGAGCTAATATTAAGATTTCATGAATTTCTGATTCTAATGATTCAGCAAATGTTAAATTTTCACGAGCTGTAAAAATGTTACCACCATTTGAGAAATTGTCATCAAAATCATTTTCATTCAAATCTGATAATAATGCATACAATTTAGCAAACTTCAAATCTGATTCATCAAATTGTGCGATTGCATTCTTAAGTTTTGTATATACATCGACAGAACTAGTGATTGCTTGTTGAGCAGCAAAGCGTGCTTTTGTTAAAGGACGATTTAATGCATTTGCAGCTTCAATAATTGCTTGAACATCAAGGATGTTCTTTTTAGCTGCAAGTAATACTGCATAAGCAGTCTCTTTATCAACATATGCTTCACCAATTATACCCATGTATATATTAATAGACTTATTATTCTTCATACATAAATATAAATTTTTTTGTAACGTATGTTTTTAATTGGTACGGGAACATACCAATTTAATAAAAATAATAAAAAGCTATAATGAAGATATGTTATTTTAAAATTTATAGAAATAAAAAATGGGAATCCGAAGATTCCCACTTTGATATATTTACCATTGGATTATTCCGTAGGTTAATGATATTGCAATTCCTGCAGAAGGTTTACCATTTATAGGATCATATCCTCCATAAATTGATGGACCAACATTCCATCTTTTCTTCTTTTGTTTAGGAACTGTAAAACCAGTAATTTCGTTATACTTAACATAAGGATTTGTAGATTTTACATAAATTCTTGAATCTTTATCCATTACGACAGTATAATCAAAATAAGTAACATCTTTTGTAATGTGAACACCTAAACTATCATTATGGTAATCAACATTACCTGTTAGCACTCTGTAATTGTTGCTAAAATCAAAATCCTTTGTAAATCCTTTATCAATTGTATCAGGATTAACTACATAAGCAGTATCTTTTTCAGGATTTTCTATTTCTCCACCAACATAAACGATCTGATTAACAACTTTTGGATTTAGCTTCATACTATCAATTTGATTGTATAAGTCTTCATTCAATATTTTAAGAGTTTTTATATCTGATTCAAATGCAAGCTTTGTAGCAACTAAATTTCCATTTTTGTCTTGATAATACTTAATAGTATCTTTCAAGGCCTCTATGTTATGTTTATATTCATCGCTTGTATTTGAACATCTATTTACTGATGTACTTAAAGCACCTACCAATAAACAAATTATCAAAATATAAATTGCATGTGTTTTAATCTTAGACCATAATTCGTTGATAATTTTTGACATTCTTATTTACATATATTTTTAGAACCTTTTGTATTCCTCTTGTAAAGAATAAATGTTTGTGGTTCTTTTGATTTGATTATATGCAGTTCTTAATTCTATTTCATATCGAGGATTTCCAGCATATTTTCCACCTGTACCTGTAACATATTTTGTCATAAGGTGTTGTTCTGTTTTTCCTTTTATTAAATAGTATTTTTTCAATACTTCACAGTAATGATTAATGGCAGCTTCATAATTTGGATATTTTTTACTGATTACTCCAAACATTGAACGTCTTGATGATTCTCGGCCTGCACCTGTTGTACCATAACAAGTTTCAATTTGCGTTTGTGCCATCATAAAGCATATATCAATATCATTAGCAAGTCCTGCTTGTACTAAATACATTGGAATGAATTTATGAGCACGAGGCGCTTGTCTTTTTACATATCTGCTTACCTCATCAATAATTTCATTCTTAATGCTATCTTTTATTTGAACTGTATCTATTTTTGTTATATTATCGTTAGGTGATACATATTCAATTGTTGGTCTTTCTTGATATTGTGTATTGTTTGCACCGCATGTGCTAAACCAAATACTACCAAGCATAAACAATAGTACAATAAGTACTGCTAAAAAGTTTTTTGAAATGATTCTCTTGAATCTCGTGAATTTAGTTTGTTCCATAATTATTGTTTTACATTTAGTTTATCGCCTTATTATATAATTCCTGTCACCAATTATATAACTCGACTTAGCCAAAACTTTACACAACTTTCTGTGCAAATGTCACTCATTTGACTCTTGAAAATCTAGTTGCTAAATCATATATTTTACAATATAGTACTTTTGTAAAAATAATATAATTTTCAAAATATAATATAATTATAGTTTTATTTTTATTAAAAGAGGTATATTTAGAGGTGAGCAAAGTTTACGAAAATAGAATTAAAAACAATAAACCAAAGAAAAATTCAAAGTATCATCAGGGATATGTTCCACAGCGTTTTTGTACTAAATTGTTTCAATCTGTAAAAGGAGAACCTATAATATATCGTTCAGGTTTAGAACTTCAATTTATACAATTCTGTGAAAATAATCCTAAGATAAAACAATGGGCAAGTGAACCAATTGCAATTCGATATACTTGCCGATTAGATAATAATGAACATGATTATTACCCAGATTATGTTATAGAAACATATGATGGTAATAAAATTATTGTTGAAGTAAAACCTTATAATCAGACAATAAAACCAGGAGCATTGGATTCAAGATGGCTTAAAGAATCATGGATTAAAAACTGTGATAAATGGAAAGCAGCAAATGAATTTGCGCATCGTAACAATGCAAAATTTATTATTGTTACAGAAAAGTTTTTCGAGTAAAAGAAATAAAAGATATAAATAAACTATATTATAATATATGAAAACTTTAAACGAGTTTGTACATAACAATTATGTATCATTAGAAGGTATTGAAGAATCATTATTAAAATCAATATCTAATCTTGATAATCAGAAAATAAACGAATGCTGTGGTTGCTGCTGTGAACCATGTTGTGGTGACAAATGTTGTGACCCATATTGTTATCCTAAATATTATTCTGAAAGCGAAATAACATCAATGCTTCGTAATCAACCAAAAGTTCAAAGCTTATTTGATGTTCATTATCAATTCAGTAATAGATACAGATATCCTGGTGTTACTATTGAAGAAACAAAAGAACCATTATACTTTAGATCTTATAATAATACTATTTCTAATGTATATACTTCAGGTGAACCTCAAACAACAACATTAATGCCTACAGATGCTTTGTATAATGAAAAATTATACAATTATATTAAAGGTATTGTAGAGGAATTTGGTTTTACATATCCAACTGTTTTAGAATCAGAAGGTAAAGTACAATTATTCTTTGTTAAAGGAGAAGGTGGATATGAAGAAAAAGAAAAGACAATTAAGAAAGGTCTTGAAGATGTTGCAAAGATATTAGGTAAACTTGAAGGAAAAGATGAAATAACATGGGCTCAAGTATTAGATGTATCAATTAATAATGTTGGCAATGTTTATAATTTCTTAGTAACTTGTAATGTTGAAACAACAAATTTCCAAATGACAGTTGATGATTATAAAAAGTTACAAAAGAAATTTGAAAAAATTGAAAAGGAAGAAAAATAAAGATATATAATGAGTAAAATACAAATTATTACTCCAGAATTTGATTATAATGGAGGCGAGAATAAATTAAATGCAAAATCAGTATTTTTAGCTGGTACAATTGATAACGGTGAATCATTAAATTGGCAAGATAAAGTAATTATAGAATTGATTAATCTTGGAATTGAATGTGAAGTATTCAATCCACGTCGAGAACATTGGAATCCTAATCCAACAAAAGAAGAGATGGAAAAACAAATCAAGTGGGAGCAAGATCATTTAGATAGTGCAGATGTTATTGCAATGGTTTTATTAGATGATTCAAAATCTCCAATAAGTCTTCTTGAAATGGGATTATATGCAAAATCAAAAAAACTAATTGTATTTTGTACTCCAAAGTTTTATAGATTTGATAATGTTCGTTTAACTTGCGAAAAATATCATATACCACTTGTACAAGATTTGCATCCATTAATAATTGCTAATAAAATAATATCTAAAATGTAATGAAATCAATACAAGAAATAGTTGAAGCTCAATCAGGTCCATTAAAGAAACTTGATATGCTTACCATTATGGTTGCACATGGTATGTGGAAAGAGTATAAACTTTATGACGAATTTTTTGGAAAATTAAATAAAGAAGAACAAGAAGAATATGAAAATCTTGTAAAAAAATTAGATAAATTGGATAATGATAATTCTCGTGTTCAATGGTCATTCTTAAAACAATATTTTGGAATTATTTCTAAAACTTGCGATTATGTATTAAGTTGTCCAGATGATGAATTTTCAAAATCTGATAAAAAAATTTGGAAAGAAATTAAATCACACGTATAAATTATGAAAAACTTAAAAGATAAAATATTTGAATCTTCTTTCCCAATGGAGTTTGACAAATCAATTAAAGCTCCTGAAAAAAGAAAAGTACAGAATGCAATATATAAGCAATTAGAAAAGACTGGAACAACTGGTCGTTTTTATAGAGACGATAACTGGGAAGGTGTTAGATTAGTTAAAAAAGACATTGAAGATGCTTTCAAAACAATAAAGAATCCTGAACATGAATATGAAGTTTCAATTGCTCCTGACGAAGGTGGATATCGTAAATCAAAAGACGGTATGTCACAATGGAAACAATATAAAGTTGAAATATATGTAAAGGATGCTGAACAACCATTTATGGGTGGTACATTAAATTGTCATGCAGCAGGAACTGTTGAAGATCCATTTGATATGTATGATATGAGTTGTTGTGTTGGATATTAAAAATATTAAATATCATAATGAAAGATATAAAAGAATATGTTGATATAAACGAATCACAAACTAAGTTATCTGACATTGAAAATTATGGAAGAACATGGATTGGTGAATGGGGAGCTAATTATTGTGGAAACATTCTTACATCATTTATAAAAGGTGTTAAAAGTGGAATGGAAAAATACAAGAGCGATGATCCTAAATTTCAAGAACGTTGTATGAAATTTATTGAGCAGACATTAGAAAATATAAATAAAGAAATCTACTAATATGAAAGATATTAAACAATATATAACAGAATCAACTCAAGGGGAAGATCTTCATGAAGAAATAGGTCTTGTTCTTAAAGAATTTGGTAATATCAGAAATGGTTTTAAGATGGTTAAAATCGATGATATTAAAGATGCAATGTATAAGGCAGGATTTGATTTTGTTGAAGAAGATTCATCAGATGAAAAATTAGTATTTGTTGGTGAATATATTGATACACAATATGAAGTAACTCTTTATGCTGAAGATCATGTATCAGGTAAATTCAAAATCAAAAATTTTAATGAAATAGAAGCATGAAAGATTTAAATAATTTTATAAATGAATCTATAAGTGATGTTAAGTATGCTATTCGATGGTATTATTATGCAGACGAAAAAATGTCAATATCATATCAGTCATCATTAAATAGAGCACAATCATTTGTTCAAAAAATGCAAAAACAAGGTATGAAAATATATGAAATATATGAAATACCTTCTGATAATGTAAAACAATTTAAATCTCTTATTAATAAGAAAGGTGATAACGAAGAACAAATTAAAGAACTTTATAATAATTATTGGAACAAATCAGATATAGAAAAATTTTTAAGTGAAAAATAATGAAAGATCTTACATCATATTTAATTGAAGCCGAGCAAAAACCTAAAGTTCAAGAACCTGGTGAAACATGGGTTGCAATTGAAATTGTAACACCTGATAAGAATAGTGAAGATCCAACAAAAACAAAAAGTTCAAAACGAGTAGTTTCTTATAATACATATATGGATATGAAGAAAAATGGTCAAGCATCAAATGGTACAAAAGTTATATCAGTAAATGCAATTAGTCCATCATGTCCATCAAAAGAAAAAGCACAAGAATACACAAAAAAGAATAAATAATAATATGAAAAACATTAATGATTATATTTGTGAAAGTTCAAATGAAGAAATAATGTCTCAATATGCAAAGGGAGATAAATGTCTTTATCTTCATAATAGTGGTTTGCGTAATCAAGAAAAAGTTACAATTGAAGCAGTTCAGATTACTAAAGTAACAAAGACATTATTAGAATTTGATTATTTGACACATTTTAGTGTTTCTGAAGGTAGCAAAAATAAACAAATCAAATGTAAGAAATCATACAATAACATATATGCATCTACAAGTGGTATGACGTCAACTACAATGATTATACCTAAAACAGATACAACAAAGATTCTTAAGTTAATCGAAAAGAATGATAATAAATTAGATTTTTATACTGTATTGTGGGGTAAAGATCAGCGTAAAGATTATATGAATCCTGTTATGCAATTAAAAGATAATCAAACATATGATCCTAAGTTTGATGATTATGAAAATGCATCAAAAGAAACAATTGATAAAATTAAAGCTGCATTGAAATAATGAAGAATATCAATCAATTTATTAATGAATCAAAATACTTTAAGTTAGAAGATGATGAACGTCAAGCATTATCTGATTTTATTGGTGTTGTTTGTGGTAATTTAGGAGATCAAAAAGACCAAGAAGAATTAAAAGCAGTCATTGACCCATTAGAAGATAAAGAAGTATTACAATTGAGAGATCTTCATGATTGTCTTGATGACAAGCAAACATATAAGTCAATAAATCGTAATAATATAATTGATGATATTCCATTAATTAAAAAGTTATATAAATTAGCTGATGATAATGATTTATTAGATGAACAATGGGATCTTATAGATGCCTTTGAAAAAATATGCTTAAATTAAATGAGACAAATAGTTGAGTTCATTTGTGACGGATTAGATAAACCATTTGCAGAAAACAAAAATGAGGTGAGACATTATGTTGATGGAATATTAGTATCTGAGGATGAAAGAATATTGATATTACGTCGTGCTAATTATATGAAGAACTTCGGTGGTCAATGGGGATTCGTTGGAGGTTCAGTCGATAAGAAAGATAAGAATAATAAAGAAGCAATTATACGAGAAATAAAGGAAGAAACAAAAATTGAATTGACTTTTAATGAACAACATAATATGAAAGTAATTGATAAACAAGGTCATGAAAGAGAAGACGGTTCAATTGGTTCAGATACAGAATATTGGTTAATTAAATTAGAAACAAATCCTGATGTTAAGATTTCTCGTGAGCATTCAAAATTTGAATGGATAGATGCAGATACATTCAAAAACAAAACATTTAAGTTTATGCCTGATGTATTTCATTATATACAAAAATACTTTAATGGAGACTTGTAATGCCATTAATTCAAAAACCAGAACAAACAACTTTAGGTCATATATTTAACCTAAAAGATTTAGATAGAAAGATTTATAGTGATGACGAGATTAAATCATTTAGATTAGATGAATCAATAAATAATCATCCATTAGCTCGTAAACCAACATCAATAAGATCTAAATTAGCATATAAAGAAATATTAAGAAATTTAAAACCAGACAAAAGATATATTTTGCCTGGACAAATAGTATTATTCAATTATTCACAACCTAAGTTCAAAGAGGAACTTGAATATTATGATAATTATCCATTTTGTATAAGTTTTGGCATTATGAGAACTGAAGATGGTAATATTCGTGAGTGTATGTTGAATTTACATTATTATCCTCCATTTACAAGAGCAAGAATATTACAACAAGTATTTACACATTTTAGACCATATTTTGAAAAGTATTTTAATGAGGCGAGTACAAAGCCAAATACTGTGATGTCATATAAGATGTTAAAGCATTTACTTAAAACAAATCAGAAACTTGCATTTGGAACAAAAATGTATATTCCTGTATTAAGAGGTGTAACATTTAATATACCTGCAAGATTATTGCCAACTGCCTTTTATACAGAAGGTAAATTTAGTAAAGCAACATTACAGCAGATATTTCATTTTTGGAGACAATTTTAATCATAAATAAATACACATTTATCAAATGAAAAACTTAAAAAAATTTAACACTCAACAAGAATTTAATGTTTATAAGAATAGTGATAACTATATTTTACCTAATGTATCATTAATTAATGATGTTAATAAATCAGTATCATATAAACAAAGATATACAAAATTACAATATATTGCAAGTACACAAACAGGTGGTCAGTATATATCTTTAGGAAATGAATTAACAATGTCATTAAAAGCAAATGATGAAGTATCAATTGAATTAAAATATTTCTTACAAGGAAATGGTAAAGATAATAATAATCAAGCAACAATATTTACTATTTCTAATCAAGACTTTGGATATATGGTTAGAAGAAGTTCTGGAAATATTCAGTTTAAATCATCAAATAATTTAAAAACATATATTACAACAGAGTACAATAGTACCTCAGAACATTATAGAACAATAAATGTAAATACATGCGGATTTACATTAAATAATAATTATGATCCATCATCAAGTAATGCAAATATTGTTAAGTTTAGAACATGTCCTATATCATTTTTTGTATCTATTGGGGATTCTCCATATAGATATTCTGAATCTAGAATTTATTATTGTAAGATTAAAGTAAATAATATTTTATATTATGATTTAATTCCAATGATTGATAATCAAACAAATCAAATTGGTTTATATTGTAATGTTCATAATTGTTTATATGCAGGTCAAGGAGATGAATCTTTAGTGTATGAAATATAATTATAAGTTTATTTTTAATATATAAAGAAATTTTAAGTTGCATATGAAAAAATTAAGTAGAATATTTAATGAATCAGTTCAACCAGGGAATCAATTGAATAAGACTGGAGTAACTAATCATTATACACCTATTCAAAATATATTAACAAATATTAAGAATTTATTCTGTTTGTTATTAGGTGTTGTTGCTGAAGTTGGTGAAGATAATGTTTCTATTAAGTTATCAAGTTCACAATTTGTATCAAAGCAAAAGACAGAAGAATTACTTTTTAGAGCAATGTATAATGATGTATTTACTTATGGTACAAGTTCATTATATGGTTATATAACAGCACAAGGTTTACCTAAAGTATCATTTATTAATCTTGGTGGATATTATGTAGTTTATTTCTCACCTGATGATATTAAGGCTGCCCAAGATCCTCAAAAGATGGCTCTTAACGCAATGCCTGAAGCAGCAAATGAATCAATGATAGATGAATTTGAAATTGGTACATTTATTAAAGAAGATGATGGCGAAGAAGAAATGAAGTCAGCAACAGTTGAAAAGGTATTGGAACTTCTTGATGGACCTGATAAAGTAAAGGCTGCAAAACAACTTGAACTTTTAGTTGCAAAGGAAATTCAATTACCTCGCGAATATTATTTCTCAGCTATCAAATTTAAGACAGGAGAAGAAGCAATAGCATTACGTTGGAAATATTCAAAGAAGATGCCATTTGGTAAGACTGATGGTGCTGAAGGATATAAAGAAGTAACAGTTGAAAATACTCGTTCATTAATGCATATATTTGGTAAGGGTGAACAAGCAATTTGGGTACAAGACTTTGCAGAAGATTCATTAGTAGAATTACCAGAAGAAGTAAAGAAACTTATTGAATCAATTCTTGATTTGTTAGAAGCAGATAAAACTAATGATCCTGCAATCTTCTCATTAACAGGTGAACGTAAAGAACGTAAGGATGATGATGAAGATAATAAAGATAAAGACGAAAACAATGATGATGATGATTCAAAATCAAAATCAGATGATGATGACGATGATTCTGAAGACGATAATTCAAGAGGAGACGATACACTTTAATTATGAAAGATCTTAAATTGTTTTTAGAAGGTAAAACTATTGATGAAGTAACAGTTAAAGACGTCAAAACAAAAAAGAAAGTTGATGTTGCGTATTATTGTTATGACAAAGAATCATTAGATAAAGTATCAAAACAATATGAGCATGTTGGCAAATATTGGATAGACAAAGGATTCTTTCTTGCAACATTAAAAAATAAATCAACATGGGTTGTTGATATGGATAAAGAATTTGAAATGCATACTTGGAGACCTAATGGAGATTTTATTGAATATGATGAGAATGAAGAAGAATATACTTATAAAGAACTTCTTGAATTATTAGAAAAAGGAGAAACAATGTTGATAGTTGTAAATAAATGATAAATATATAGAACGACATAAATGAAATCATTACAAGAGTTTATTACAGAAACTGAATCTTCAGAAGATGTTTATGTAGTATACATGGGTGATGGAACAATGGAGAATTTCTATTATTCCGAAGATGAAGCTAAAGCAAAGGTTGATGAATTAAATAAA
>Ga0326511_10004415_pt1 | contig 11205 bp, 13 predicted proteins | sample 0_2496_0518_D_FD_203701 | JGI IMG/M metagenome (GOLD analysis project Ga0326511, IMG submission 203701) | Bovine rumen microbial communities from UC Davis, California, United States - 0_2496_0518 | ecosystem: Host-associated > Mammals > Digestive system > Stomach > Rumen | place: USA...
CCCTTATCACCTTTGGCTCCAGTGTCGCCCTTGTCACCTTTTTCGCCTTGGATACCCTGATCGCCTTTGTCCCCTTTATCACCCTTGGCTCCGGTATCGCCTTTATCTCCTCTATCTCCCTTATCGCCCTTTTCGCCTTTGTCACCTGCGGGAATGCCGAAAGTAACAGTTCCGTCCTCAAACGTGACCGTTGCTTCAATTCCTGACGGCAAGGTGTTCACCTGAACGTCATTGATCACGTGGTCGTTCAGGAAGTCCATCAGCAAGTCAAACCAATCCCCCTGCGGCATGGTTCCTGACGTAAGGGAAGGTTTCACGATTGTCTTGTAAATGTTAGTCTTCGCCAAAGCATCACCCACATACCATCTGATCTCACACTGCCCCACTCCTGCATAGGTTGTGTCTTCTGCGCTGACCGTCCACACGATCTCGTTTCCTTCACGCACAACAGGCACAGGGTAAGGAGTCTCGTCCTGACTACGCTTATGGACAAGAATAGCGTTTCCGTCACCAAACTTATCAATCAGACCCTGAATATTGATCCTGATCTGCAATACATTATTCTCGCCGCACCTCCCAAGTACGACGTCTTGGAATCCAAGAGATTTCCGTTCAACTATAATCATGATTACCTCCCATCATCATGCTCATGCTGCTCCAAATCCGATATGCGATTGTTTGCAACCTTCTGTTTCTCTTCCATCACGTCTGCTATATTACCTTTCATTCATTCCACTGGAATTTTTAGTATGTTTCCGAACTCATCTTTTGTAATGGTGTACTTCTTTCCGTCGGCAGGATCGATACCTGTGATCTGTTCCAACGGTGGAACATTGACAACAACTGCGGTATATCCTGCAACGCCATCATCCTGTGGATTATATAGTCCATTCGATGTGATGAGTTTTACCCCTGTTTTATATTCATCTTCTGGTACCCACTCGTCACCACCGCCATCAACAGAATCAGTGTTGATATATCCAATATCCGCAAAGGACTGACTGACTCCATTTTTCTTGATAATTATATTTTTCATGTTCCATGATCATCCTTCAAATACGTTGTTAACATTTCCGAATCATATGGACGGTTCCACGATATTTCGATATCTTTCGCAACTTCCTCCCCATACACCGCCGCCCATGCGACCTGCCTAACATCATATCCGGCATCAAATTCACACTCTTCATGGTCAATTATAACTTCTCTGTTCGTTCCACTCGTGCATACCGTGGATTTAGCAATTGAGAGCTGACAGAAATACACTGTTTTATTCGCATATGTATATGTGTCCGTTGTTTCTATGCTTTCCAGATATTCATTAGTCTGCCCATTAATCCTGTCATAACCCATATCATAACCAATCGGATATGCAGGATTATGGAAATAGTTACTGATAAACTGAACACCAACAACTCCGGGATGTGACGATGCGATCAACAGAAAAATATGCGCCTGATTATATTCATCGTGATATGAAACGGATGATATTACCGTCGGTTCATACACAGCAATATTGCTCAAATATTTCTGTTCATATGTTGTGCCAAGTCCGCTGTAGCTTTCTTCATAGTAGAACTTGAAAAACGGCATATTTTCTACTGGAATTTCATCATTTGGATGTGTCGGAAAAACCTTATACGCTCTATGCGGATCGGTTCTACTCCCGGAAATCTCTAATTCATCATAAGGTATTGTTCCATTCGGGTAATCTTCAGTGTTCCAAACAGCATCGTTGAAATATGCCTTTACAATGATGCCGAGGAGTGCTTCTACATTTTCATCTTCATCATATATAATTTCATCCGGGCTTTTTACCACTACTATCTTATTCGGGAGATTCATCTCCGCTATATTTCCATCATCCAAATAATACCGTTTATCTTTTGTGGTAACCTGATCCGACTCCTCCTGCACATTAACCGTTACAGAATCATACATAGCAGCATCGTCATCTGATGCATAGTATATGCCATTTTCCTCGGCAATAAGACTATCTTTCTCCACGGTTTCAGCAGGAATCCAGATCGACTCTCCGATATCAGCATTATTAATTTTTAGCTTTTCAACAGAAATAAACTTTTTTACAAACCCACCCTCTGTTATTTGAACATTAATCTTCATACGCCGTGATCCTATCAGAATACATTGACCAGTTCGAAGCTGTTTTATAATTTGCTACTAATGATGATGGCACATATATCGATCCGTACGCACCAGTATGTGATGATGCCGACATCGGAGTCCCAATAAATGCGTTAGCATAACCAAGTGCCGCAATAGATGATCCTAGCAGGTACAGACTTATTAAATTACTACAATATGCAAAAGCGTTCGCTGATATATAACTAATCGCATTAAAAGATGCTTTTGCTAAACTGTAACAAGAACAAAATACGTTATTTACAATTCTACTAATTTTTGGAAAATAAACCTCGCTTAGATTTCTGCAATTTAAAAATGCATTACTTCCAACACCTGTGCATTCTGGAGCATAAACGGATCTTAAAGAACTGCAACCAGTAAATGCATAGTAATGTATGCCTACACATGATGGAATGCTTATCAGTGATAAACTTGAACAAAACGCAAATGCATACGCCATTATTGTGCCGCACGATGACAGATATGCTTCTTTAAGTGCCGAACAATACATAAATGCGGATGATGATACTACAATACACTTCGGAAGGTCAATAAACGATAAACTATAGCAACTGCTAAAAGCACCATCCCATACAGATATGCAGTTCGGAAAACTAACAGACACCATACTGCGACACTTCATAAACGCACCCTGTCCTATTGATTCTACAAGAGGAAATTCTGCCTTTACTAATGCCGTGTTAGCAAACCCTCTGTGAGATATTGTCTGACAAAGCGGAAAACTAATAGACGTAAGTGCCGTACAACCTGAGAATGCGTCTGCCGCAATAACATTAAGGTTCGGTATATTGACCGATGACAAACTCCTACAATTAAAAAATGCACCGGAAGCTACGTTTTCACACGAAGGTAAATTTATCTCGCTTAATATGTGGCAATTTTGAAACGCATCGGTTAAGACCGACTTACACTGTGGGATACTCACAAATGATAATTTGCTACAACCAGCAAACGCATTTTCTCCCACTGCTGATACAAGCAATCCAGTAAATCCAGTCAATTCCACATTTTCATAAAAGGCTGAATTCGGCACAGAACTCAAAATGCCGTCGGTTATTGCTCCAGAGGATGCCTTAGCAGCTATGAGATAATTAGCATCATCTCCTCCTGATCCTGATACATTAACAACAACTTCGGAGTACGCATCCGCTCCATCAGATGATGGTCTGTAAACACCATTTTCGGAAATCGTTTTACTTATTAGTGAATAAACAGAATTGGGAACAGACACGATGGCCTGTGAAATAAGCATTGTATCATATGTCGCATTTGATGTTATGTTAAGAGTCCCCTGCGCTACAAGCGTACCCGATGATACCACCTTCCCTTCGTCAGCTACCTGGTATGTATTGGGAACATTAACAATAACCCCGGAAAAAGCGTCTGCGCTATATGCTGATGCATTATATGCGCCATTAGAAGATATCGATTTGCTGATGATTGACAGATCTCCGGCACTTCTAATCGAACCAATAGCCGCCGCCATTTGTGACGGAGTATATGATGCGCTCTGCCCGTTCTTCGCCCTGATAGCAGATGCAATATCATGAATATAAGACTCTGTAACTAAAACCTTGCTCATAACATTCCCTCGATATGCCCCAACCACTGTGTCACCGTAACAGCTTCCAGCCTCATACCCTCATTGACGCTCCTGCCCCTGACACCGTTTGATATCTGCATTTTGTCCGGCATCGGCATAGCATCCCATAAGTCCTTGTGACCCTTGAAATATTCAGCAAACCGCTTCTCTGTGGAATCCCGGTACTCTTTGTTCTCCTGATTGATCCACTCCGGCTTGTTCATGGTGTAGTAGGCATCGAATACCATGAACACCGTGTAGAACATCGCCTTATCCATCATGCCCCTGCTCAAGAATTCCTTAACGAGCGCATCATTGGACGCAAGCATATTTCTGTATGTCTTCAAAATGTACTTCGGATCGTGGCGGCATACCGACTCATCCCTCCATCTCCAGAGGTAGAACGGAACCGTGCAGTACTTCACATTCTGCGAGAGGTTCTGGCAAAGGATATTGAAGTACGAATCCTCATGGATGGTCAGCGCATCATTCCACCTGATGTGCTTGTCGATCAGGTACTGCCGCCTGTGGACTTTGCCGTGGACGAAAGTGGAATCCATGTCATGATTGATATAGATAACCTCTTTTGTCTCCGGGTGGCGTGTCTCTTCCTGAAACACTGAAATCAGGGAATCGAAGCCCTGCTTCATCTCCCGGAACACGATATACAGACCGCACATATTTACGAACATATCGTCCGCATCGCAGAACATCACATAGTCCGCTGTAGCATGGCCAAGACAGGCATTCCGGGTGGCAGACACGCCCCTGTGCGGTTCCTTGTAGTATTCCACCTTAAACGGATAATCGCCTAAAAACTTAGGTGACAGGAATGTGTCTGAGCCATCGTTGCAGATGATCACGCCTATCTCATCCATCGGCACATTCTGCTGAAGTGCGATGGAATCCAGTAAAGGCTTGATTACATGGTTATCTTCTTTGTACTGCGGAATCAAAATCTGTAATTTCATTCTATTACCACCGTTCTGTCATCAGGATCGTAAACAACCGAATCCTCGTAATCTACTGAATCAACCGAAACAACATGAAGCACATTCTCGTTGCTGTCCACATCCTCAAGCATCATGCTGAAGGCCATCTGCGCCTTTGATATCTGATCGTTGTGCGCAGCATCCAGCTGCATCTGGTACATCTGACGCTTGGCCTTTTTCTTCTTGCCCTTGTAGGCTTGCGCTATCTGCATCGACTCGCTGTTGTATATTTCATTCAGGATGGACACAAGCTGAGTATGCTGATCCTCTATCAGCTGACGCTCGTTTGAAGCCTGAGTGAAATAATCCAGAGCCACCTCAACGCTCACGGTCTTTGTGGTATCGGCGGTCAGCGTTCCCGTCACCGTTGCGGTGGTCGGCCTGAATATGTACCTGTGACCGCTCATAGGCCAATCAAGATACTCCGTTGTGATCGAGTAGGCGTATCCTTTCGGCAGGTAATACACCCGACTCGCTATCTGCGTATTACCCCATTCACCCCATTTGTAGAGGATGGTAAGCTTTGCGCCATCAACGTCCTGCGCTCCTGTCAGATGGAGCCTTCCCCTTGCCTGAAGCCCGAACGAGAAATCCACATGGTCGATATACCCTGTGTAAAGCTGATCCTCCTCCGTGTACACCGTCACCCGGTCACCCGGCTTATATTCGGCATTGTCGATCACATCCGCATCCACCTCAACCCGGTTGAAGTAGTACGCCGCAAGGTTGGTGATAACAGTACTCGCCCTTGATGGGGAAATCAGCGTCACGCCCTCGATCTCCACGACATTCTCTGGTGCGCCGGCCGGAGCGTTACTGTTGATAAGCTGAATCACCGTTTCAGTCTGAATCCAGTAATTCGTGCCATCGGTCACATACTGGTCTGTGGTATCGGGAGTCCCGACTGTGTAAGAATAAGCGTGGACGATTATTTTAGTCACATAATCCCGGTGGGTGATGGTCGGCTTCCAGAATGTCTTAGTGATGGGAATCAGGGTGGCTCCGCTTGTGGATATCTTGCGGATATGGATCGTGGTATCGAAGTAGGATAAAACATACCCTCCTGCCGCCATGAGAATCCACTGAAGCCGTTCCCTTGCGCTCTGCTCTGGTGCAAACCCCACGATCTGGATAGATTCAAACTCCTGCGCTATGACATTATCATCAATGATCTCGCCCGACTGACCGATTGTGCCTACATAGTTGAGGATTTCATCGATGCATCCGTCCGCTGTGGAATTGTAAAATTCTGCAGGCATCCTTACACGTTCAAGGAACGCAAGAGGACTCTGTCCGATTATCCTAACGATGTATGTCTGGCGGTCATCATCCCGGCCTATTCTCTCAGCGTATCGGAGCCAATACCTCGCCCACAGGTTGTTGTTATCGTCCCTCAGTTCAGCCCACTGCCCGAATTGAATGTTGGCATTGGTAAAAAGCCTTGCTTCAAACTCGTTGATGGGCAGGGAATTATTCGTCAGATCAGTCTCAGGAGAAAACGACAATTTATCGAATACTTTATATTCAGTTTGGGCTATTATAAATTTCATAATCAGTATGCCTTGCTGTCTGCATTCTCGTAATCAACAGGATTCCAATGCTCACCATCATATTCGCACATTGCTCCAACAGCAGGTGTTATTATATCCGGCATCGGCGTGATACCCCTCGCTATAGCCTGACCTAGTGTGTGTGTTTTTGTCGGACTGTTGGAAATCACTGTGAACTTGATCCCACGCCAATGCACCGAACCATCCGCAAGCTTTCTGTACACATCCGCTATATCTGTGACACGGCCTGTGATGCTGATGCTTCCCTGATCGTAGGGAAGCGAAAAGGAATGAGCATCAACAGGATCAGTCAGGACATTGTACAGACGCACATAGTCGTTTTCTTTCCCGAACGGCACTACGATAGTCACGGTGTATTTCAGGAATGTGCCTATTACATCATTGAAATACTGTTTATTCAGAAGCAAGCCGGAAATGTCACTGGCCTGCATCTCCGCTACCCGATCAATATCGCAGGGATAACTCCACTGCATACCATCGACTGTGAACATTACGCATAACCTCCTGCCAGTTTTACCCCGACTCGCTGTGTCTCCTCATCATTCAGCATATACACCGTCCTGCCAAGCACCATGCGGTCAAGTTCCAGCACGACATTAAGCTGTCTCGGTGTCTGCTGACGAGGAACCGTAAACAGATCGTTATTATCCCCGATTGTCGATGTGGTGGTCATGGTATCTGTGGCAACGTCAGAGGACGGAGCATCATATACCAGATCATCAAGGCCGCTCATGGCATCGTCTACCATGCCTAAGTTGTCCTCGATACCAAGAGCCATGCCCTCCATCAGGAAACCGCCGATCTTGCGGAACTCCTTAGACGGTGATGCAACTCCAAAGAACCCCTTAACTGCATTTAACACATTCCCGGCTACGCTCTTGGCTTTCTCCACAACGCCCTTAACGCCCTCTACAAGGCCGTTACCAAGCCCGGTCAGTAAGTTCTTGCCTACTTCCTTCATCTTGGCTATACCGCCCTTGAAACCGTTCACAATGCCCGTGATGATCTTCGGAACCGCCGCCACTATTGACTTAATTATCTGCGGAAGATTCTTTACAAGAGCCACAAACAGCTGGACTCCTGCCCCTGCGATCTGGGGAGCCGCCGAAACTAAAGCCTTAACGATGCTCGATATGATCTGAGGTATTCGCTCTATGATCTTCGGGATGGCCTTTATTAGACCCTCCGCAAGCCCGATCATCAGCTGAAGTGCCGCATCTACCAACAGGTCGATATTGTCAAGCAAAGTGTCCACCATCAAAAGAACCGCATCCACGATAGCCGGGATCAACTCAGGAAGCGACTGAGATATGCCCTGAACAAGCGTCAAAAGCGACTGAATACCTGCCTGAAGGATTGACGGAAGATTCTCCACAATGGCACTCACAAGCGCATTTATGATCTTGCCGCCTGTCTCTATGACCTTCGGTATGGAATCCGTAAGTGTCTTGATGAAATTCGACACTCCATCCTTGATAGCACCCAAGCCCTCACTGGAATCACCTGAAAACAACTTGCCGATACCGTCCATAACCGAAGTAACTGACGGTAAAAAGTTAGACATGAGTCCACGCTTAACGCCGTCAATCGCAGTATTCATATCCTGAAGGGAGTCCTGATACGCCGCCGCCGCTTTGACCGCATCATCAGACATCACACCGCCGAGATCATGCACCGTCTGACGCATCTTCTCTGTGTCTTCTGCGGATGTATTCAGGAGCGCACCCATCTCAATGGCACTTCTTCCTAATAGGTCATTCGCAAGAGCCGCCCTCTCATTTTCATCCGTGACATTCTGAAGCCCCGTAATGGTAGCCGCAAACAGATCCTCCCGGCTCATGTTGGCTACATCTTCCTGAGAGATTCCAAGCTTCTGGAAAGCATCGCTGTTCTTCTCAACCTGCGCCTGCAGGGTCTTCATGGCAGGTTTCAGAGCCGATACGGATGACCCAGAGTGCTGAAGTATGGCGTCCCACTCCTGATACGCCTGTGCGCTGATGCCGAACTTCTGCGACTGCTTGTCGATGGTATCGCCGTATGATGCTACATCCCCTGCGCCCTTCACAAAAGCCGCCCCTGCCGCCGCCGTAGCCGCCGTAACAGCGGTCATAGCACCCACGCCGACCTTCGCCGCCGTAGCGACCTTACCGCCGAACCCGGATGCCTCCTCCTGTGCGTCCGTCAGCCCCTGACTATATGCGGATTTGTCGAGTGTGAGCATCGCCACAAGATTAAACAAATCCATTCTTCATCCTCCGTAACTTACCCTTTATGGTATCTTTGATCTCTTCGGGTGATCTTGTCTCCTTTTTCCTGTCAGTGACCATATCAGCCCATCGCATATTCAGATCCCAACCAAGCCGCATAGCGTCCGTGACATATGACCTGAACAGAAAATCCTCCCTGCGATCCTTGCGCCGGACAAGGCAATACCTGATGAACGGCTTTATTCTGCTTCTGTCGCCTCTGTATTCTCCGTAGCAGAGCCAGAAGAGGTCACTGTCTGCTCCGATGGAAAAAGCGCAACTAACTCAGGATCGTTAAAGACCTCCAGAAGCATCGCAGGAAGCCTCAGAAGCGATGGAGAGTAGGTGTCGGGATTTTCCCCCTCCAATATCGCCATCGCCCGAATAAGAGCCTTTTTGTGCGTTTTAAGGGCATGCTTGATGGCCTTAGTCTTCTGTCCTGCCCGGATCAACGCAACGAACGTCTTGTCCTCCGCTATTTCGCCAATCGGCTCTATAAGGTCAGCGAGGATGTCGAACGCACCCTCGCCTTTAATTTCCGACAACTTCCTCATACTCAAGTCCCCGCATTAATGACGGTGGTCGCAGAACCTGCCGCCTTCGCCTTGTTGGATGCCGTCACGACTACCGCAACCGTGATCTTCTTCCCGGCTGTCGTTTCGATCTCATCGGTTCCGTTCCAAGATGTCCACCCGGTGGTCAGAACCTCGTCAAGTTCGACTTCCTCAGCCGCATCACCGATCTTATACTTCAGGGATTCCGATGTACCCTTCGTGTATCCGGTGTATGTGACCGCCGTCTTGCCCTGAGTCGTTCCTGCCACACTCGCAACGGTCAGTTCTGCCAACGTTTCACCCTCGGTGGAGTAGAACTCCATCGGCATGGTGTCCTGATCGTTGATGGACACATGGCCTGTCAGGGTGATCGAAGTGTTACCTTTGCCATCTTTGTTGGTTTTCAGTGAGAATCCTGCCGTAGACAGGGCATTCTTAATCTTGACCGCTACAAGACCGCCGTCAGCTTTATCGCCCACCCACCAAAGATCAGCGAAGTCGGTCTGCTTCAGCTTCCTCCGGGGAATGATCTTCGTGGTGTCTGTGCTATCGATGTCAGCCGCACCAAGCGCAAGCCGGATCATCTGCGGAGATGTGCCAAGAGCCGTAGTCTGAACATTCATGTCCCACCCATCAAGATGCTTCAACTCTTTGAGATTCGGTGGGCAATTATCCACATCCGAACCCCAATCGGAGTAGGTCGGTGTGGCATTGATGGTGATGCCGCCCGTGGTAGCAGTGATAATATCCGCATCAGCAGGTTCTGCCGGGTTTGACGGATCAAAATTATTCAGAAGTACTCCGGCATCCACCTGCAGTTCGTCAAAAGCGTCCTGTGAAATCTTTGTAAACATTGCTTCTCCTTTCAATACGCCGTGTAAAACTCAGCCATCAGGTTTATGTATATCCTCTTTACGGTATCGTCCGTGTCCTTCATGCGCTGTGCGAACGGAGAACCCCTCGTTATGAATAGATACCCGTCATCAAGTTTTATTATTTGCTTCAACGACCTTGCTATCTCGTCAGCCTTCAGGGAGATATCCTTCCACGATGCGGATCGATACCAGAGATTGCCTGTCAGCACCAACGGAGACTCAAAATCGCCCACCTGCGCCGTGTATGTGATGTACGGCTCCGTAGCATCGTCAGGAACCGAATTCTCGTCATAAGCAGGAATCCCGAACGACTCCCAGAACCCCTGCAGGGCTTGCCACTTGTTCATACTGGATTCCACTCCTCCGCTGACACATTCCTCATATTCAGGGCGGCACTCGCAGGTGTGCGCTTGTCATCTCCGTCAGACGTAACCCTGAATACCTTGTTATCCCTTAACCGCTTAACCACATCGTGGTACTGCAGGTCGATCACCTTCTCGGTGATGATGGTATAAAGCCCGGTAACGCCCTGCTTCTCCGCTATCTTGGCCTCCATAGAGGAATTCAAAGTAAAAGCGGCATTGAACTCGGCTCCCTCTTTCCAGACCCGTTCAATACCGCCGTATCCGTCAGGCTGTGTAGTCTTGTCGAGGAAACAGCAACTCTCCATAGCTTCACTCAATAGGCTCATACTTTCCTCCAAGGTGCAAGGTCAGCACCGAACACTGACTGCCAGTTCACACCGCCGCCTGATGCGGATGATCCCTGCTGTTTTGAATAACTGTATCCGTCAAACGACTCGGACTGATATGGACTCATGGCGGTACTGTCCGCACCGCCGTATTTCTCCATCCACTCGGTAATAACCTCCGCTCGTTTAACGACATCCTGCGGAATCCCCATCGACCAAATCTCGCCATCGAAGGTCTCATCCGTCAGGGCATCCCCGAATTTGTGTACGCCATCATTGAACAGGGAACCCAAGATGCGGAAATACTGACCATCTGCCAGAATCTCGGTGTTAAGGACACCGTCCTCGATGGTAAACGTACCGCTCTCCTTCGGATATTCTGATCCGTCAGGCTTGCGGTTGAACCAGTTGTGCAGATACTGGCAGACTTCAGTCAGCATTCCAGATCACCTCCTTATGCGGTTCTGCTCCGCTTTTTCTTAGCTTTAACTTCGACAATCAGCGCACTGCCGATGCTGTTATTGCTCC
>Ga0326511_10004417_pt1 | contig 11204 bp, 5 predicted proteins | sample 0_2496_0518_D_FD_203701 | JGI IMG/M metagenome (GOLD analysis project Ga0326511, IMG submission 203701) | Bovine rumen microbial communities from UC Davis, California, United States - 0_2496_0518 | ecosystem: Host-associated > Mammals > Digestive system > Stomach > Rumen | place: USA: California...
TTCACCTTCTCGAGCGAGATGCTGAAATCAGGGGCAGCCGTATTCGTCAGAAAGCTATTCAGTCGGTGACCGTTGAGCATGAAAAGCATCTTCTCCTGCGTACTGCTGTGGATACTGCGCATGGAGACGTTGATATCGTTATTGCAATCGACGAGACTGATGCTCGGCACATAGGCAGCCAAGACCTCCTGCAGGTTGCGCCCGCCGCTGGCGACAATCATCTCTTCGGTGATGAGCGTCGTGGGCACAGGCACTTCGTCGAGACTCTCAGAGATGTTCGAAGCAGTCGTGACGGTGGCTGTCATGCCGGCCTTGATCTGGTTCACGATATCAGCAAACTCTGGCGGGTCTTGTGCCGACACGGTGTAGTAAGGATTCTGTTCGAGCATCATCGTCGCATAGCGTTCCGTCTGCTTGATGTCAAAGTTCTCCAGATAGCTGAGGGCTATCAGTCGCAACGCACTCTGCCGGAGGTTCCCGTCGAAGGCTTTGAGATGCTGCAAGAGAATGCTGCGGGCCTGTTCTGTGCGCCCGATCCTATAGTCGTTTTCTGCCTGAGCGTACACATCGCGCATCTTGGTGTCATCTCCTTGTGCAGAGGCTGTGAAGAGAGAGCAGCGGAAAGTGAAAAGTACTGCCAAGAGCACCACTTTCCAAATGTCTACCCTATATATTTTTTTCTTTTTCATCCGCATTTTCACTTGTTTTGATGGTTCATCGGGGTTGGCCTTAACGTTTCTCCTGCAACTTGGGCAGCGTGACCGTAAACTCCGTATAGTCGTCCTTGACCGAAACGACGCTGATGTCGCCGCCATGATTCTGGATGATCTCACGGCCGAGATAGAGACCGATGCCAGTGGCCTCGTCGGTGGTCTTGGTCGTGAAGAACGGGTCGAAGACCTTACTGATAATCGTTTCTTCGATGCCGATGCCGTTGTCGCGTATCTTCAGGACATAGCATCCTTCGGCCATCGAGGCGACAAGCGAGATTAGCGGTTGGAAGTCTGCGCGCTGCGCCTTCCTAACCACAGCATAGACGGCATTCGAGAGCATATTCATGACGGTCTTGTTGAGCATGTCGGGATTGCCATGAATGAGCATGGCGTCGTCGGGAAGGGCGAAGGCGGTCTGGATGCCGTATTGCGCCTTTTCCTTGGCAAAGTAGCTGTCGAACATCTGCTCGCTTTGTTGGAGTACGGTCCGCAAGTCCATGTCGAGATAGCCACCAGTACGATCCTTGAGCATTTCTTCCATCGCCTTGAGCATGTGGGAGGCATTCTGCCCATAATGATCTACATTAGTCAGATTATCCGTCAGCATACCTAGTACATCCTCTGTATCCTGATAGTCGTCTTCGTTGATGTTCTCCTTGTTGCGCCCAATGTCATCCTTGAGGTCTTTCAATAGGTCGATAGACATCTTCGAGAAGTTGATGATATAGTTCATCGGGTTGAGGATACGGTCGATGAGTCCCTCCGTCAGTTTGCCTACCGAAGCCATCTTCTCATTCCTTATCAGTTCCTGCTGCGCATTGCGAAGGTCGGCGGTGCGCTCCTCGACGATGCGTTCCAGTTTGATCTTGTCCTTCTGCAGCTTCTTCAGACGGAAGCGGAACAGCAAGTAGATGAGATAAGCAAAGGCTATGAAGTAAAGCACCACCATGTACCAGCGCATCAGCAAGGGATAGGCAATCGCGAAATCGACGGAGGCCACATCCGACAGTTCACCATTGGCCAACTGAGCCTGTATGCTCAGCGTGTAGGCGCCATACGACAGGCTTAGGAACTCCACGCTCTGATTCTCACTCCAGGCACTCCATCGGTCATGATTGAGCCGGTAGCGATAAAGTGTCTTGCCCGTCAGCGGAGCATAGTCGAGGGCATAGGAGAATTTCAGGTGGCACTCGTCGCTTCCCAGCCTCGGCAGCGTGGCGGGCATCTCTCCGAAACCGCCCCAGAGTACGCTGTCGCCATCCATCGTGACAGACCGGAAGCGGATGGTGCGGCAGTCAGTGAGGCGGGCGAGCTCCTTCTGGCCGGTATCGACGACGGCAAGTATCTCGTCGCCACCTATCCACGTCAGGCGGCCATCACGGTATTGTGTCGTGACATCGATGTCGCTGAGCGGTTTCGCCAGGTGGCTGGGCAATTCGTCAAGGGGGGCTTTGGCTGCGACTGGCTCGGTGCCGAGCGTCTTGCCGTAAACATTCTTGAACCAGAGGTCACCCTGCGCGTTCCGGCGGATAGCCGTCACCAAGGGGAGATGGTTGACCTCTGAGCGCTGCCGGAAGTCAGACTGATAGACACAGACGCCTTCTGGTTCTCCGGCATATACCTTGTCGCCATCTATCAGCAGGGCGGTGGTCGAATGAGAGGTCATCCTGCTGACTGCACCACCCCGCGCTATCCTATAGATGCCGCTCGAAGTGGCTGCCAGCATGGCATCGCGGCCAGGACAGAGGGACCAACAGATATTGTTGACCTCGACCAAGCGCTTGCACCGACGCGCGGAAATACTATACAGGCCGTTGGTTCCGCCCACATATATCTGGCCGTCGAAAGCCGCGATGGCCTGTACCTCACCCGAGAGGCCGTCTTTCGGCAAGATGTAGGAATAGACCGACGGCAGTTCGATGGCGAAGATGCCATGTGCCGTAGCGCCCCAAAGCAGTCCGTGATGGTCGTAGGCCACGTAAGACACCTGGTCGGAACAGAGGCCGTTAGCCTCGGTAATGGTATAGAGCTCGCGACCATTGGCGTCGATTATAGCCAGCCCCTTGTCCTTTCTGACCTGCACCTGGATGCCGCCATCGAGCGTCAGCGTCTGGATCACATCATTGAGGATGATATCCTGGCGCCCTTCCAGCAGGTTCTTGACGGATATGACGGCGCGGTTTGGGCTGTATTTGAAATTGGCATTCGTCCGCTTCCTCAGCGATACGCTGTCATGACGCACTTCGTAGATGTTGTCATCGCTGACCACGAACAGCAGCTCGCCTTGGTGCTCGAAGATTTCCATCACCTCGCCTTCGAACTGTCCCGGCCTATTGACCTGCTGAAGATACAATTCACCGTTGGCTCGTCGCTGCAGTCGTGCCATGAAATCATAGCCACCCGCCCAAATGGTGTTCTTACTGTCACGATAGATGACCGTGGCCCGATTAATGTCAGGGGCATGCACGATACGCCACTGCGCTCGGTCGTAATAGAGGATGCCTTCGAAATTGGCTACGAATACCATACCATCGTCGCCGATCGCGATGTCATAGTTGACGTTATGCGCGTGGTATTCTGTGGCCGTGTAGTTGCGGATCTGTGGAAGTCCCTGGGCGGAAGATGTGGATAGCGAATAGCGGAAAACGAGCAGTAGCAGGAAAGCTGCGCGTAGCAACCTCCAGCCTATACCTTTTTGTCTGATAGTCATTTTCCTATTCATATTATTCACTTATCACTATCACCTTTCCCTATTCACTTTTCCCTAAAAAACTCCTATACGGGATTTCCTTCCCCACGTAGTAGTTCCATTCCTCTTGCGTAAAATCGCGCTTCACTTTCTGGCGGATGCGCTGGGATATCATGGGCAAGGATATCAGATGCTCATTGACACTGCCATTATACTCACTCGTCCAGACATAGCGGTTGTCACGACTGAAAACAAAGTCGGTGATCCAGCTATCTGCCTGGAACAGCGTAATGGGCCTGATTTGCATGTCGCTGGTCATCCAGAAGAAGAGCTTGCCGTCATAACTCGAGCTGTAGAGTTGTCTGCCATGACCCTCGTCGAAGAAAAGCAGCTTCGTCACCTTCGACTGGTGGCCAGCAAGCCTTCGCAACTTCCCATTGTCATAGACGAGCCAGATGGTGCCGTCGTCCATGCCGTAGGCTTTCAACTGGCCTGGCTTGTTATGGACAAAGGCCGTCACCCGTCCCGACACGGGAACCTTCGATGTGACGATGTTGTCAAGGCTCTTCACCTGATGCATGCGCCCCCGACTGTCGAACAGCAGCGGTCTGTTGTCGAGAAGACCTGTACAAGTGACCGTGAAGTCAAGACGCCTTGTGCTGACTACTTTTTCTGTAGCCATATCAAACAGGGCTAGGCTGTTCTCGCCGATAATGAGCAGTTGGCGACCTTCATTCATGGCTTGCAGACTGAAAGGCCTGACTACATTTTCCAGATAGACGACACGCGACTGGCTGCCATCGGCGACCACCAGATGGCCTGTATGGCTAAGGGCATAGCCCTTCCCGTTGCGGGCTGCATAGACATCCCGGAAGCAATAGTGCTTGTCGTTAATCAGCGTCGTGGTCTTCAGATGCCCGCCATACATTTTATGTTCCTTTAGTTCGCCATAAGTGCTGACCGACAGCAAGCATCCGTCCACCGGAGAAATGTCGATGCTAGAGATTCGGCTGTTATGGATGTTCCAGCTGCGAAGTCCGACGGCAGCCTGTGTCAGCGCCTGATAAACCGACGAACTGTAAAGATTGCCGCCATAATTGTAGGTATAATAATACGAGGCATAGGCCAACAGCGTGCCGAGATCCTTATCACCGCCACGATAGACAGCGTTAGACTGCGAACCGAGACTGCGCCCCAAAGTGATATAGTTCAACGAGTCGGTCACCAGCTTGGCGTGTTCTGCCGCTAAGCGCTGGTGCTCGGCCAGTTGGTAAGACCGACGTGCCTCTTCAGCCGACACTTCAGCCGCAGCTTGTGCCTGAAGCGCTTTCTTGCGTTCTGCCTCGGAGCGGATGGTCATTTCCTGTGCGATTTCCGACTGCCGGATGGCTTCACGACTCCGTTCTTCTGCCAATTCCTCCTGGCCATAGGCTATCTTCTCCATCTGCTGGCTGACACGCCGATCGACCAGCGACTGTTCCTCCTGTTTGCGCAGTTCGCCCAACTCCGACTCCAAGGCTTTGATGCGCTCCTGGTCACCACGTTGCATCAAGTACCCTGCTGCAAGCGAACCTATCAGCAGAACACCCATACACCCTATGACGACCTTTTTCTTATCCACTTCTTTACTTCCTCCTTAGAACAAGCATGGTCATGTCATCGCTTTGTTCGGCACCATCCACAAAGCAACTGACGCCCGTCTTAACAGTTTCAACAATCTGCTGGCATGACAAACCAGACAATCCGCCTAGCAGGAATTCAAGACGCTTGTTGCCAAAAGCCTTGTCGCTACGGTTCATGGCTTCTGTCACGCCATCTGTATACATCACTAAGGTATCTCCATGCCCCAACTGCAACGAATCTTCTTGATACGTTGCCTCCTTGAAGGCGCCAACCATCATATTACTCGATTTGGGCAACTGTTCGATCGTGCCGTCAGTTCGCAAGACATAGGGCACGTTGTGACCTGCGTTACAGTAGTTGACATGTCCCGTCTTCGTATTGTAGATGGCATAGAACGTCGTAACAAACATATACTCCACAGAATAGTCAGCCAGCAGACGGTTGGTCTCTGTCAGACATTCGGCAGCAGAGGCATTCGATGCGGCTCTCGTGCGAAGGATAGTCTGACTGACGGCCATGAACAAGGCAGCAGGAATGCCTTTTCCGCACACGTCGGCGATGACCAGTCCGATTTGGTCATCGTCGATGCGGAAGAAATCATAGAAGTCGCCACCGATATCCTTGGCAGCCTCCATCGAAGCATAGATTTCCAACTTGTCGCAGTCTTCGGGAAAGGGCGGGAACGTACTGGGCAGGAAATACTGCTGTATCTCGCTGGCCAGCGCCAGGTCTTTCTGCAACGACTCCAACTGTCGGTGTTCCTTCTGCGATGCATGCACATAGTCGATCTGCCCGATTGCCTTCTCGATGGTCAAAGCCAGGTCGTCCATATCGATGGGCTTCGTGGCAAAGTCGAAAGCGCCATTATTCATAGCCAGTCGGATATTCCTCATGTCGCCATAAGCACTTACCATGATAACGCGCATCGCAGGATTACGTCGTTCATTGAGTTTTGCCAACAGCGTCAGACCGTCCATCTCGGGCATGTTGATGTCACACAGGACAATTTCAATGTCGGGATGTTCATCCAAGACGGCAAGCGCCTCCACGCCGTTGCGGGCAAAGAAGAACTCATAATCGCCGCTACGGATCTTCCGCCTGAAAAACTGTTTCAAAAGCAGTTCGATAGGAGCCTCGTCGTCAACACTTAAAATCTTAATTGGCATAACAGATCATCATTAATTATTACTTTTTTGTATACGATCGAGCATCTTCTCGGCCTGTTTGGCCTTCCACTTATTATGAGCCTCTTCGATCTCCTTGAGTTTCTCATTGTGGAATTTATCACGATGTTCCGCCCAAGTCTTCTCCGCCTTATCGATACCATCCTTCACGCGCTTCACGTCAGCAGGCTCCTCACCTGCCAGCAAAGGCGTTATCTGCGTCTTCGTCTGCGAAACAATCGCTTCCATATCCACCTTACACTCATCGTAGGCAGCGTCAACGGCTTTCTTCAGCACGTCGTAGCGATCATCGTCCACCTCAGGCATCGTCAGGATCAGCATCTTCACCTTCACCGTCTGAGGATTGCCCTCGCCGTCACCGACTTCGACGTTCTCAGCATCAAACTCCTGCTTGAACTCCGGATGCTGCATGGCAATGCCCTGTGCCAATGGCATCAGATCTTCAGAATAATTGGGGATAGCCACAAACTGGTAGTCGCCTTTCTTCGACACCTGGGCAACATCCTCGATATTCTTCTCTTCACCTTCTATATTGACACGTACAGACAGCAGCGATACCTCCTCGGCCTTCACACAGAGGTTCATATAGCGATAGTTGGCTATCGACACATAGCCCGACAGTTTATCCTCCATCGCCTCATACAGACTAATTATTGATCGTTTCATAACACTTCTTCCTTATTCACTTTTCATTATTCACTTCTTCCACTTTCAGTTTCGCACTCAGACTGCCGCCGCCACCAGCACCTCCGACGGCCATGCCATCGCTGATGTTAGGCGACTTAAAGGAGCTCTTGGCCTCAATAGTGTTGCCGGTGATCTTAGGAGCCTTCAGTTCGCTCTTCACCTCCGTCGTGCCATTGATGGTCGTTTCGCCGTAGAACTGGGCCTTGCTGCCGCCCAGTGAGACGTTGTTGCCATCGAGCTGCAAGAGGGCCTTGCCTTCTCCTTGCTGTATCTCCAAGGTCTTGTCGGCAAAGGTTCCGATTTCCTCAGATACGGTCTGGATCTTCTTGCTCTTCGCCTTCTTCGAGGTGGCACCAACATACATCTTTTCAGATACGAGGGTCATCTGTCCGCCTTCAGCGAGCTTGGCGTCTGTCAGTTTCTCCTTATCGACATCCATCGACTTCAGGTTGATATTCTTGGCGTTGATGTCCACACAACCTGACGACTTACCCTCTATATCGGCCGAGAGCATGTTCAACCGCTCCGTGCGGAGTGAGATACTACTGCCCTTCGTCTGCTCCTTGGGCGTCATCTTGCCGTCCTGTGCCTTGTAGTCGATGGATTCAACGGTGAAATTCTTCGTCCTTACCGTCACATCGCCTACAGCTTCTACCTCGCCTTTGGTCAGCTTGCCTTTGTCGTCATACTCGATGGCCTTGGGGCTGATGGCATTCACGGCCACCTTCCTGGCTGTCACCGACACCCTGCCGCCGGCCGTCGCTTCTTTTGCTATCATCGGCTTATCGACATCCTTTTTCTCATAGTCCATCGATACCAGACTGATGTCCTTCGAGTACACCTTGAAATTACCCCTGGCCTTATACTCCTTACCGTCGTCGGAAGGTTCGAGCGAGGAGATGGTCACGTTCTCTGCTTTAAGATTGAGACCACCACCCTTCAACAGCTTACTCTTCATATCTGTCATGTTGACGTCCATCTGCCGTGTACGGATATTCACGCCTGCCCCTTGATTGGTACGCAGACAGCCATCGCCGTCGAGCGTCGACATATTGATGGTTTCCGACACCAGGTTCATCTTGGCTTGGGTGGGATTCTTTCTGAACGCGTCGACCTCGCCGATGCTTTCTTTTTCTGCCGTCAATTGCTTTTTCGTGCGATTAGCCTCTGCCAACCTTGACACGCTGTTGATAAAGTCGATGGTCTCCTGATAGAGCTGCGGGAGAAGTCGATCCACTTTGTTTTGGATGCCAGTCAGGTCTTTAGGGTTCAAACGCACCTTATAGCCATCTTCCACATTCAACTTGTCTTCCTCTGCCAGAAGATCTTTCAGTCCTTTCAGGCATTTCTCCACCGATTGCATCTTGGCATCGGAGTGCTTCTCCAGAGCTTTTATCTGCTCATCAAGTGCTTTCACCGTCTTATCGATATTCCCCTTACGACCTTCACACGATGTGGCCGCCGAGAGTTGCAGGTTCTGGTCTGCATGGATGCAGATACCGCCTCTCTCCCCCACCAGGACTGGTCCCTGCGAGAAAACCCCCTTTGAATTGTTGCTCTGGATGACGATGCCACAGGCCTGGGTCACCACCTCTGAAGTGTCGCACACAACATTCTCGTGGCCGTCGATGCCGGGATTGACTGCCGTCTGACGGATTCTGGGCGCACGGGTGACGACCTGTCCCTCGCTGCCCACGCCCTCCAGCGATAGGTTGTTTCCTTTCACGATTACCTTACCGCCGCCGTCGATCAGATCGCCGCTGTAGTCCACGTTTCCTATCACGATCTCTGGAGCAGAGATCACGATACGCTCGGGGTCACGGTAATAGCGACCACTGTCCATCCTACTGAAGATCTCGGCTTTCATCTGCTGAACAGCCTGTTTCTGGGTGTGGATCTCCTCCAGGTCTTTTTGCACACTCTGACGGAAATCCGTCATCAGTTGCTTCCAACTGTCAAATATATAGTCTGCCATATTCTACGCTTTCAAATTATTAAAGACTTCATCTACAAAATTTTGGGCTATCAGCTCTATATCATTACCAACAGCGTTCTGATCAGCGCCTTGCGGTTGACCTCCTGCTAGTTGCTGGCCTTCTGCAGGTTGTGCTTGCGGGTTGCCTTCTGCTGGTTGCTGGACTTCTACAGGTTGCTGGACTGGTTCAACTACATCCTGTGGGTTATTTTCCGGCCCAATGATTTCGTCGTCGTCTCCAATTGGTTGGAAATTATAACTTAGCAATGCAGCCTTTAAAGCTCTATTGAATTGTTGTACATCTTGCTTCTCACCATCCACCAAATCTTCCTGATGAAGCTTACCTTTACTATAGAATGTGTCAACGTTATTGATTTGGCCACCCAGGGAACGTGTAGGAGTCTGACCTGAAGAGAACAGTATCTTTCCATCTTTAGCATCGCTCCAGATGTCATGTTCACGCACTTTCCTAAACGTCCAGTTATCTACTATATCTTTCGCAGTCTTCTTGAGGTCGGAATCCAGTATTTTCGGTAAAAGACCTATACCTGCCGTGGTGAGGATTACGAGATTATTGATCTTTTCATTCCAGTTATTGATGAGTTCATCCTCTGAAGCAAATAGTTCAGGCAGAGCTTTTACCCGGTCTTTTGCATTATTTGCAACAGCATTAGCAGCTCCTGCCACTGCATTAAAATTAGGATTCTTTGCCTTAAAGCCAAACTCATCAAGTAAGTTTAAGGCAGCAAGGCGAGCCAACGCACGTGATTTATCACCAGAGAGTTGTTGGGATCGCAAGTTATTATATTCTTCATCATTCAGATTGAATGTGTCACGTCCTACCCAATCATTGTAAATAGACGACTTCTTGCATTTCTCTTTGCTAAATGCCTTAATGACTGCATCAATGTAGTTCTTAGGCAGTCTTTTTGTGAGATGGATCCAAGTGCCTATCCCGTTGCGTACTTCATTTTCGTCAAGTTCCATTTTCCTCAATGCTTGGATTGCCCTCAACAAATCATTGGCTTTATTAACGACGTTTATTTTCTTCTGCTTGCGTATTGACCGGATTTTTGCAGGATTTTTGGAAGTCCTGATCGCACAAGCTAAATTGACATCTGAGTTTTCCTTACTTCCAACTATATTCGCCTTGAACCCCAAGTCAGTAGCTGTTATGATTGTTGTCTTCGCATCACAAAACATATTCTTCAAATCATCATAGCCATTACAGATTTTAACCTGTTGATCATCATATTCATTACTTCCGATGTTTGAATAATACCTCAGATCCTTGATACTCTGGTCGAACGCTTTTCTGGCTTTCAAAGCTTTGACATAACGAGTCTTGTAGTACCCTTGCCAATCCGACACGAAAGTTCTCATCTTCCGGGTCAATTCTGCAATGGCAGTTCCCATGCGATACCATTCGTTGTCTTTCATCTTGGAATAAGCAATCGCACGCTTATCCTTATAGGCTTCGTCGGGATAGCCCGTCAAGGTACCACCGGCCTCCAGTTTCAGGTATCTGTACGACTGGAGCTCCAGCACGCCTTCCACAGGTCTAAAACAGACCTCTATAGCAGCCCTCAACACCGAGAAGTCAATAGCTCCACCAAGTAATTTCAGCAATTTCGTTGCAGCAGCAACACCTCCCTCTACTAACGGATTCATATCAGTTCTTATGAAATGCTTTTCGATGTTTGCACCGGAAACGAGTTTCAGATTGTTGCCAGCCTCGAGCGTGATGTTCTTACCCTTGATATTTATATCACCGTTCGGAGCGTTAATCGTGATGCCGGTAAAGGCATTGATTTTCACATCGCCCCAGGGAGACTGGATGGTGATGTTACGGTCTTCGGTCGAACCGCTGATACTATAGACACCATAATAGTCACTGAGTGTAAAACCACCTTCCAGACACCTCTGTCGTCCGAAATCCGTGGGAGGCGTGATCGTTGGAAACGCGTTGAGAGCCGTCTTAGTCAAAGGTGAAAGCGTACCAGCCAGGAACTTCTGAAAACCGTTACCGATACCGTCGCTCAGTCGCAGGTGGTGCCCCCAAGGTGTGTCCAGATCCACGTCAGTCGCACCGACCAGCGATCGGTCCTCCTGAATGGCACCCATCACGTACGGCCTTTCGATGTTCCCGTCCATAAAGCCGAGAATCACGGCCAGATCCTTAGTATGTCGGCCAGTCGTAGCCGCGCCGTCACCACTCGCAGAGAAGGGAATCCAGGGCGTAGGCGTTGCCTTCGGGTCATCCTGCTGCCAGGTGAACAGCACTCTGACGCGGTTTTGCAGACACGGGTCCTTCGTCTCGACCACCTTCGCCC
>Ga0326511_10004419_pt1 | contig 11203 bp, 2 predicted proteins | sample 0_2496_0518_D_FD_203701 | JGI IMG/M metagenome (GOLD analysis project Ga0326511, IMG submission 203701) | Bovine rumen microbial communities from UC Davis, California, United States - 0_2496_0518 | ecosystem: Host-associated > Mammals > Digestive system > Stomach > Rumen | place: USA: California...
CCCCATATCACTAGGCTTGATATCATTATCCCTAATATATTTAAGGACATCTTCCAGCACACCAAGTTCCTTATAGGCATCTGCCGTAGCCCATGCCTTTGAGTTTGCGATGGTCTTGCCGTTGGCATCCTTTTCGCTATTGGCGAGAGTCTTTGCAACCTTGATTCCGTACTTCTGCTCATCGGTTAGATCCATGCCGTTCACATAGTCCGCAAATTTGGAACTGTAGTATGAATCATACATGGCATTCTTTCCCTTGGCAGAAAGTTTTGAATTATTGATTGCCTCGATTGTCGCATCTCTGTACTCGGCCTGTTCGCCCTTAGGAGTATTTGACCTGATATCTGCACGGATCTTGTCTATCTCTCCATAGGTTTGGAAATATGCGTCCCTATCTTCCATCGAAAGATCGGCATTATTAAGTTTCTCCAGTGCATTGCTGGTAGGCTTAGTCCATGAGCCGTCTTCGTTCTGATAGTATTGCACATCTCCCACGGATGCATACTTGCCAACCATGTCGATCTGGTCATAGCTTCCAAGAGCGTTACGCGCCAAGTCATTGATTTGAGTCTGAATCTCTCTTACCCTTTGGAGTTTTTCCTTATTGGATAAGTTCGGGTCTAACTGAATCTTTCTCTTTTCACCATACAGTTTGCCCATCGCACTCGATACAGTTCCAAGATACTTGCTCACCAGTTTTTCCTCATCCGTTGCTTCAGAACCTTTTGCTTTCTTGTCCATCTCCTCTTTGAGAGAATAGAACGATGTAACATTCTGATTCTTCAGTATAGGATCGGTTGTGAACTTGTCGAGAATAGCGGTTGCAAAACCTTTCAGCACCGGGTGTTCTACTCCAGTAGATGTCTCCAGTGTTAAGGCAGGCAATGCAACATCACCGATAAATCCAGTGTACTGATCGAACAAGTAGTTCAGTTTGTATGGGCTTATCTGGAACTTGTCATTGCCCAATGCATCTGCAACCTTTTTGGATAACTGTCCGATCGCAATTGATAAGCTATCAGTTCCCTCATCGAACTGTTCATAATCAGGAATGTCCTGAAGCCTTGTTGGAACAAGATCCTCTCCATACCAAGTTCTTCCTTCAGGGGTTCTGTATGCCTGCACTAAAGGCGAGAACATATTGTTATCCAAGAAATTATTCGGTGCAAGGTTATTTTCAAATGACACCAAGTCATCTAATAAAGCATCCCATATATCCGTCTGCTTCTTGACCGTCTTATCAATGTTGTCAAGGACAGTCTGATAGAATGCAGCAATTCTGCCCTTTGGAATACGCAGGAATCTGCCACCGAATTTCTTTCCCTCCCCCTTGGCCATGCCGAAGAGGTTTGGAATGATGTAGTAGTTGTTTTTTACGTAGTCGGACAGATTGTTGTAGTCATCATCATCTCTCCACAGATAATCCAAGAGCATCCGTAATGGCAAACCACTGGCGAGTGTCAATTGGGCAAGAACGGATATCAATCCTTTGACTCCGTTCTTCTTTATCTTGTTAATGTCGCCCTTGGCATTGCGTATCTGCTTTTCAAAGCCCTGCACGGAAGCATTTAAGAAAGTGAAACCATACTTGTCGGCTGTTTTCACCCATGTGCCACCACGTTTGAAGTTCGTAGTGATTTCTGCTGCATCGTAAGCCGCCTGATCGACAGAATTTCCTGCTTCAAGTGATGCAATAAACTCTGCGAGTCTAGGTATCTTTTCGATGTTCTCTCCAATGTTTCTGACTTTGTCCAAAAATTTGGATAACTTGCTGTCAGTATTAATCTTGTTAAATGCCTTTTCGATATCCTGACCGATATAACTACTGGCTCTTATGCCAAGATTGTCATACAGCTGGGATAACTCACCATTAGTGCGAATTTCACTAACGGCCTGTGCCAAGGCTCTTGGGTATTTCTTCAGATACTTGGTGTTCCTTATAGCATCCTGTACATCCTTTGTAGGATTGGTAAACAGAGTGAATATCGGGTTGGCACTTGTGATGACTGCTTTCCTTAACTGAGACAGAGGTGCAATCGTCACATCACCAATCTTCATCAGAACATTCTTTTCGGTAGGAGTGAGTGCTTTTGCAAGTTCCTCACCGATCTCCATTGAATATTTGACTCCGTTTCGGTAAGCCGATAATGTTTTCTGCTTTGAGTTGCCGATTAATGGGTCATATCCTTCCTCGACAAGAGTTTCGACATCATCCGCCTCACCCTCATCAACAGCACCAAGAGTCTTCAGGATTTCACTATTCAGTTCATTGTTGTTTGCCACTCTGTATGTGCTTTGAATGTGGGCCATCGTGGCATCTTCAATAGGAATAATGTTCTCCGTGCTGCCTTTGAATTTCTTGATGTCGTTTGGATTGAGTGCGGTTCCGCCAGTTCCACCCTTAACATCTCTGATGATTCTCACATAGTGCGGTCTCTCTTTGACGAACTGGTCATAGGTTTCCTGTGAAATGATTCCCGCATCCAACCTTATTTTGAGCAGGTTTCTGTAGAGTTCCCACATCTCTTCGGCTACTTCTTTGAATTCAGGATGCGTTTTCTCGATCTCTGCGATTCTCTCCATCGAATCGTCTGCCGTGACATCGTTGCCGAATACTGGCTTGTCGGTGTAGTCTTTGCCGAAACGCTTGACCATCGACATTTCATCAACGTTTCTCCAATGGTACATATACTCACCGAATAACTGTTTCTCATTCTGTGGTATCTTTCCCATAATTTCGGTCAATGATTTGCCTATGACCTTGCCATTCTTATCGACAACGCCATTGTAGATGGCCCTGCTGGCGATAGCCCCTGACCTCATGACTCTGTCAACAAGACCCGTGAGTTTCTTGTTCCCGGATCTCTGTGCCAAATCATCTACGGCAGCATACTTGTCAACCAAAACTCGCTTCGACGCAAGTTTGCCCTCCTTGATGAGATTCTTGAAATTCTCTCCCTCAGGTTTCTTATCAAGCACCTTGGCGGTCTTGCTTTCACTAGCCACCTTTTTCATGTCCCTTGAATTCAATGTGGTGTTCTTTATCGGCAGATCCTTTTCATCGATCGTCAAATCACCATCATCTTCTGCTGAATAGCGAATGTCATCGTTGTTGGTATTGAACCTTTCACTTAATGGAATAACATTGCCATTGTCATCGTAAGTAACCGGATCGGCAGACTTGGCTTGGTTAGGGTCAAACGCGACTGCAATGGTAGACATCTTTTTTATGCCATAGCCATCCCACCCGCCAATGTCAATTAAGTTCTTAAAGATAACGCCATCATATCCATTTTCTTTAGCATATTTAGATACATCTCTAGTTTTTGATCCGGGGGATGGCGTGTATGTGTTTACAACGCTTCCCCACTTATTAGCGAACTCCGAAATTATGTCAATATAAGAAGTGTCAGACCCGTTTGATTTCATATCATTAAGTGCTTTGGCATAAAGCCTTTCTTGAATGAAATCCATTAATTTGTTCAACTCGTTAGCTTCACCGTTTTGCCTAGAGAACCTTCCCAACGGCACAGTTTTCCCATTTTTGTTTTCGACATAGACTTGCAAGTTCCCTTTAACATCTTCTGTTATTTTGAAATTTGCAAAGAAGTTATCGTTGAGCATTTTATTGTAGTCAGATGCATCCTTAAAGTTGTTATACTTACTTGCCTCATCTGAAAAAGTGCGGAAGTTAATATCGTTCCAATGAGTGCCTTCAAATCTGTTCACTTCTCTGTCACCGATTTCAACATCTTCCATCACCCAATCATTATCTGGTTCTGCTTGAGTATTATATGCTTTAAGTATTTTCTTTTCTTCGCTTGGCGTTAATCCGAAGTCTTTTTTTGCATAATCGAGTAATTCTTCGATGGTATCAAACCTTTTTTGTTCGGACATTTCGCCAGAGTATTTTATGGTATAAGAACTACCGCCCATAAGTCTAGCAATGTCATTGCCTTGTTTGTCTATCTTTATGGTTATATCGGCATCATACTTGGTGTTTTTGCCACCATCAATTACAAGCGGGTTCCTAATGTCCAGATAAAGTTTGTACCTGTTGCCAAACCGAAACGGTGTCCAGTATTCATCGTTTTTGATATGGTCTAGTACTTCTTCTTCGGTATCGAAAACATCTTTTAGGAAATAGTTCCAATCACCACGAGTCCTCTTACGAGCCATAATGTATTTTCCTTTGGCTCGGTCGATGTCGTCCCAAGATAAATCATCATCTTGCTTTAGCTCTTCGACCAGTTTATCATCAACTTTTACAAACTTGTCACGGACTCTGGCATCTTCTTTATTCTCCATAAACTTGTTGAATTCTTCGATACTGTTTATTTTGTTTGGCAGATATCTAAGATCAACATTTGAACCATTGTTCTGTATTTTTGAGTATGTGTCCGCAACTTCCGGGTCGTCTGTATAGAATAAGCTGATAGCATCATCGCTGAAACTTGGGTCAAACTTGGTGAAGTTAGGCGTATCTGTTGAATGGTACATAACCTTTAGATTGCCATTTTCGTCAACCACTTTTGAATCTTTGAGAGCTATCTTAGCTGTTTCTTCTACCAACCTCTGGGCAGTTTCCATGTCACCATTGTTAACAGCATCAATGTATTCTGCATCGATATCATCTTCTACCGAATACTGTTCCGGGTTTTCGTTCTGAACATCCTGAACGCTGTAGTTCTCATATCCATACTTGGCTACCTTTTTCGCAAGGTAGTCAACGGCTTTGCTTAGAGAATCAAAACCAACATGACCATATGGATCTCTTCCGTGGAATTCATGGACATTATATTTGCCATCCAATCCCTCACTAATCGTATAAGTTCCAAGCCTGTTGTAGTATTTCAAAGGAAGACCCTTTGATACATCACTGTTGATTCTGTTCTTTACCTCACCGATTTCCGTAATTCGTTTCGGGGTTGCGATTCTGCTTAACAGTTCATTCGCATAATTCCCAAGTTCCTCTTCCTCGGCAAGATACGATGGAACAACATTGTCGATAAAGTCATCCAAGTCTTCAAAATCCGTTTCCCCATCGACCATCTCAAGGTATTTCTGATAGATGCCATTTGCGATTTCTCTAGGGAGTTCACCAAGTGAACGGTAATCGGAGATGTCACCTGAGATGTAATCGTCAGCCGAATCATCAACAGATAACTGCTTTCTCTCCAATCCAAGTTCATCAATGACTTCCTGTGAGATCGGGTCAATGGCTTCATTCTGTCTTGCCTCGTTGCTTTCATATACATCGAGACCCTTTTCAAGGACATTGTTGAAACCGATGTTGTCTCCGTACAATTCGGCAAGTTTTGGATTTGCCTTTGCATCAAGAGGAACATATTCCGTTCCAATACCACTGTCACCGCTTATCTTTACGGATTCCTGCGGTGCCACGTTTCCGTTTTTATCGTAGGCTCTGAAGTCGATAAGTAGCTTGTAGTAGTTAGGATGGTTGAGGATTTCCGGGTTGTCACCGAATTTAGGAATATATTCATTTTCTTTGCACCATGCCTTGTAACTATCTGCCGTTTTCTTGGCATCGTAGTTGTTCTCGATCATGCCTGCAAAGTGTTTGCCGTTTGCGTTAGATCCTTCGTAGAAATTGAAATCAATACCAACTTTTCGTATCGTGATTTTCTCTTTCCCGTTCTTCATCGAAACGCATCTCATCCTTGTGTTCTGCTTGTTGGTGTAGTCGTTAAAGGTAGAAATACCCATCTTGTCTGCCACCAACGGAGAGATTCCGCTTCTGTGATACGGAATGACCATGCAGATACGGTCATCACCTAATAACTTAAGGATATGCTTGTCACTAACACCGACGCATATCGTACCTACGTTTTTGTCATAGCCATCCAGATTCTGAATCTCTACGGCTAAGTCGAAATCAAAGGATTCCTTGTCGAACATATAGTCTCCGTTTTCCTTGAGACCTGCATTCTCCTTGAGTTTGAGGAACTCCTTGCTCTTCTTCTTCATCTTAGCGATGTCCTCTGCCGTGTAGACATCTGAATCGAACCCGGCAGGAATAAGGGAGAGATTGATTTTCATCCCGGTCTTGCCGAATAACAATGCATATTCCTTAACTTTAGTGTAGGAATGACCCGTGAGATTCTTGGCTTCCATGTCACCAAACATCTGCACATAGTCGAATACCATGTTGGTCATGAAATCACTGAATGACTGCAGCCTTACGCCACCGACTTTCCTTGCTTCTTCCGGGTTGAACTTGGGGCTGTTGATGATTTCGTTGAAGTAGGTTACTTCCGTGTGGGCAAGTTTCGGTTTGCTTGAACCACCACTTGCATTAACGAGTTTAAACAGTGTAGGGTTGGCTTTCTGCAATGCTTCAAACCCACTCGATCCGTACATATCATTGGTAGATACCTTGGCACGGAGACTAGGGTTGTTCATCAAGGCTCTCGCCATTCTTGCTTCTTCGCTTCCACCTTGACTTATCTCTACAAATGAAGCAAGTCTAGGGTCATTGAAATCTATATCTGCAAGTCCGGGGGTAGCCTCTGTTAAACCAGCTTGGAAATTGAATGTGTCAGGATCGACATCCTTTACGGCTGCCAACTGATCGATAAGTTTGTTCCATCTGGTTTCAAATCTGCCTGCCCATGCTCCCTGATTGAATCTCTTCGTATCAACGAAACATAATCCGCAGGCAACTTCAAACTTGTGTTTCTGAATGATTTCCCTTATCTTTGCGATGTCTGTGTTCTTCAATGCCTTAGTAAGATAACCGTTCTTGGTAAGGGCATTGATGACTTTATCCATCATCTTTCTCTTCTTGCATACCGTAGAGAAATCGATGTTGAGTTCATAGTCACCATTGTTGATTACGACCGATAAATCTCCACGGTCGTTGATGGAATAGAACGTATCCTGCCATTGGGAGAACTGAGGGTATTTCCCGGTTTCCTCAAACTCTTTCATGGCCTTGTAGACCTCTTCCATTCTGTCTAGAATGGCATTCTTGGATTCTTCTGATATGTCGTTTTCGGGATCCGACAGATACTTTTCAAGTATCTTTCTGCCAGTCACATCATACTGTGCTACCGACATCTGTAGATTATCTTTGCTAACGTAGTTCTCCCCGACCATTCCTTCAAAGCCATCCTTGATGACCTGGAGAGTCTTGTCTATCATTTCATCCCTAGCAGTCTTGAAAACTCTCTCATATGTGGTTTTGAAATTCTGATTCTCATCTGATGAGAAGAACGATTTCATGTTCTGCTTGATTCGGGATGCAAGAGAGAAATTGTATCTGATTAAGTCCTCGATGAACTGCTCGTCATTGAGATTGTGTTCAACGTACTTTGCAACGATTTCCTTTTCGGCATCTTCTGGAGCAAGTTCCTGCTTTGCATTCCTTTTGTAGACATCCTGAATTCTCTTGATTTCCGCATTCCACTGTTCATCGGTAAAGTTGGATCTTACGAGTTTCTTCAGCTCATCATATCTGCTCCCGCTTTCCGTTCCGTGGGTTATCTCATGGGCAAGTGTCTGCAAAACGGGATTCTTTCCCATACTCGCATCGATAGTGATTCTGCCAGTTTCCTTGGATCTTGAACCATGAATGTTCTTTCCAAGGTCATTGACGATGTCCACATCGTAGCCAAGGGCTTTTGCAAAATCGTGTGCGAGTAGTGTCTGTTGCTGCTGTTTCTCATCTATCGAATTAAAGACTTTCGCATCGATGTCATATCCATTTTCATTCAGGATCTGCTGAGTCTGTCCATTCATTTCATCGATGGCGATCTGGTTCTTCATCAGTTCATCGATAACGGATTCGGTTTCCTTTATCTTCTGTTCAAACCTGACCTCGTTGTTGAAATCGGGGGTATAGGTCTGATATATCGCCTGATTGTTTTCTTCCGTGGATGTGGTTTCCGGGATGTCCGTGGACAGAACGACTCCCTGCACCTGCGACATCTGCTCATAATTCCTTACGGCATTTTCACCTTTGGCAATGACCTCTCTCGCAACTTCTTTCTGTTGCTCGGTCATCGTATCATAGTGTTTCTTGAGCATATTTACTTCGTCTATGACCTGATTCTTCTGATACTGGGTATTTATAATCAGACCACCGTTTTGATTCATCACGGCTTCCCTAGCAGCTCTGCGTTCGTTCAGATAGGCATTCACACCCATCGCTTCCTGTGCTGTTCCTATGACCGTTCCGCCGACAGCCATCATAAGTCCCGACGCACCGCCCAAAAGGAACTCCATCTTGAGTTCATCACCATTCACTTCATAAGGAATGCCAAGCGTTGCATAGTCAATAAGAGGATCTACAAGACCCTCTGCCACTTCTTCCAAGCCTTCTGACAGACCGCTCTTCAACTGATTGAGTACGATCGATCCAAGGGCATCTGCCGAAAACGGAGTTCCCATCATGTTGACGAATCTGTCCATGCCGATTTTTTCCGTGGCATATGAGACAAGCCCGGTCATCAATCCGTTCTGTGCTGCCGTCTGCGGATCCACACCCTGCATCAGTAACTGGTTCATCTTGTCCGTGCCACTTGCGAGTGACATGGAGATTGTTGCACCTTCACCAACAAGGGCAAAATGCAATAAAAACTGAGCCGTGCTTTCCCCTGCCTGAAGACAGAACTTTTCGATATCCGATGCCCCATAGTATGTGTTGGCACTCAATCTGTCAGCATTTGCTCTGATGACCTGCGAAAGATTGTCGCTGTTCGTTGACTTGTGGGAATCGATGAAATCCTGCCACTCTGCAAGTGATTCAAGATATGTGGCATCATCGATCTCCCCGGTGTTATGCATCTCCTCAAGAGTTGCAATGCTGTCCATAGCCATCTTGTTAGATCCAAGTTCTTCCATCTGATCGAAAGCCGTTGGAATGATGTTAGCCGTTGTGTTGCCAAGATGGTTCAGGGCATTTGCAGACCTTTCAAAAAAATTGTCGTTCTTGTGGGAGAGCATTTCCTGATACTGGGCAAGACCCTGCTCATCACCGTTTTCTCTGAACCAGTTCTGTGTACTTAATTCCTCAATGGCCTGCGCTCTGTTGTTCAGGTCATCGAATGCATCAAGCTGTTCCTGAAGCTCATTCCTTCTTGAGATCTCGGCAATAGCCATGTCATCGTTGCCGATCTCCGCTATCCTTTCATCGAGCTGCGCCATCTCATTTCTAATGCCCTCGATTTCCTTGGAATTGTCAACTCTCTGTCCATCTGGTGTGAACATCTTGCTGTACATTTCCGGGGTAGTGGTGTTGGCAAGTTCCATGTTCTGTGCATTGACGCTTTCAAGTTTTGCCTGATTCCTCTGTGCCGTGTAGTCGTTCTTGAGTTTCATTCTCCCGGTCTCGACCCCGGCCATCTGAAGCACATTGTTTACGGCATTCTTGACCTTGTCGATTACCGGGTTGGATTTTGGAACATTAAGGGCTTCGTTCTTCTTCTGCTGCACTACCTGATTGGTAATGTCTCTCCCACCAACCGACACATTTTGCGGACTGTTGCTTTTGACGGCAGACTTGTTCTGTGCGTATTTAGGAGTGGGAACATCTACCTTGATTTCTCTGCCACCTACAGTTACGTTTTGTTTCGTAGTGTTTGTGGATGGCTTTGTTGTCGGTGTATTTACGTTTACACTTCTTCCGCCAACGGTTACCGTCTGAGTATTTGTCTTCTTTTTAGTTTCTACATCTTGTTTTGCTAGAGCCATTAAAACCTCCTAAAAAGAAAAGGAGAGGTTCCCCCCTCCCTAAAGTGATGCAAGATATCTTCTGTAGTCGTAATCATCAAGTGTCTGCTGTCTGTTGGTATAGACAGGTAAGACATAGTTGTACCAACCTTGTGCTAAAGTTGAAGCAGTGTTGGCTTTGTTCATATTTAACTGAGATAAAGCCGTGGCATCGTTGTTGGTTCTGTTCTGTCTTGCCGATGCGAGATTTGATTGCCAGTTCTGATAGTTCCTTGCCTGATTACTGATGCCCGGTCCCGTCGATGAATCACCATACAGTTGGTTAAGATAGTTTCTGCCTCTCATGAAATTCTTATTGATCTGATTTCTGTTGGCTTCCCAGTCCTGATTGTTCTTAGCGACCTGCTGTTCGTATAAAGTCTGATAGTATTTATCGGCTTGTGCTTTCTGCTCATTCAACAGTGCTTTGATCTGATTGACGATATCATCTGTTCCGCCCGAATAAGATGGTGCAGAACTTGTTTCCGCTACTACAGGTGGATTAATTCCTGCGCTTGGTTCTCTAACGGAGTATTTCGGCTCGGCGGGTTTTATGATTGTCGGCATGACATTTTTTGCGATGTCTCTTGCCTTGTTGTAGTTTCCATACCCTGCTCTTGTCGTTGGGGTTACCGATGCACCTCTTCCTGCCGAATTGCCCATAGATGCTAATGCCATACTATTCTCCTTTCTCCAATCTTAAGATTGCGTTCTTGATGTACTGTAAGTCATTCTTCATGACTGCTATGTCTGTTCCCATCGATGCTATCTTGTCTGAGTAACCGTTGTGCTTGTCTACCTTCTCTTCCAGTTTTTGAAGTCTCCAGTTGACCAATGATGCACTTGTGATTACCGAACCGATAGCACCGATGATTGCGACGATTATGCTTTCTGTCATATTTCCACCTCCGTAAGTTTGTGAACCTCTTTTACGATTTCTTTGTATTTGTTTCTTTCTTCAGTAAGGGAGTTGATTTCACTTTTCATGGAGTTGAAATATTCCTCTATCTTCCTGATTATGTCCCCACCAGTAGATGGCAGGTATTTAGTTGTAATGTTGGCGACCCATCTGTCCTTGGAGATTTCATACCATGTGTAACCATCGTTTTCTTTTTCATCCAGAACATTGTAGTAGCCCAACTGAACATGACCCACGATTTCGCCACTTAAGGAAGGCTCTTTTCTTATTCGCAGAGTCTCGTCTGTAGTTTCGATTTGTGGAGCATTTTCGTTGCGTTCTACAGGGTTTATAGGTTGGTATGGATAATGCAATACTCCAAGTAATTTGCCCTTGTAATCGCCTACTTTTGCGTTCCTGAATGAGTTTGGGTCACCGTTCCTATATTCGGACGTTAAGACATCGGTTTCGCAAAATATGGCATGACCGTATTCCCCATCGTAAACTAGAATGTCTCCTGCGACAGGTTTGTAATTGGGGTCGGTGATGGGATACCACGGATCTCTGTATTCT
>Ga0326511_10004420_pt1 | contig 11203 bp, 12 predicted proteins | sample 0_2496_0518_D_FD_203701 | JGI IMG/M metagenome (GOLD analysis project Ga0326511, IMG submission 203701) | Bovine rumen microbial communities from UC Davis, California, United States - 0_2496_0518 | ecosystem: Host-associated > Mammals > Digestive system > Stomach > Rumen | place: USA...
TGCTCATTGACATTGGGAGTTGTTGAGCCATTTAACTTGTCAGGCACCCTAGAATATCATATACTACTCTTCGTACTCTTCCTCTTCGAGGCCGATCATTGCACTCTGAGCAGATGTTGGAACATCGCGATACTTTGCTGCTAACTTATCCTCAACGATAGTTACATACATTGTCTTAAGATAAGCGGTTACGCCGGTCTTAACACCTTCCTTATTTGAGATTTTCCAATTGTAAGGGCGGACAATAAGATCAACATTGCTAATCTCAGCCCAGTCAAGAATGTTAACTTCATCTTCACCAAGCTTGGTCATAGACTTCTTGTCCTCGCCCTTGACTAAGTAAATGACAGGCGGAAGAATGTTACCAAACTTAACCTTAACCTGAATGTATGCCTGTGGCTCTTCCTCATCATCACGAGGAGTAAGATGCTTTACATTCCAACCATCACCTGCTAATCTAGCAGCTAACTCATCATCCAAAAAGAGACAGAAGTTTCTATCTCCAGCTCGATTATACTTACTCTCCTTTCCACTAAAGTTCTTGAAGCCAATTCTGGCTCCCTCAACGGTAATATTACCTTTTACCTTGTTATCTGCTGCTTTTGCCATAATTATGCTGCTCCTTTCTCAAGCATATCCATATATTCTGTATACTCCAATTGTTCAGCATTGGATGCTGGGATATCAGTAATGATATCATACTGGTACCCCTCTCCAATAAACCATTCAGCGTCTCCATATTGAGCAATGGTCTCGACTGCCTTATCTACTAACTGAATGTAGTAAGTCTCATCGATATCATCTTGCTTGTTCAGCTTCTCAACATCTTCTGCCTCAAGCCATCTGAACCCTGAAGTTCCAGTCACGCTGTAATACTTATCATCTTTGAAACGATATAGTACGCCACCACCCTTACCAGGTTTGATAGGGCAGAACAGACCAACACGTCCAACGAACTGATAGTCATGTCCTTTCTCAATTTGTATACTGAGGTTTTCCAATGATTCTTCAAGTTCTCTTGAAGGTTCTGTCTCAAACTTCTTAGCTAACTTCTTATACTCTTTCTCGAGTAATGTGACATCCGGAAGGTTCTCGTTCATATCTACATACATCTCACCTGCAGATACAGACTTGGTTTCGCACAGATCCTTGAACTCAATCTCTTCATGGCTAAACAGCTTCTTAAATACATAAGGAACTGCAAACTGTGCACCAGTAGCTGTCCAACGATGTGTGTCGCCATACTTGGCGTTATCGTCAGGGACGTAACCATACATCTTCTGGCAATCCTCAACCTTTGCATAGCGAGCAATGTATACTGCATCGTTAACTAAGCACATTCTCTCATAGGTTGCTTCATGTTCAAAGAAATATCCATACTCTCTACCGAAGTTCATTACAAAATCAATAATCTCCGGTGTAGCATTAGGAATCTTGATAGAATCTGTCTTAATATGAGCTACAGTAAATCCCTTAGCTTCAACAGCTTCCTTCAAGTCAACCATGAACAATGCTCCACGCTTAGCAACAATGTTATCAACATTACGAGCATCTCTGAACGGATTATCAAACTTAGCTGCAGTCAGACCATATACAGAATTGATAGCGGTCTTCAATGCATTTGCTAAGTCCTTGCTCTTGATCTTTCCTGACTTAACCCAGTCAACATACTTCGTCAACTTGCCGTCAAGAATGTTGTTAATCTCAACCCAGTCTTCATGCTTAATATCTACACGGCCATATACCAATTCATAGAATCGTCTAGTGAATCGAGAACCGAACAGACACTCAGCAATAATACTGTGTGGATGCATAGAAGTAACATCAATCAATGCTACATTCTTGTAAATGCCTGGCTCAGCATATACATAACCACCTTCACCAACTTCTACTCCCTTATAAGTGGACACACCATTCTCAAACTTGTATCCCTCAAAATATGGAAGTAAGCTTCCTCTCTCACCATGAGTATGTGACATCATGTCTGGGAAGATGTCTGATAAGAAATCATACTGATCCTTAGTTAAGTCTGTAACTGGTTCAGCAAGATTACGATAATTGAACTCTCCCTGAGGGTGACGCTCTTTACCAAAGATAATCTTTGTGGTCAGTGAGTTGGTAGTGTCATTCTCAGACATCTGAGCAATATCTGCCAGAATCTGACGAGCCAACCAATCTGATTCTAAGTAGTGGAAAGCTGCTTCTGTTGCAATAACATCATTATCACAATATTCAGCAACCTTAGCCCACAAATGTTTCGGAACCGGTTGATCCCATGGGAGACCAAGTTCCTGATGGTGAATACCCATCTCAATCTCTAACTTCTTCAAGCTCTTCTTGTTACCTGCTGATGCAAAATCATACACATCAGTAAACGACAAGTTGTAAGCTTCCCCAAAGAAGCAGTTACGGCTGTTACCTTCAACAATCTTCTTAGACAAATTGTACAACTGCTCATTATCATATCCCATCATGCGGGCATACATCAAATGATTATCATACCGTCTACAGTTGAAGCCAACTAACTTATGACGACACAGCTCCTCAATCTCACTTGGCGATGGGTTGATCATGCGTACACATTTTTTAGCACCATCAATTTTCCAGTTAACCAAGAATAAGTTTGGAAACACCTCGATATCATAGAATATCAAAGTGTCATCTTTATAGTTATTATTAGCCTCACTGATGTCCTCAGATTGGAAGTGCATCTTATTGACTAACTTAATACAGTAGTCTGCTTGGTGAGAACTACTCATAGCAAATGTAAGTACGGCCGGTCTTAGATTGGTAACATCATAATGCAGACCAGACTCATATGCTTCTTCAAGCAAACTGTAAATATAATCAACAGATGGTTTTGTTGCGCTATGATACTCCTTTCTAAGATTCTTTTCAATCATAGTTCTCAATTGCTTCTCGGACTTAATACCGTCCCAGTTAACCATCTTAGTTTCTCCTTTCATGGGTAACCCTGAACTAATGGTTGCAATCGGAATATCATTGCACTTAGTAAGCTTCCTTCGTAGTGAACTATCACCAGTAAACACCTTAATCTCTACATCCTTCGAATGAATACGGCTCAACTTGGTTGGGTCGCCATCATAAATATAATGCAAGTGAATACCTGCACCGGATTTAGATAACTCGGCATATGTTGGTGGCCACTTCAAAGCAGCTTCTAAATTCTTCTCGAATGACTTATTACCATCCTCATCCTTAATATCAAAGTCAATCACAATATGATTCAATGGAACCTTGACATAATGGAGTCGAGTAGTAGTAATATCACTCAACTTTGTTGTAACATTTTCCCACTTACGTAAAGGAGTTTCTTCTTTGTCCCTTGCATATTGGGCTGGCCAGTCTGCGGCAGTAACATCAAATAATGAACCAATCTTATCAAATGATAACCAACCGGCCTCATTATCCTCAGTCTTATCAGATTCATCACTCTCCTCTTTATCATATCGATTGAACATTTCTCGTTTCAAATCAATATAAACATTTGTAGCATGGCTACCATCGACACGCATCTCATCCTTAAAATCTTTGAAGTATGACTTCAACTCCTCTTTGAATGTGGTACGTTTCATGGTATATGGAATATTGTTATCTATAACAAACTGCTTCCATGCTGCATATGCTTCAGTAAGAGTAACAAAATCTAACTCTTTCCATCGAAACTGGTTCTCTTCGACAAAGTCATAAATATCATTTGTACCAGATACCATTCTCTTTGGGAAGTAGTCATCATAAGCTCCTGGGTCTTTTTCGTAAACCTTCAAACAGTGATAAGCAATAGCACCTAATTCAAATCGAATGTTCTGCATCAACACCTTGTATCGTGTCTGACTTACTTTATTACCGGTAGGTTCAATATCAATAAGTCTTCGTAAAACTCCTGACTTAGAGTCAGTGATTCGAACCATTTTGTTTGTACCGATAATTAAGAAACTGTCAAACGTCATCTCATAGATGCTCTTATGCTTCTCATTGACAACCATTTTCTCGTGAGAGACAATACTGTTAATTCTCGTATTATCTTCTACACGACTCAAGTCACCATCGTGCTGAATAGCAACCAGCGGATTATCTTTTAATGACTCCAATGAGAATTGAGCATTTCTATTTCCTAATGCTGACGCTTCGAATGTTTTGGTGTAGTCTTCAAATAACCACTCAATAATCTTAAGTACTGTTGACTTACCTGTTCCAGGTCCACCATAGAATACCAGAAACTTCTGAATCCACTTACTGTCACCTTTGATGATAGCACCTATAGCCCATTCAAACTTCTTACGTTCTTCTGGAGCATATAGTGTTCCAACCAATTCGTCATAAGCTGAAATATCACCTTTGGCCATTTTATAACTTAATGCCCTACTAGCGTAGTCTTCCTTCTTAACATCTGAGTCAGCAAATATAATATTACGATCCAGGTCATGATAATGGTCTCGCATCTGACTTTGCAAATACTTGTGCCATCTGTCAATAACACCAGAAGACGAATCAATACTTAGTTTTGGAACTATCTTGTGATCCATATGTGTCTTTTGATGTTCTTCGACAACTTTCATGACCTCTCGATCAATAATATCAAGGACTGTATCTTCATCTGTTGACCAGAATCCGGTGTCTTCATCATAAACTGCGTAGAAGTCTCCGCCTCGAATCATTAAATCTTTGCTTGATCTTACCTTAAACTCAGGACGAACTATTGTGGTTGTCTGTCCTTTTTTAGTTTCGACCTCTTTAACCACCTTAAAAAAATCAAGCATTCGGTCTAGTTCTCCTTTCTAGACATAATTTTGAGGAAAAATCGAAAATCCGTAAATCCGTGTTTTTTTTGCATATATTTTTTTATTTATTAAAAATTTTTATTTTTTTACTAAATAGAACAAAATTTTACGGATTTACGGACAAAATGCCCACAAACCCAGTAACCATGCGGGTTTCCGGCGTCCGTGTTTTACGGATTTTTTACGGACAAAAGACGGATTTACGGACATTTTTACGGATTTTTTGCAAATTTTCCAAAAAAGTTCGAAAAATTTCACAAGCAATTAACCATTAAAATTGCCAATTTTCACTCAAATATGCCTGCATTTGACTCCAAATTTCCGTCTCTCGAGAGTCAAAAGGACAATGTTTTAATGGAAATAGACCACCATTTTCACCTCTTTTGCCGTACTTACGATCTAAAAAGGTGTCTAAAATCTCGTGAATTTCGCTAAAACTTAGGTCAATCGGCCCCCGTTTTCCTACTAATCCGAGATTAATTAACATAGTTCTGAGCCATTTTCCATAGTCTTCAGCCCCTGGTTCGCCTGTAATATCACGTTCCATACGTACTGACAAGCCTATTAACATCTCTAAAACAGAGCAATATTCGGGCATTTCAGCTGATTTGTTGGTCTCATCACGGTATGTTTCACGCAATTGAAGCCCATCAGCAGCCCGATTTTCATCCATAGGAACTGACCAAGTGTACGCTGTACGGTTCAGAATATCAAACAGCGACTCGTATTCATCTCCTGGCGTACACCCAACCAGCTTCATTAACCAATGCAAGTATCTCATATAAGCCACTAATACCTCCAAATTCCTTCAGAAGTAGTATTATAAGCCCTGAGTCTCACTGAAACTGTATGCTGCCCGGACAATCTCATAATCGATCTCCTTCTCCCTGTTACGTACGTACAAGGTGTTAGTGCTCTTATCACTCTCAAAGACAGCCATGACGTCCTCACCAACGAGACTTCTTGGATCGTCAATCAGTTCATCCTCCTCAGTAGCAAGGGTCTCATCACCGGCATAATATACCAATGTAACAACCTCAAAACCCTCGTTACCAGCATCATCAGCATCAATGAAGAACGGTCTCTTATCGATGTCACTAGGCTCAGCTGGTGCTTCCATCTCAGCACGATCAACTTCCTCTTCATTACTCAAATCACGCTTGAGATTGGTAGGAATATCACGCTCATCAGACTTATCACCATACTTGGTGTAACCAGCCTTCTGTGCTACTTCATTGTACAACTGTACATCTGTAGGATTAACAGCAATAATCTCATCAGATTCATCGCCATCATCCTCTACATCCGGTTCTAACTCAGCATTCTCTTCAGCATACAGCTCTTCATAAATGCCGTCTACTACCTTCTGAATCTTCTGCTCTTCCAGGTAATAGGTAATCGCTGCACCTAAACCCAGACCAATAGTTCCTGAAATAATACATTTAAACAATGTATACTTATCCATAGTTACTAATTATCCCCTTTCTTGGACTCGTTATGAGCGTCAATAGCTGCGTGTACAGTATCAATGAGTTCCTGGTTAATCTCTTCGTCCTTACCAGTCTCATCAACTACCGACATCTTCTCAGGTTCTGGCTTAATATACCATCTACCTTCACGCATCCACTCCTCAAACTCGTCCATGTCGTTAATTTCAGCTTCCAAATGTGAATCAATATGGCATGCATCATAAATGTCTCTAGGATAAAACTTAAGATGAATATCATACGCTGGAATAATATAAGCCTTTGTTTTAAAGCGACTTACATATGGAGCAAGCCCCATCTCCTTAAGCCAGCGGAAACTGTCCTTAAAGAGATTAAAGGTTGCCTCATGCGTATCGCTAATAATAACGATATGCTTCATGTTTTCATTCTCCCTGTTCTAATTTTGCTCGCGCATCGCAATATTCGTATGCAGATTCCTCATAGAGGATATCATACATCTCTGACCTTCAAGCAGCGTGCTCAACTACATCCTTACCAGATGGACGATGATAGTCGAAAATCGGCTCTACATTGAAGTCAAGCAAGATAGACTCAAGCTTACCGTTAACAAAGTTGAATACAGCCGGAGTGGTAGTGTTGTTGATACCGAGGTCAACGTAATCATCGGTTACACCCTTCTTCCAGCCAACAATCTGTCCAGCTTCAGTCTCAGGAATATCCAACTCACGATAAACCTCGTTCAAGAATACATATCCACGAAGATCAAGCATATCCTGTGCCCACTTCTCAACCATTTGTACAGTCATACGGTTAACTTCCGGGTCACCTGCCCAGCAACTAGAAGAAGCATCGAACAACTTAGCATACATAGAAGGCTGATCAGCTCTCTCAACCTCAACGGTCTCAACGATATCTTCACCCTTCTTGTTCTGACCAACTACCTTCTGCTCCTGAACCTTCTTGATACCATAACGATACTCACGGTCCTTAGCAGCACCCTGGTCTTCAACTACACGCTGACGATACTCCTTGAACGCAGTGTCAAGTGCTGTATAAGCAGCTAAAGAAGCTAAATATCTCTTACGCATAATACCATAAGAGGTAAGAATACATGCAATACCTAATCCACCAACGATAGCAGCCGGTGCATAAGCCTTAACCATCTCTTCTGCTGTGTGCTTGTACAGACCAACCATCTGTAACTGTACGTCCTTAGGGAGCTTGTCTTCTCCGGTAACCTCGCCAGCTTCAACGCGCTCAGCGAGTTCCGTCTTAATAACTTCCATTCCCTCCTTGTGATCATCTAAAATATCATTTACCTTAGTGGTAGAAGCGACACAAGCTAATGCTGTGCCTGTAATTACGCCGCCAATACCAGCGACTAATAAGATTTCCGGTGAGTGCTGCTTAGTAAAGAATGTCACCTTTCCAGCAGTACTCTTAACAATGTTCATAAAGTTCATTTTTTGAGTTCTCCTCTCTAATTACTGTAAGTATTCCGGTTCTGGCATAACAATCATCCAGCCGTCTCGTACATGTCTAACACATGCACTTCTGATATCTGTCCAGCCCCACTTCTGGTCCTGGAAACTTGCCGCAACTCCAACTGTATCATACAAATCACCAACAGATACATATCCGTCATACTGATCCATAGCTTCCTGGAGAGAATCCAGAACAGTTGTTGCTTCATCCTTAGTCTCACAGATAATGTCCTTAACCTCATAAGAACCATTTCTACGAGAATGTACCGGTTCTGAAGACCGCTTACCATTGTAATAAGCTGAATATGATACATATTCGCCCTTACCAGACTTAGTCTTTGCTGTAGAACGACTACGACTTCTTCCAGAGTTAGAGCCTCCGAATAAGATCATTTCCATAGTTCCGCTAATAATATCAAAGAGTACATCCTTAACATTCGGAACCAGGACATCATGGACAATGTAATCCTTAACAGAATCCACATCATCCTCAATAAAGGTGTCTGCCACCTTCTCACCAAAGGTCTTCTTCTTAACCTTAGCCTGTACTACTGGAGCCTTAACCTTCTTTTCCTGCTTATCCTTAAAGCTGTTAGAAGGAAGCTCACCATTGTTATTGCTAGCCATAATATTTCCTCCTGCATTGAGGCAAAAGATAAAGGCCTATGAAATATTTCATAGACCTCCGTCTTGGTTAAACCTCAATATTCAATTTTAGTAGAATACGATCTGCTCCTGAATTACTCCTCAGAAGTAGCAGCGTCCTCTACGTCAGTATCAGCTTCTGTGCAATCTGCTTCGAAAGCATCATCTGCATCGTCGTCGCCATAACCATAAACCGGGTCATAAGCTGCCTTCTTGTCCTTACCAATCTTAATACCTGCCAGTGCTGCAATAATTGCAACTGGGAAGATCAAAATCCATAAGTGTCCCTTCAACCAACCTAATACCTTCTTCATAGTTCCAACTTCCTCCTTTGCTTTGATAGTTACTTCCTGAGCATCCTGCTCAATAACGTCAACCTCTGTGTTCTCTGTTGCTACGTTTCCGTTGTTGTGTTTCTTTGACATATCACTGTCCTCCTTAAAAATTATTAATATTTCGGATTTCTCCTATTATATGTATGGTATTTTTCGCGACTACCATCTACGATTGCCATAAAGTAAACCATCATTCAGGTCTACACGTACGTACAATTCGTCAGTCTTCGGATCATAATCTGGCCAGAATCCTACGAGTTCAGCCTTATTATTCATAGCATCCCAACCAATCTTATCACCATGCTTAATGTGTGGAATATCAACCATATCAGCGAATTCATTGATAGAAACTGTCATTTCACTGATAGCTCTAGTGTTAATATCACCACAAATAGCCCGGACTTCCTGCATTGTAGAGTGGAATTCCTGTCCGGTACCGAGTAAAACCATACGATAGGTCTTAGCATCGTCTAATTCAGCATGCTTAGACGGTTCTGGCTCCTCAGTTTTAGCCTTTTTACCGCGTTTTGGCTTCTTAGATGCCTCTGTAACGTCCTTAGAAGCCTCTAGAAGGTCCTGTTGGAACTTGTTACGGTACTCCATTAAGGCCGTCTCTGAGACCTTATATGCGGCTGTTAACGCGGCCATACGCTTATTTGAGATGCGGTTACTGCCAATTGCACAGGCAATAGTAAGTCCACTGGTGATCAATGGCGGAATAACATAAGGTAAGAGCTCCTTAGCAGTCTCCTTACGAGACTCTGTAATCTCTTCCTCTGTAACTTCTGGGTCCTCTTCATACTCTCGCTCATTGTCGAGAATATCCTTAACTGTAGGTGCGCCCTTAGCAACAAGTGCTACAGTAGTGACGAATCCTACAATGGTACAAGCTGTCAACAGTTCAGGAGCATGCTCTACTGATGAATTAACAGCCTGCGCAACATATTTCTTAATATCCAAGTTAAACATGTTGTCTAAATCTCCTTTCAATAGTAAATCTTACAGGAAATTATTGAAAATTCCCTTAAGTGCCTCAACACCCGATAAGTTAGCCTGATTAAACTGGGACATCTGCTCGTTCGTATCAGTGCTTAAGTTTCCCATAAGCTGAGAAGTATCCAGATTATCAGACACCATCTTATCTACCTGAGGTTGTAAACCTGCTGTAGCCTTAGATGCTAAAGCGTTAACATCTGGTAACTTAGAACCAATGCCCGTCGACTTGACCTGGCTCATAATATTTCCAGTGTTAATGATACCGGACTCGAGAGCGATAGACCCTCCAATCCCTGCGATTTTACCGATAGTTCTCAACTTAGGTTTACCCATTTTGGAATCTCTCCTTTCTAATATGACAAAAATAGTAGAAGAGGTATTTATTAATGGGGGGTAGTACCCAATTTCAAACCACTTTAATATTCTTCGGTCTCGAATACTAAAGAATAAATATCTCTCCTATTATAGCATATGTTTTTAATGCGACCTAATTATAGTCTGCCGGCCTTAACAGCAGCGTCGTACTTAGCCTTAGCCGGAGCAGAGTCTACATAGAACATATACTTGTCGTCAGCCTCTTTCTCCATAATCGGCTTAAAGCCTAACACACGCTTGAACTTCTTACTGAATAATAATGCGTCACCCTGATTGTTCTTTCTCTTAATAAAAATCATTTTCTTTACTCCTTCATCCATCGTAGTTTTCCCTCCAATAATGTTAATAAGTTACTTAGTAGAATTACTCCTCCTTCAAAACACCAGTACGTTTAATAAATGGATAAATATATAATCCAATGCACATAGCAACAGTATCAATTACCGTAGCTACTGAATTCTTAGGAATCTTGACTGCCAGTGGAATATCATACAGAATACACTCAACACCGGTCTTGACAAAACCTACACCAAAAAATACAATAATAAATGTGCATGTTGCCAGTGTAATTTTTTCAATAATACCAGTCTTGTAATGCCATTCTGCCGGAATCCAATCAGTGTCAAAATAAGCCGGATAAATTAATGCTCCGCCAAAGCCAATAATAAGATTAGCTAAGAACCAGCTGATACTAAAACCGTATGGCGAGAATATCATACTCTCCAGACCGCAGCCAACGCAACCTACAATAATGCCCCAAGGTCCAAGGATACACAATGCAATAGCATAAGCTACATATCCAAGATCAATCTGAATATTACCAATGATGGTAAACTTCATAAAGAATGACAACACAACATACAATGCTGTCAACACTCCAATTAATGCAATTTTCTTAGTCGTTAATTTCTTCATTCTCATTCTCCTCCATATTATGAATTACTTCACGGTAATCGTATCCGTTGTGAATTCTTTTAGTACCGTATGACCCGGTAAATCCAACATCATGAGCAATACCCTCAACAATTGAAATATCCTCAGCATCCATATGGTCTCTAAAGATTACCATCGGAATATCATTGATGAACTTAACCTCGTACTTATAGTCCTCTTTCAGG
>Ga0326511_10004422_pt1 | contig 11198 bp, 12 predicted proteins | sample 0_2496_0518_D_FD_203701 | JGI IMG/M metagenome (GOLD analysis project Ga0326511, IMG submission 203701) | Bovine rumen microbial communities from UC Davis, California, United States - 0_2496_0518 | ecosystem: Host-associated > Mammals > Digestive system > Stomach > Rumen | place: USA...
CGGTTGCGCCGACACAGCAGCAGACGGCAAAAACCGCTCCGCAGGCGCCGAAACAGACCGGTTCGTTCTCGCTTGAACCGCCGAAGTTCATGCAGAAAAAGAATAAGGGAACGCCCGGTTTCCCGTCGTTCCCGTCATTTGACAATAAGTAATGGGCAACAAGTAAATACGTCAGGCGTCATCCTGCAGGATTTCGATGTCCGTGATCGAGGCGGTTTGAAGAAGCTTTCCGTTCACGGTCAGTCCCGCGCGGGTAATCGCCTGCAGCCGGCCGACGGTTCGTTTGTACGAGCCGCCGGCTTTTTTTGCGTCGGGAACGAATGTCGTGACGGCGACGCGGGGAAAGGGATTCATGCCGCGCAGGCGGACAATGGTGCGGTCGAGGAGTTCGCGCGCGTCATTGGCGAGTTCGCGTTCGTCTTCGGTCGCGCGCGCCGTTTCGCGGATCGCGGCGTCAAATCCCGTCAGCGCGGCAAACGGCGCAAACTGGGCGGCGCGGTTTGCCCGTGACATCGGGGCGTGACGCTGCGAGCGGTGATGCGGGAGATCCAGCATGTCATCGTAACGGTGCGGATCGTTCGGGTCAAATGTCATGATTGCTCCTTTTCGGGTTACGCCCGGTGACCGCCGATTTCGCGGTTGCGTTCACGGGCCGTTGCTCCTTCCTGCAGGCTCGCGGCCTTTAAAACGGCGTTTTTGCCGTATTTTGCTTTGATTGCGAGCAGTGCCTCTTGGACGGAACGTTCGCGTTTGACGTCACGTTCCTTTTTGACGGCGGCGGCGTTTTCCGCTTCCGTGTCGGCGAAGAGGTCAAGTTCGACGGGCGGCGTTGCTTTCGGGATGTCTTCCTCGCGTACGAGGCGGTTGGCGACGACATACATGCGCCGTATGAGGAGATTCGGATTGACGATGCGGTCGAAGAGTTTCATGCAGGCGTCGATCCACGCGCGGCCGGATGACGTCGGCGCGCCGAGGTTTTCCGAGCCGTGTGCGTCTTTCGGAACGCGGCGTCCGTAACGGTCCGTGTCAAACGGTCCTTTGTAGATTTGACGGATCGCGGGATTTTTGCAGTTTTCGGCGTCGTAGCAGACGGTCAAAACGAGTTGATCGGCGGCGAGACGCTTGCGGACGAGTGCGAGGACGAGCCCGTCGACCATTTCGCGCGCGACGATACGCGCCTGTCTCGCGGGATAGGGACGCGAGAGAACCTGACCCGAACTCAGGCTGACCGGGCCGGTCGGCTTATATGCTTTGATGTCGGAAATGGTGCAGGGTTCCCATCCCCAGGCGTGGTCAATGAGGAGTTCCGCGTTGACGCCGAAGAGTTTGTAGAGGAGTTCCTCGTTCATCGCGCTTTGCGCCGGTCCGATTGAGCAGCGTGCGATATCGCCCATCGTTCTCATGCCGTGTTCGGCGAGTTTTTTCGCGTAGCCGCGTCCGACGCGCCAAAAATCCGTCAGCGGTTCGTGCGTCCAGAGCGTTTCGCGGTAGCTGCGTTCGTCAAGTGCGGCGATGCGTACGCCGTCTTTGTCGGCCGGCATATGTTTGGCGACGATGTCCATGGCGATTTTTGCGAGATAGAGGTTCGTCCCGATGCCCGCTGTTGCCGTGATGCCCGTTTCGGTCAGAATATGACGGATGATCGTGCGCGTAAAGTCATGCGCCGACTGATGACGCGTTTTGAGGTAGCTCGTCGCGTCAATGAAGACTTCATCGATCGAGTACGCCTGAATGTCCGCGGGCGCGACATACTGCAGGTAAATGCCGTAAATGCGTGTGCTGTAGTTCATATAATATGCCATGCGCGGTTTCGCGACGATGTAGGACAGTTTGAGCGACGGATCGCGCGCAAGCATTTCCGCGTCACTCGATTCGCCCGTAAAGCGGTGTGACGGGAGGCGCATTTGACGTTCACGGTTGACGGCTTTGACGCGCTGCACGACTTCAAAAAGACGCGGCCGTCCCGGAATACCGCAGGCTTTGAGCGACGGCGAAACGGCGAGGCAGATCGTCTTTTCCGTGCGCGATTCGTCCGCGACGACGAGATTTGTCGTGAGCGGATTAAGCCCGCGCTCATGGCATTCAACCGAGGCATAGAACGACTTGAGGTCAATGGCAATATACGTGCGTGTGTCCGTCATTTCGTGTCGCTCCTTTCCTTTGACGCGTCAACCGGTGCCATTTCCTTCAGCATAACATGTTCAGGCGATTCTGTCATGATTGCGGTAAAGGCGAATATACCATAAAATTATATCAAAGAACAAGCGTTTTTAAAAGAAGTACTTTTATGGTTTCATTTTTTCCTAAAGTTGTATATAATGGGTAGCATCATCGGAAATTCAATGGTACAGAAAGGACAAAACGTTGAGCAGACTGGGCAGATTTTCGCGGACGGAACTCCTGTTGGGAGAAGAGAATATGAAGAAGCTGGAACAGGCGACGGTGGCCGTTTTCGGCGTCGGGGGCGTCGGATCGTATGCGGCGGAGGGACTTGCACGGGCGGGAGTCGGTCATCTCGTCCTCATTGATAACGATCTCGTCTGTTTGACGAATATCAACCGTCAGATCCATGCGACGACAAAGACCGTCGGGCAAAAGAAGACGGAGGCGATGAAGGAACGCATCCTTGCGATCAATCCGAAAGCGCAGGTCGACTGCATCGAGGCGTTTTATACACCGGACGACGCGGATAAGTTCTTCATCGGGCATTACGACTACGTCATCGACGCCGTTGACACGGTGACGGCGAAAATCAACCTCGTCCTGCAGTGCCGTGACCGCAATATTCCGATCATCTGCAGTATGGGCGCGGGCAATAAACTTGACCCGACGCTCTTCGAAGTGACGGATATCTATAAGACGAGCGTCGACCCGATCGCGCGTGTCATGCGCAAAAAGCTCAAAGAGTACCGCGTGAAGAAACTCAAAGTCGTCTATTCGAAGGAAAAACCGCTCACCGTGCGTCAAAGCGGCTGCGGGATTCACTGCATTTGTCCGCCGGGCAGCGCAAGGAATTGCGATTTCCGCCGCGCCGTTCCGGGCAGTATTTCGTTCGTGCCGTCGGTTGTCGGACTCATCCTTGCGGGCGAAGTCGTGCGCGATTTGACGGGCGCGAAAGTCGAAGTGTCCTCTTGACGGGAAGCGTCAAATTTTAACATAATTGAAAATGCTTTTCAGCCGTAAAATACCGAATAGCAAATATTCGGTATTTTTGTGTGAAAACTTGTTGACGCTGACGCTTGTTAGTGATAAAATATAAAATTTACTTTTTAAAAGACTTATGATATAATAAACATTGTAACTGGTTCTTTCTCGTTAGTTTGAGGGGGGAATGATATGTTGCAAATCGGAGATAAAGTCGTTTATCCTATGCACGGGGCGGGGATTATTGCCGATATTGAGACCTGCGAGGTACTTGGGGAGGATAAATCCTACTATGTACTGCAGATGCCGCTCGGCAATATGAAAGTCATGATCCCGACGGACAATGTCGAGAACATCGGCCTGCGTGACATCATCCCGGAGGAAAAGGTCGAAGAGGTCAAAAACGTCCTCGAAGACAAGCCGGAACGGGCGATGGGAAGCTGGAACAAACGGTTCCATGCGAATCTCGAGCGCATGAAGTCGGGCGATATCTGCGATGTCGCGGCCGTCGCGCGCAATCTGATCCTGCAAAACCGGAAACACAAGGTCTCGAGCGGTGAACGCCGCCTCATGGATCTCGCGCGTCAGATCGTCGTCAGTGAGCTCGTATTTGCCTGCGGCAAATCGCCGGAGGAGATCGAGAACTGGATGAACCACGTACTCGCGCGCAATCAGTACGCTCATTAAAATTTCATGTCAGCAGGGCGCTTGAGGCGCCTGTTTTTTTTTGACAAAACAGGTCAAATTGACTATACTTGATCTGACGTTTCTTTCTGTTTCTTAAGGAGGTGAACCTATGCTTGAACGTGTATTACGTTTCTTCTTTACACTGATCTTTGCTTTCGTCGGCGGCGCGCTCTTGAAGCTCGCGAGTCCGGTACTCACGGTCGTAATCGGCACGGAAATCCTGAAGATGGATATGGGGATTTTGAAGCTTTCGCTCGCGGGACTGCTCTGTATTCTCATCGGTGCCCTGATCGGCGGCGCATTCGGCTATGCGATTTCGCCGTATCTGACGAATCTGCTGCGCCGTTTTTCCGAACGCGTGGAGCGGCAGCTCAGCAAAATGCCGACACATGACGTCGTGGCCGGTGTCATCGGATTGGCGATCGGACTTCTCATCGCGAATCTGCTCGGCTATTCGTTTGCGAAGATTCCTGTCGTCGGTGACTACATCCCCGTTGCGTTCAGTATCGTTTTCGGTTATCTCGGCATTTATATTATGATCAAAAAATGGCCGGACTTTGTGGACTTATTCAATTTTTTGCCGAAAATGATGCAGGAGTTCGCGAAAATGCGTGAACGCCGCGCCGAGGAGAAAGAACAGGCAAAGCGTCAGGAAGAGGAGAAAAAGGGGAAGGACAAGCCGTCAGCCGCATCGTACAAGGTGCTTGACACGAGTGTCATCATCGACGGCCGCATCGCGGACATCTGCGACACGGGTTTTATCGAGGGAACGCTCCTCATCCCGGTTTTCGTGCTCGAGGAACTGCAGCATATCGCAGACTCCGCCGACCAGCTCAAACGCACGCGCGGACGCCGCGGACTTGACATCCTGCAGCGCATCCGCACGGAGTCGAAAATGACGGTCGAAGTCACGAATCAGGACTTCGAGGAGATCGCAGAAGTTGACTCGAAACTCGTCGCTCTCGCCCAGAAAGTCGGCGGCAAGATCATCACGAATGATTTCAACCTCAACAAAGTCGCGCGTCTGCGCGGTGTCGAGGTGCTCAACATCAACGAGCTCTCCAATGCCGTCAAACCGGTGGTCATTCCGGGCGAGTCGATGAAAGTCACGGTCGTCAAATCCGGCAAAGAACCGGGTCAGGGCGTCGCGTACCTCGATGACGGTACAATGATCGTCATTGAAGACGGTTACCGCCGCATCAATGAGACGATTGACGTCGAAGTGACTTCGGCACTGCAGACGGCAGCGGGACGCATGATCTTCGCAAAGCCGGTCAGATAACGGAACAACGAAAAGGCGGGCCCTGTGCCCGCCTTTTTGGGGAACAGTTGACATTTCGGAGGGGAGGATGCATTTTGGTCAGTGTGGTATTTCCGGCCGCAGGTGCCGGCCGTCGCATGAAGGCGGGGAAAAATAAAGTGTTTTTGACGCTCGCGGGCGTTCCGGTTCTCGTGCATACCCTGCGGCGTTTTTCGGCGGTTTCTGACGTCGATGAACTCGTCATCGCGACGGGGAAAAACGAAACGGAAACGGTGCGCGCGATGCTCGAAGGCGAAACGGGACTAAAACCGTGGAAACTCGTCGAGGGCGGCAGCGAACGTCAATATTCGGTCTTAAACGGCCTGCGCGCGATTGACGCGAAAGCGGATATCGTACTCGTCCACGACGCGGCGCGGCCGTTCGTGAGCCGCGAAACGATCGAAGCCGTCATTCGCGCGGCAAAAGAAACGGGCGCGGCGATTGCAGCCGTGCCGGAGAAAAACACGATCAAAGTCGTAGAGGACGGCATCGTCGTGTCAACGCCGCCGCGGAGTTCGCTTTGGGCCGTCCAGACGCCGCAGGGATTCCGCAGGGAACTCCTCGAGCGCGCGAATGCGCAGGCGGAAGCCGACGGATTTCTCGGAACAGATGACGCGAGCCTCGTCGAACGGATCGGCGCTCCCGTTGCCGTTGTTTCGGGCGATTATCACAACATCAAGGTTACGACGCCGGAGGACATGGTCATCGGCGAAGCGTTTTTGGCACAGAAAGAAGGAGAATGAACATGACACGATTCGGTATGGGCTATGATGTACACCGCCTCGTCGAGGGACGCAAACTGATCCTCGGCGGCGTGACGGTTCCGTATAAACTCGGACTGCTCGGCCATTCGGATGCCGACGTTTTACTGCATGCGATTTCGGATGCTTTGCTCGGCGCGGCCGCACTCGGCGATATCGGGCGTCATTTTCCGGACACGGATCCGCGTTACGAAGGAGCGGACAGTTTAAAGCTCCTCGCGGAAACCGTACGTCTCTGCCGCGAAGCGGGATACCGCGTCGGAAACGTCGACGCGACGATTGTCGCACAGGCGCCGAAACTCAAGGACTTTATCCCGCAGATGAACGCGAACATCGCGCGCACGCTCGGTGTCGCGGAAACAGACGTCAATGTCAAGGCAACGACAGAAGAACATCTCGGCTTTACGGGCGCGGGCGAAGGCATTTCGGCTTATGCGGTCGCGGGACTCGAACCGTTGGCCTAACGGCAAAGAAATTTGTCAATCGTGAAAAGATCTGCTACAATAGTAAGGTATATTTCAAAGGCAATGACCCGGAAAGTACGCAGGGAAAGCCATGCAGAGAGACCTTCACAGGCTGAAAGAAGGTTATGGCGGAACATGCGGAAGTGCACCGGTGAGCCGCGGTACCGAACCGTCCGGTCAGGTATCGTCGCTTTGCACGCGTTATGTGTTTTGAGGGAAGGAGAAGGTCAGATTCTCCTTAATCAGAGTGGAACCGCGGGCCTGCGTCTCTGTCAAGGGACACAGGCCTTTTGTTATGCAGTCGGAGTTTTGGGGGAATGAGTTATGGGTTTTGTATCGTGCCTGCGCAAGGATATCCGCGTCGTATTTGAACGCGACCCGGCAGCGAGGAGTATTCCGGAGGTCCTGCTCTGTTACTCCGGGCTGCACGCGATCTGGATGCACCGGCTGTCTCATGCTCTCTATAAACGCGGCTGGGTTCTCATTCCGCGCATGATCTCGAATTTCGCGCGTTTTTTGACGGGCATCGAAATCCATCCGGGCGCGACGATCGGTGACGGACTCTTTATCGACCACGGCACGGGGATCGTCATCGGCGAAACGGCCGAACTCGGTGAAAACGTCACACTCTATCAGGGCGTGACGCTCGGCGGTACGGGCAAGGAAAAAGGCAAGCGTCATCCGACCATCGGCAACAACGTCGTCGTTGCTTCGGGCGCGAAAGTCCTCGGCTCGTTTACGGTCGGCGACCACGCCAAGATCGGCGCAGGTTCCGTTGTCTTAAAGCCGGTGCCGGCGTACGCGACCGTCGTCGGCATTCCGGGACATGTCGTCGTCATGAAAGGTCAGCGCGTCCACAACGAGACGGAAATGCGCCTCGCCCAGCTCGGTCATGACCTCACGGATGACGTTAAACTCAGCGAACTCGAAGCCGAAAATGACGTTGACCTCGACCACGACAAACTGCCGGATCCGGAGGAGGAAATGCGCGAATGCATGATGCGTCAGATTCAGGCGCTTACGAAAAAAGTCAAAGAACTGGAAGAAAACCAGAAAAAATGGGAGGCTAACCACCATGATTAACGTTTACAATACGATGACGAACCGCAAAGAGGAGTTCAAACCGGTCAAACCGGGCGAAGTCAGCATTTACTGCTGCGGCGTTACGCCGTACAATCACCCGCATATCGGCAATGCGCGCCCGTTTGTCACGTGGGATGTCATCCGCCGTTATTTTGCGAAAAAGGGTTATAAAGTCCATTATGTCCAGAACTTTACGGATGTTGACGATAAGATCATCCGCACGGCCAACGAAGAGGGCGTGACGTGGAAAGATATCTCCGACCGCTACATCAAGGCGTATTTCGAAGTCATGGACAAACTCAACGTCCGCCGCGCCGATGTCTATCCGCGCGTTTCGGAGACGATCCCGGAGATCATTGACATGGTCAAAACGCTCGTCGACAAAGGTTACGCCTATCCGGTCGAAAACGGCGATGTTTTCTACAGCGTCGAAAAGTTCACGCCGTACGGACGACTGAGCGGCCGCCGACTCGAAGATATGCAGGCCGGTGCACGTATTGACATTGACACGCGCAAACATCATCCGATGGATTTCGCGCTCTGGAAGTCCGCAAAACCGGGCGAACCGGCCTGGGACAGCCCGTGGGGCAAAGGTCGTCCGGGCTGGCATATCGAATGCTCGGCCATGTCACTCAAATATCTCGGCAAAACGTTTGACATGCACGGCGGCGGCAGCGACCTCATTTTCCCGCATCACGAAAACGAAATCGCGCAGTCGCAAGCCTGCCTCGGCGATACGCACGCATTTGCGCATTACTGGATGCATAACGGCTTCATCACGATCCACAACGAAAAAATGTCGAAGTCGAAAAATAACTTCTTCACGGTCAAAGATATCCTGCAGGAATATCCGGGCGAAGTCGTCCGTTTCTTCATTCTGCAGACGCATTACCGCAGTCCGCTGGATTTCAGCGACGAACGCTTGAAAGAGGCTCAGACGAGCCTGCAGCGCCTCGCAACGACGCATACTTATGCCGAAGAACTCGCCAAGAAAGCCGGCACGGCCGACACGGCGAAAGAAATCGCCGTCAAAGCCGCCGAATGCCGGAAAAAATTCGACGAGGCTATGGATGACGACTTCAATACGGCGCTTGCGATCAGCGAAATGTTCTCGCTGTCGAAAGAAATCAACAAATATTACGCTGACGTCACGACGGGCGGAACGGCCTTTGACGCGGCTGATTTCGCTGACGTCAAGGCAGCTTATGACTATATGGCATCCGTCATCGGCATTTTCGAGCAGAGCGAAAGCGCCGCGGATGACGGCCTGACGGATAAACTCATGGAGCTCATCCTTTCCGTGCGTCAGGATGCGCGCAAGAGCAAAAACTGGGCGATTGCCGACAAGATCCGTGATGATCTCAAGGCACTCGGCATCGTCATCGAGGATACGCCGAACGGCGCACGGTGGAAGAAGGCATGAAGTTTTCCCATTATCAGCAACTCGTCCGCATGATGTTCGAACCGGACGGAGAGGGCGGGACCACCGTACATTACGACGGGACGGATGTGCGTCAAATGCATCCGCTCGTCCTCGCCTATATCGGTGACGCCGTGTTTACGTTATTCGTCCGCACGCGTCTGCTCGATTATGAACAGTCGCATGTGCAGGCGCTCAATGCGTTTGGGGCGCAGATCGTTTCCGCCGTTTGGCAGTCCCGCGCATACCGCGGCATCGAAAGCATGCTGACGGAGGAAGAAAAAGCGGTTTTCCGCCGCGCCCGCAACACGAAAAGTCATGCGCCGCGCAGTGCGAGTGTCGCCGAATATCATGCGAGTACGGGATTTGAAGCCGTTCTCGGCTGGCTGTTCCTGCAGAAAAAGGAGGAACGGCTGCATGACGTTCAGGAGTCGGCGTTTTCGTGGATTGCGCGTCAGATGATGACAGAGATTCAAAACGGAAAGGGGATTGCCCGTGATTAAAGTCAAGCTGCTCGACTATACACCGGAGCCGGAACGCGTCGTTGCCATGGCGGCAAGGCTCTGTTATTCGGCAAGCGGCGCAGAGGAACTCGCGGAACGCCTCAGCAACGATCAGGTCAAAAAAATGGTCCGCCGTATGGTAAAACTCGGCCACGGGTCAACGCTCGAACACGCTTCGTTTACGTTCGGCGTCGAGGGTGTATCCCGCGTGCTCACGCATCAGCTCGTCCGTCACCGCATCGCGTCGTACGATCAACAGTCTCAACGCTATGTCGCGGCACACGGATTTCAGTACATTACGCCGCCGAGCATTGCGGGAAATGATACAGCCAAGGTCAAATTTGATCAGCTGCAGCAGGAAATCCGTCGGCTTTATGACGAACTCACCGCCTTGGGCGTGCCGAAGGAAGATGCACGCTACGTGCTGACCAATGCGACGGAGACGAAGATCCTCATCACGATGAACGCGCGCTCCCTGATGCATTTCTTCAATCTGCGCTGCTGCTATCGCGCGCAGTGGGAGATCCGCGAGCTCGCCTATAAAATGCTCGCCGAGGTCAAACAGGTCGCACCGACCCTTTTCCATAACGCGGGAGCGAGCTGCGTCAATACGGGGCGTTGCCCCGAAGGGGATCTCACCTGCGGGCATTTCGCCGAAATGATCAAACTGCGCGAAAACGATTGAGGCAGAGAAACCGATGAATGACAAACAGAAACATACCAAGCGCGGGTTCCGTGATGACGCGGAGCACGGCAATCGTGACCGTCAACGCGGCCGCAAACCGCAACGCCGCGCGTTCCGTACGCCTGACGTCAAAACGCAGGAGCGTCCGGATCATACCGCAAACCCGATGTCAAAATTCCGTCATGTCGACGAAGCCGACCTGCCCGAAGACGTCCTCATCGGACGCAACGCCGTCACGGAGGCCTTAAAAGCGGGACGCGGCATCAATAAAATCCTTATCGCCAACGGCGACCGCGAGGGCTCCGTCAGCGAAATCACGGCGCTCGCCAAGGAGCGCGGTGTCATCGTTCAGCCCGTCGAACGCGGCAAAATCGAATCCGTTGCGGGAGGACTGCGTCATCAGGGCGTTCTCGCGTACGTCGCGCCGGTCGCGTACGCCGATCTCGATGACGTACTCGCGAAAACCGCAGCAGCGGGAAAAGCCCCGTTTTTACTCCTTCTCGACGAACTCGAAGACCCGCACAATCTCGGCGCGCTGCTGCGTACGGCTGACGCGACGGGCGTTGACGCCGTACTCATTCCGAAACGCCGCAGCGTACCGCTCAATGCAACGGTCGCCAAAACATCGGCGGGGGCGATCGAATACGTCCCCGTCGTGCGTATCGGCAACATTGCGCAGACGCTCAAAACACTCAAAGAACAGGGCTTTTGGGTCGCGGGTGCCGACATGGACGGAACGCAGCTTTACTGCGACGCGGACCTGACGGGACCGCTCGTTCTCATCGTCGGCAGTGAAGGACACGGCATGAGCCGCCTCACGAAAGAAGCCTGCGATTTTATCGTCAGTCTCCCGATGGTCGGGAAAATCAACTCGCTCAACGCATCCGTCGCGGGCTCGATCCTCATGTACGAAGCGATGCGCCAACGCCTGCAGAAAGAAAAGAAGGGCTGACCATGGCACGGAAACGTGAAGTTTACCTCGTTGACGGGTATAACGTCATCAATTCGTGGCCGGAACTCCTGCGCCTCAAGAATCAGATCGGCGAAGCGCGTCACGAATTGACGCAGGAACTCATCGAATACGCCGCTTACGAAAAATATGACATGACGCTCGTCTTTGACGCCCTCTTTACGGAGGACGAGGAGCGCGC
>Ga0326511_10004423_pt1 | contig 11197 bp, 5 predicted proteins | sample 0_2496_0518_D_FD_203701 | JGI IMG/M metagenome (GOLD analysis project Ga0326511, IMG submission 203701) | Bovine rumen microbial communities from UC Davis, California, United States - 0_2496_0518 | ecosystem: Host-associated > Mammals > Digestive system > Stomach > Rumen | place: USA: California...
AGACTACCGCTAAGGGTACGGTCATAGATGCCACTGGCGAAGCCGTCATTGGTGCGACCGTAGTAGAGAAGGGTGACCCCAAGAATGCGACAGTGACCGATTTTGACGGTAATTTCACACTGAAGCTGCAGAAGGGTAAAGTTGTTGTGATATCCTACATTGGTATGGTATCACAGGAAGTCACCGCAGGTCCCAACATGAAAATCACGATGCAAGACGACAATGCCGCCCTTGAAGAAGTGGTGGTTGTCGGTTACACCAGCAAGGCCCGTAAGGACCTGACCGGTTCGGTCGGTTCTGTCAGCGGTGCCAAGTTGGCTATCGTTCCTGTATCATCGGCTGCCGAGGCTATGGCCGGTAAAATTGCCGGTGTGCAGATTACAACGACCGACGGTCAGCCAGGTGCCGACATCAACATCCGCGTTCGTGGTGCAACGTCAGTAACGCAGTCTAACGAACCGCTCTACATCGTCGACGGTTTCCAGGTAGCAAACATCAACGATATTCCTCCTTCGGATATCGCCAGCATCGACGTACTAAAGGATGCCTCTCTGACCGCCATCTACGGTGCGAAGGGTGGTAACGGTGTTGTGGTGGTAACCACGAAGTCGGCTCAGGCCGGTAAAATCCAGGTTACTTTCAACGGTCGTCTGAGCGTTTCGTCTCTGGCCCGTTCAATGGATCTGATGAACACTGGTCAGTTTGTTGACCTGATGTACGACCGCGCTGCAGCCAATGGTACCCGTTCTTCTTGGGCCAAGGCTTTCCGTGGTGACTTCGGTAACCCACGCGACAACGATCTGTACTATCAGCTGACGACTAACGACTGGCAGGACGAGGTTCTGGGCAACCATCCTTGGAGCTACCAGGCCAATGTCACCGTCGGTGGTGGTAACGAATCGACGAAGTTCAACCTCTCGCTGACACAGTCAGAAGATAAAGGTATCATCCTGGGTTCTGGCGTACGCCGTACCAACATCAACTTCAAATTAAACACGAAGATTACCAAGAACCTCGACTTCACCTACAACCCCAAACTGACCTATCGTCGTGACGAGGGTGCCGGTGGTGCCAACATCGGTTCTGGCGGTCTGGTTGACCGTGTACTGCGCTTCCAGCCTACCAGCGGTCTGCGTGGCTGGGGTTCATATAACGTAATGGAGAATGCTGCCGACGCAGAGCGCTTCAACCTGACGAACCCTGTCACCGACATCGGTACGAACACACAGAAGCGTCACAACTATGCCATCAGCCAGCAGTTCTCGCTGAAATGGAATCCCATCAACGGACTGGTGTTGCGTTCTGAGGGTAACTACAACATCTCGTTCCGCGACGTTCAGCGCTACTGGGGCTGGCTGACCACAGAAGGTCAGAAGGCCGTTCACCAGCAGTTGCCCGTAGCTCGAATGACCAAACGTACGACTGAGTCATACACATGGACAAATACGGCCAGCTATGACACCAGCATCAAGGACGTTCACAACCTGTCGTTCCTGCTCGGTCAGGAAATCTACCACACCCAGTACAAAGAGAGCCAGCAGGCTGCTCACCTCTTTGACAAGGGCATCAACGCAGAGACTGCCATTAACAACATGGCCCTCGGTCAGCCCTACGCTCAGGACACTTACACCCTGACATCGACCGCTAACCGCACGGCATCATTCTTCGGTCAGGTTTCATACAACTACGACCACAAGTATCTCATCAGTGCTACGTTCCGTGCTGACGGCAGCTCGAAGTTCGCTCCCGGCAAGCAGTGGGGTTACTTCCCCTCTGTCTCTGGTGCATGGGTTGTCAACAAGGAGAAGTTCCTGAAGGACGTGAAATGGATTGACCAGTTGAAGATTCGTGCTGCCATCGGTCTTGCCGGTAACAACAACATCAGCGATGACCTGTGGCGCTTCCTCTATACCACCAACAACTCGGGTGGTCCTCAGTTCTCTTCTACGACAAGTGCCAATGGCGAACTGTACTACGGTACACCCAGCCCTTACGGCAACAAGGACATCAAGTGGGAGACCACTATCACCCGCAACCTGGCAGCTGACATCTCGCTGTTCGGAGGCCGTCTGAGCATCACACCGGAGTTCTACTGGAACACCACACGTGACCTGCTCTACTCTTCGGTTATCCCCAGCGTATCGGGTTACACTCGCCAGATGCAGAACATCGGTAAGGTGCAAAACAATGGTTGGGAGTTGACCGTCAACGGTGACATCCTTCGCGGCAAGGACTACGTGCTGAGCGCTAACTTCACCCTGGGTCACAACAAGATGACTATCAAGGAGCTGAACGCCACCGACACCCGCATCTACAACTACGCAGGTGCATGGAAGTCTTCAGACGAGAACGACTACATCCTCGAGGTCGGCAACGAGCTCGGTCTGATGTACGGTTATGTATATGACGGCCTCTACACATGGGACGAGTTCACATACTCAGCAGGTGACAACTATCTGGCTACACCACGTAGCAAAGGTATGGTGAATGGCATCCTCGTTGGCGGTACTGTAACCGACGGTTATGAAGGCAACAGCGGCAACGGTGTGATTGCTTCTTCAAACTCAGGCTACTCTACCCTGCCTGGTAAGATCAAGATCAAGGACCTGAACGGTGACGGTCAGATTGACACTAACGATAAGACCGTCATTGGTCGCACCACTCCAAAGTGGCAGGGCGGTTTCGGTCTGAGCGGACAGTGGAAGGACTTTGACTTCACAGCCAACTTCACCTACATGATTGACTTCGACGTCTATAACGCTACGGCTTTTGCATTGTCAAGCACATCTGGCAGTCAGAACAACTTCACCAATGTCTATTCGAAGTTTGCCGACGGACGCTGGCGCTACTCTAACCAGACAACCGGTGAGACCATCTACAAGTCTTACTATCTGGACGGACAGCCTGGCATCTATCGTGAACTGAATGCCAATGCCAACAAGTGGAGCCCTGCCGACCTGACCACCAATATCATGCTCGACCAATTTGTTGAGGACGGTTCGTTCATCCGCTGCTCTGATGTTACTCTTGGTTATACACTCCCCAAGAGCATTACAAAGAAGTTATATATTAATAAAGTACGCGTGTACGCTTCTGCCTCTAACCTCTTCATCCTGACCAAGTATTCTGGTTACGATCCTGAAGTTGACGTGCAGTCTGGTCTGACTCCTTCAATGGACTACAACCGCTATCCACGTGCCCGCACCTTCTCGTTCGGTCTTAATGTAACATTCTAAATGACAAACTAAAGAAACTGAAAACAATATGAAACTCAATAAGATATTTATCAGTGGACTTGCCATGCTGTCATTGACGACAGCCTGCAACGACTACCTGGAGACCGACCCTGCTACGAACGCTGCCGTTCCTGACCTGGTGTTCGGTTCCGAAGGTGAGACGCGCACGGCACTGTATGGCGTCTATGCGAAGATTTGTTCCGATGAACTGTTCGGCAACAGATTGTATAACGAATTCCAGTTGAACAGCGATGTTGACTTCTATGCTAACTCGAATGAAGCCGCCGCAGGCAACCAGCCCCGCCGCTTCGACGTGCGTTCGGATGCCAGCAATGTCGAGAGACTCTGGAACAATCTCTATTCTGGTGTAGAAACTGCCAACGAGTTCATCTACAACCTCGGTAAGAGTCCCATCTACAAGGAAGAGACTGAAGAGGAAGGTGTTGAAACTGATGAAGGTATGGCAACGAAGATTGTACCCGTGGTCACCAACCTGACTCAGATGATGGGTGAGGCCAAGGTAATGCGTGCCATGTTCTACCATGAGTTGTTGAGCTACTTTGGTGACGTGCCTTTCACCATGCAGGCTACCTTCGAGACCGACAACTTCGTACCTGAAGTGAAGGCCCGCAAGGACATCAGCGATGCACTCATAGCCGACTTGAAGAAGGCTGCTGAGTACATGTATTCTGACAAGGAAGCTGCCGCCAACGCCCCCGAGCGCATTAGCAAGGAGGCTGCTTACGCCATGATTGCACGTCTGGCTCTGCAGGCTGGCGGTTACTCGCTGAACCACGATGCCAACGATGCTTCTGGCTACAAGATGACGCGTCCTGACAACTACAAGGAGTACTACCAGATTGCACGCGAGTACACCAAGAAGATTATCGATGCCGGTGGCCACTCTTTGCGCAATAGCTATTCACAGGTATTCATCGATGAGTGTAACTTCATCGTCAATTCAGGCGACGACCCCATCTTTGAGATTCCTTTCGCTCAGACCACTAACGGTAACTGGGGTTACGCTCAGGGTCCCACCAGCGATATCAACACCGGTGACGAAACCAACTACAGCAACTCTGACTGGGGTGCTGCTAACGGTGGTGTCCGCACAACGGCATTCTATCGCTACAGCTTCGACCAGAAGGACTTGCGCCGCGACTATGTCTGCGGTATGTGGTACTACTCTAACAAGGGTCTGCCCACGCTGCGTTTCGACTATTCCATGCATAACAACAAGTGGTCAAAGCTGTGGGGTCCCAAGTTCGGCAAGAGCACAACATCAAGCACAGGTATCAACTTTGCATACATCCGCTATGCTGACGTCCTGCTGATGTTTGCCGAGGCTGACAACGAAATCAACAATGGTCCTACGGCCGAGGCTCAGGAGGCTCTGAAGACTGTTCGCCGCCGTGCTTTTGCCGGTGCTGACCAGGCTGACAAGGTTGACACATACGTTGAGAGTGCTGCCAGCAAGGAAGACTTCCTGAATCTGGTGCTCGACGAGCGTAAGTGGGAGTTTGCCGGCGAGAACATGCGTTGGAAGGACTTGGTTCGCAACAACCTGTATGCCCAGAAGGTGTTCATGACCTTCATGACTTACTACTCTGTTGCTGAGAACCAGGCTGGTACATCGTCATACCTCGACATGGTTGAGGCATACGACAAGCTGGCTTACAGCAACCTGTGGCCAAGCAGTGTTTACTGGTGCCGTGTAGAAAACTATAATGTCGGTGGAATTTTGGACAAGAACAGCACCTACTTCCCCAACCAGTCGCTGCCAATGATTTATGTCTATAACCCCTACAGCGCTGCTGCCAAATCAACCAAGAAGCCCGCTGCTTACTTCGATGCTGACGACAACCTGTACATGCTGAAGGTGCTGACCGAGAAGGACATCACAGGTTCTGGCGCTACCTCTAACGACTGGCAGACCACTAACATTGAATGGACGAATAACGACGGTACCATCAAGAACCAGGTGCTCTATTCACTCTATGGATACATCCGCGTTGACCAGCGTAACAATATCGTTGTTGTTGACAATGGTTCGGCTAACCTCTTTAACATCAACACTGGCGATGCAGCAGCCAACTTCAACCGCCTGCCTGCCGTACGCTACATGTTGCCCTATCCTGAGGAGGCTATTGCCCGTTCAAACGGTGTCTATAAGAATTATTACGGCTATTAATACGATATAAATCAATAAGACATTATGACAATGAAAAAGATATTATTATTCTCACTGGCCCTGATGACCGTCATGTCGTTCTACTCCTGTAAGGATGACGACAACAAAGGCGGTTCTGCGGCTGATGCTACTCGTCTGTTCCGACCCATGTTCCGTACTGACAACAATACGGGTAAGGGTTCCACAGACCCCTATAACTCTGTGGTGGTTGACCGTAACAATATCCACCTGTACTGGTATCTCGTCAACGATGCCAAAGCATACGAGGTCAAGTGGTCAACCCAAGCTCATGTAGCTAATGGAGAAACAGCATGGAACGATGCTGAGAAGCACATTGACGGTAAGGAACTGAACGGCCACGTGGTCATCAGCGACCCTGAGAAGTTCGACCTGCTTATCGAGAACATGAACTACCAGACTTCTTACCGTTTTGCCATCCGCGCACTGAACTCGTTCGACCCCAGCGGCTATTCACTGTTCCAAGGACAGTCAGGCGTCTATAACATCATGGACAGTGGCGACGCTGCCTGGAAGAACGATTCGAAGAACTCACTGTGGTACGGATACGGCGAAGGACGTGAATGGGCTGAATACTTAGGTATCGAGACGGATGCGCGCTATGGTGTGCCATACGTTATCCAGGTATCAGGAATCACCAAGACTTCAATGCACCTCACACTGAACCGTAACATCTCCAGCTATAAGGCTGACGAGCAGGCTGAGTTCCGCGAGCACTTCACCACAAACGGCGACATGCTGAAAGTTGACTATCTGACTTTCACAGCCAACGCCTCTACACCCAATGCTACACTGAATCCTACTTATGTAAAGTACGACATTCCTGAATCTGCATGGGATGAGAACGGCATCTGCGAACTGGACATTACAGGTCTGTCAGAGAACTCTTGCTACAACATTGACGTCTGGGATAAGGACATCAAGATACCTGTTGATGCTTGCTACAACACGACTATGAAGCGCACCAAGGGTACACCGGCAGCTCCGATTATCATTGAACACAAGCCTTGGGCTACCGATACCATCGGAAAGGGTACTGCCTCAGAGGCTGTCTATGACATCTCACAGTACAATGCCATGAAGCTGGACGACATCCTGAACGAATACTGTGCTAACAGTACAAGTTCTGAAAACCAGGTGTTCTATCTGGAAGGCGGCAAGGCCTACTACACCTCGACCAGCATTTCAATTTACAAAGGTTTCACACTGGCTACCAATCCTGACGACCTGGCAGCTGGCAAGGGCCGTGCCAAGTTCTACCTGAACGGCCTCTCCATCACTGGTAACGCACCTAACACCTGTAACTTCATGCTGGGCCGTCAGCCTGTGTCTGGTGAGAACGCTGCCATCACACTTGATATCGACTCTATCCGCTTCATGGATCTGGATGTTGACTGCCCGTTGGCTTACAACTACGGTCATGCACAGGAGGGACTCGGCTCTGCCACAGGTAACTACTTCATGAACATGTACCCGAACGGTATGGGTATCAACGTGACAACACTGGAGTGGCGCCGTTGCTCGTTCCAGGGCCTCATCCGCGGATTCTTCCGTATCCAGGGTTCTAACGACTTCTACATCCAGCACATCCGCCTGATTGACTGCGACTTCTACAACTGCGGATACTATTCGAACAATGCCGGTGACTATGCATACATTTTTGCTGACCACAATGGTAAGACGAAGTCGAACATCCTGCAGGATGTTGAGGTATCTGGCTGCGTATTCTACAACAACCCGAAGCGTTCCATCATTACAGACAACAACCGTAACCTGGTTTGGGACGAGAGCGTTCGCTGGCATATCAATGTTCACCACAACACCATCGTCAACTTCTCGACGATTGCCAGTGGTGTCAGCATCCTCAACACCCGTTACAATCCTGGTGGCTCACTGCTTGAGTTCCACGACAACGTCATCATCCTGACAAAGGATCCTGCCGACGTCAATCGTGCCATGAACTCAGCCGGATGGGACACCCGCGAGATTCAGGGTGGCGATGGTAGCAACAAGTGTACGTTCAATATCTATAACAACTGGACAACCAACTACGAGTCTTATTGGCCAAGTGAAGGTACACAATTCTTCGGTTCGAATGCCTTCGACGGAACGTCTAACGCTCCTAAGAAGTGGTGGTCAGGCTTAAAGGAACTTGATGAGACCGGCATCTACTATCCCGCTGGCGAGGCTGAGCTGCCCATCCATATCGACACAAGCCTACAGGCTACCGACCTGATGGAAAGCCCGAATCCTAAGTACTTCATGAAGGCCGATCAGGTTTACACCCACCTCGACTTCCATACCGACAACGGTATCGACGGTCTCTACTACCAGCAGACCGACAAGGTGAAGAACTCGGCTATTTATAAGAGTGGTGCCGGATGCCAGCGTCTGGTAAATGGCAAGAAGTGATAATTGAATCAATATTAAACGACTAAAGATTATGAAGATTTATAAAATTGTAAGCGTATTTGTAGCCCTGGTAGCTATGTCATTGACATTCATGAGCTGCGATCGCGACAACGACATTACAGGCAATCCTTTCGACTCACATACACAGGGCAGTGTACAGGATTACTGGATTGACTTCAAACTCAGCAATGCCGGCAGTCTTTCGCAGGAAGCCCAGACTCGTTTCACAGAACTGGTGGGTGAGGTTATCTACAATGACAAGAATGCAAAGATTATCGAGCATCCGATGTACAATACTGAGGAATATGTCCGCAAGAACTTTAATGCCGTAAAGGCTATTCCTGCAGCACAGAGCGACATTGTGCAGAAAATCATGGTTCCTACTGCAAAGATTCAGAAAGTTCGGGACTTTGCTGTTACCATGACTCTGTCAAGGGATAGCATGAAGACCGTTCTGGACACCTACACATGGAATGCCTCTGAGGTCATCGATGCTGATCAATTGAATTAAGACGCAACGTTAAGTTTTATTCATCCTAATGAGGGCAGACACCTACCACGTGCCTGCCTTCATTGCATATCGAAGTAACGTTTTCGTAAACCTTTACGCAAAAATATAAGGTATAAAAACGTTAATTATTTGGCGTTTTAAAAGAAAATGCGTAATTTTGCCGCAAATTTTAGTATAAACAACATCTATTTCATTTAAAACTTAAAAATTAAAGCGTATGAAGAAAATTTTTACTCTTATTGCTGTAGCCGCTATGGCTATGACTGCTAATGCTCAGGAGACTTTCGCTATTGAGGAGGGCTTCCTTCCCGATGATGCTGGTCAGACACTTGAGGCAAACTCTCGTAAGAACGCTACCTCTGTAGCTATTACTTTCGGTGCTGATGGTAAGTGGTCTTCATTTAATAGTGGAGCAGGTGCAAAGGCTGACACTTCTGTTGAAGGATTCACTGCTTATATCTCTGGCGGCAACAATCCCAAGGACGGTGAATTGGACGGTACTTCCAGTACTGGTGGTGGTTATACTATTGAAAAGAAGAATCTCCCAAAGAGCGGTTGCTACTATGTATTCACCCCGACTAATGCAGGTTCTTTGAATGTAGCTATCCAGCTGAATAGCAACAAGTCATTCTATATTGCTAAAGAAGACGGTACTGCCATTTCTGACTTTGACATTAAGGACAAAGATGGCAACACAGTTGCTTTAAGAGCCTTCGAACAGGATGCTGCACAGTTTGCAAGTTCAGAAAACAAAGTCTATGGCTTGGCTAGATTCAATGTTGAGGCTGGCAAGTCATACACTGTATTCTGCACAGGTTCTAAGCTGGGTATCTATGGCTTCACCTATTCTTCAGAAACTGTTACTATTGATCCTGCTACGACTGCAGCTGTAAAGGCAGAAATCGATGCCGCTGCTGGAGGCGAGAGCGCAATCAGTGCTGTTAAGGCTACTGCCGAGAACAACGCCGCTATTTACAACCTCGCTGGTCAGAAGGTAGCTAACGACTACAAGGGTCTGGTTATCAAGAACGGTCGTAAGTTCATCCAAAAGTAATCACTTCCCTACTCTATTTATACACGAGGGCAGACCAACAAGGTCTGCTCTCGTTGTTTTTTCGTCAATTATTTGGATTTTACATTTTTAGTTCGTACCTTTGCAATGTCTGTTACCAACACATTATCAAACAACGAATGAAACAAGTCTACATATCTGTTATTACACTCGCTATTGCCTTTCTTGGCAGTAGTCGTGCTTATGCCGAACCGTTCTCGTCGTCAGCAATCATGGCGACCATTGAGAAAGTGGCCAACTACTTCATGACCAGCAATCCCGACGTGGGTGCCAACAGCTATGTTGGCGGCAAGGAGCGTAACAGCCGCATATGGACTCGCGGTGTGTTCTACGAAGGACTGCTGAATGCCTATCGCGAAGCGCCTCATGAAGACTGGCTGAAATATGCTGTGGACTGGGGCAATTACCACCAGTGGATTAGCTGTGCCGACAATGCCAAGCGGCATGCCGACTTCCAGTGTTGCGGACAGGCCTATCTGCAGCTCTACATGCTTGACCCGACACAGAAACAGCGCATGAGTCATATCAAGATGCGCATCGATGACATGGTGGCCAGCAAGAAGATTGACGACTGGTACTGGATAGATGCCATACAGATGGCTATGCCCATCTTTGCCCTGCTTGGCACCATCACACAAGACGCTATATATTGGGAACGCATGTACGACATGTACCGATATACCCGCAACCAGCACGGAGGTAACGGCAAGGGCGGCGGCAAGCCACTGTTCAACATATCGACGGGCTTGTGGTATCGCGACTATCAATTCGACCCGCCCTATAAAGACCTGACAGAACCCGACAAGGACTGCTATTGGAGCCGTGGTAACGGATGGGTGTATATGGCACTGACCAGGGTACTGCAGTTTACCCCCGACAACGAGGCACACCGGCAGGAATACCTCTCTGATTTCCGCCTGATGAGCAAGGCGCTGCTTGACTGCCAGCGAGAGGACGGTTCGTGGAACGTCAGTCTGGCAGCTCCCTCGAACTATGGTGCGCCAGGCAGTGAAGGTCCTGAGATGACGGGCACGTCACTCTTCATTGGCGGAATGGCATACGGTGTTCGCGAGGGCATTTTAGACAGCACTGTCTACATGCCGGCTATCCGTCGCGGCTGGCAAGCCATGCACCATGCCGTTCATCCTGACAACGGTTTTGTGGGTTACCTGCAAGGAGCAGGCTCAAAACCTGAGGACGGTGGTGTCATCACCTATGACTCCAAGCCCGACTTCGAGGACTTCGGACACGGTTGCTGGCTGTGGGGAGCAGCCGAGGCGCATGCACTGGCCACACTTATCGAGCAGCAACAAACGGGTATCAGCATCACAAAGACCGACGACACAACAAACGGCGCCATCTACAACCTCGCTGGTCAGAAGGTGGCTAACGACTACAAAGGCTTGGTCATCAAGAACGGTCGTAAGTTTATCCAATAATCGACAAAGTCGCTTTGATTGCGAAGCCACACTCTGAACCTTTAGGTCAGAGAACCTTTAGGTCAAAGAAGTAATCACTACCCTACTCTATTTATACACAAGATCGGACTGCCATGGTCTGCTCTCGTTGTTTTTTCATCAATTATTTGGATTTTACATTTTTAATTCGTACCTTTGCAACCGAAAGACAAATGTTACAAAACAAACACTACTTAAAATGAAACTAAAATTCTACGTATTGCTGAGTTTGGCACTCATGCTATGTACTGTAGCAGGCAGTGCCAAGAAAGTTCACACACTGGGTGACTCTACCATGGC
>Ga0326511_10004424_pt1 | contig 11196 bp, 2 predicted proteins | sample 0_2496_0518_D_FD_203701 | JGI IMG/M metagenome (GOLD analysis project Ga0326511, IMG submission 203701) | Bovine rumen microbial communities from UC Davis, California, United States - 0_2496_0518 | ecosystem: Host-associated > Mammals > Digestive system > Stomach > Rumen | place: USA: California...
GTCTTCCTTCAGCTTTTCGCCGAGGGCGTTGATCCGGGTCTGCAGGCCGTTGAGCTCGCTGCCGTAGGTGCTTGTCTGATCCTTGCCCTCGATGTAGGTATTCAGGGCGTCAAGCTCTCCTTGTACGGTCGTGATGCTCTCCTGCAACTCGTTGCGGGTGATCATAAGCTGGGCAGTGGTCGTCAGCTTGTCGAGGGCGGCGGTCACGGCACTGATGTCCAGAGTATAGTCGTTGGTCAGCTTGCCGCCATCGAGGTCGGCTTTCAGCTGCGTCTTCAGGGCATCAATCTGGTCGCTGATTTTAGTGAAGCAGCCTTCGCTCCTCATGGTGCTGTAAACGCTTTGGTAGTTGTCGAAGATCTCCTTGTCCTTGGCTTCGAGCTGTTTATTGAGGTTGTCGAGCGTGTCAGACCATTTCTTGTATACGGCATTGCTGTTCTTGTCTGCCTGCTCAGCCTTGGCTTTGGCTAACAGCTCGTCGATGCCTTTTCCGATGAGCTCAATCTTATTATTAAAATCTTGCGTGTCAATGACTGCGTTGGCATTGTAGGCCTTGTCGAGATCCGTTCCTAAGTCTGTGATGCGGTTACGGAGGCTTGTGATGTCATTCTCGCAGTCCACGTCCGGACATTGGGTCTTGAGGGTGTTCTCGGCTTCTGTCAGCTTTTCGCTGAGGGTCTTTATCTTTTCCTTGAGGGCCTCGTAGACCTTGGTGTCCTTGAGGTTCACGGTCAGCGCGATGTCGTCAAGCTTCGCATTGACTCCGTTGACCGTTGCGTTGATATTCGTCAGTTTGACGGTCTGCTGGCCATAAACTCCGGCGGGGATGGTGAGGCTGAGTGTGAAGATGGTGCCTTCAGTACCGCTTACACCACCGTATGACACAATCTTTTCTTTTGCAGCCAGGTCTCCTTCTCCTAAACGTTCGCTCTCTTTTGCGGTGTATGTCCAACCCGTGGGAAGTACCGGTACGGCGGAGAATCCTTTAACCGTAACGCCGGCATTGTCCATATTGACCGCCACGATCACTGTGGAGCTCGGCTCTGCCGTGATCTCGCTCTCCGCGAACGACCAGGTGACGCCGCTATTGCCGCTGCCGCCGGCCTCTACTGTCAGCTTTTTGTTTGGCAGGGTGGTCTCTGTGCCGTTCACCGTAGCAGAAATGTTCGTCAGGTTGATTTCTGCACTCCCCGTGAAATTGTCAGGAGCCTTCAGCGTGATGGTGAAGAGGGGGCCGCTCTCGCCAGTGATGTTGAAACTCTTGACGACGATGTTGGAACCGAAGTTTATCATGCGGTTTTCGTTCGTTTTGGTTACGGCACTCCATCCTTCTGGCAGTTCGAGCGTTGCCGAGAAGTTGGTGATAGTCTTACCCGCATTGTTCATGCTCACCTCGATGTCGGCGGTGGCGCCTGCTGCCATCGTGATGCTGTTTTTCGAAAGCGTCATTGTCACGCCATTAGCGGCGGCTTTCGCCTCAGCCGTGGCTCTCAGTGCAGCAATTCTATTAGAGGCTTCTTCGATGTTATTCTGTATGGCCGTCTTGGTTGCATCGTCGATAGTGCCGTTACCATCATTATAGGCATTCTTCAAAGTCTTGCTGATGTTTTGGATATCGCTGCTCAGTTCGGTCAGTTGGTCCTTGTAAATGCTTTCTAAATTCGGTTCGCCTTTGATGTATTCATCCAAAGCTGTGAATGCGGCATTGAGTTCCGTGATTTGTGTGTTCAGCTCACTGTATGTCGTTTCGAGCTTGGCCTTTTCAATCATCTTGTCAATGTCGGCACTGATAGCTTCAATCTCTGTCTTAATCTCATCTGCATTGATGGTGGCTGGGTTTTCAAGCTTTTTGTTTAAGGCATCAATGCGGTCTTGCAGCCCTGTAATCGTAGAGCTGCAGTCTACGTTCGGATAGTCACTCTCAAGCGTAGCCTTTGCCTGGTCCAGTTTTGTCTGAAGCTCGGCAACGGCATCTTTCAGCCCAGCGATATTCTCATTGTCCTTCACCTTGACTGTCAGGCTCAGGTCATCGCAGTCAATAGTGCTTGCGTCTGGCTTGGCTATGACTATTTTTGAGAGCTCCACTGTGCCTTCTGATGTGAAGTCATTCCCGGCAGTCAGGACGATGGTGAGGATGTTGCTACCTTTCGCGCTCGAAACGTATCCATCGCCATCTCCGTAATCCACCATGGTGATTTTACCTGTTCCTTGGTTGTAGGTGAGCGAAGAGGTCGTGGCAGACGCTGCCCCCACGGTGGCCGTAATACCAGTGGGGAGCTTAAGGTATGCTTCCAGTCCGGCTATCGGCTGGGTGCTGTTCTTAATCCTTAGCGACACAACGGTATTGTCGCCAGGCGAGAGTTCAACGGACTGCTGCACAAAGCCCACGCTAACTCCTCCCGCAGGGGTGGGAGTGGGGGTGGGGTCATCGCCGCTTGCTTCCGTGCGGGTCACTTTTCCTGTTGCACTAAGATCGGAATCGGAAGTATCGTCGGTGTGGGTCGCTACGACATTCTTAAGGGTAATGACGGCGTCCTCCGCCAGCGTGTTGTCGGCCAGCACCCAGAATTTGAACACACTGCCTGAGGCTCCCGTGAAAGCCGTCTTATTCAGGTTCCTGACGGTGAATTCGCCGGTGGATGGCTTCAGGGTGGTTTGGCAAGCCACTGTGATACTGCCTGTTCCCTGAACTGCTTTCTGGCCGAGACCTGTGTTCTCTGTCACATACTTCAGTCCTTTAGGCAGTTCGATGTAACCCTCCAGTTTATAGATGTCGGCAGCGGAAGAGCTGAGGCTTATGGTGACCTGCTGCGCTTCGCCATTGGGAACGATGCTGATGCCGCCCACGCTGACAGTGGTCTGAGCCGTCAGAGCAGCTGTGCTGCCGAGCAATACGGCAAGCACAGCTATTTTGGCGGTCAGGATTCTTTTGAAACCTTCTATTTTTTTCATTATAATCATAGTCATGTTTAGTAACTGATTAATAATAATTTATGATAATTCGTGTTCAATTCGTGATAATTATATGTTATCTAACACGAATTGCCATGAATAGAACACGAATTTCTCATGAATTGTCATTTGTGATAATAATGCACATTTTATCATATAAAATAAGGTGATTATTTCACGAGTATCTTCTTCACATTGCCAAAGGCATCGCGCACGAGGTTCACACCCTTCTTCAGGCTCTTGACCACCTTGCCGCGCAGGTCGTAGACGGTCTTGTCCTGAGTGTCTGCGCTGACGGTGCTGATGCCCGTGATGCCGTTGACCTCAAACTTGTAGGTCTTCGCACTGCGCGTGGTGAAGTAGATGTCGTCGAACGCCACGGCATCGTCGCCCTCCACGTCGATCTGCAGCACAGCCCCGTTGTTGATACTGCTGCTGAAGCTGTAGCCCATCACGCGGTGACGGGTGTCTGTCACGTCGTTGGTGGTGAGTGTCAGGCCCTGGGCAGCCTCTGAGAGCTGTTCGCCCACTATCTTCACGCCGTTGGCCAGGAGCACATCGGTCTGGAAGGCGATGAACTCCATCGGGCTGTCGAGCGTGAGAACCAGACGGGTGACACCATTGCCCAAACCTGTGGCCTCAATGCTGACATTCCCCTGTTCTGCATTCTCAGCAGCCTTCTGGCGTGCGCCTGTGTAGTCAGGATCAGAACCGTCCCAATTAAGGCCGACCGAAACATTGTAGGTCGCAATGACATCACCGATATTCACCTTGCCATCGCCATTGACATCTAGCAGGGCGAGCTCCTGCTCTGTGGGCTCAAAGTCTGCCGGGAGATCCGCGACTTTCTTGATCATTGCCTCCACGTCATCGTCCGTCACTTCACCAGTGCCAGTGATGTCGCCGGGAATGATTTCGGGCTTCGTCTCTGCTGCATTCTTGCCGATGTATTCAACCAGGACTGTTATGCGTTCAGCATAGCCCTTGGCTTCATCCTTGACATCCTTGAGACTTGGTATCGTTGGATTTGCATTTGCATCACCATCAAGTGTGAGAGCAGATACCGCAGGTTCATTTTTCGTAGCGTCGTTCTCATCTTTGTAAGAGTATGCATCATCGCCCTTTGCCTTCCGATAGAGGCCCGTTGGGTGATAGCCACCATTTACCAAGCTCTTCTCTTCGCCGACAGCATCTTTGAGGCTCTCCAGCTCGCCTGCAATGTGCTTGGCTTCTCCGTCAAGATAGTTGTCGGGATTATAGGTGATGGCCTTAAGCTGGCTGCTCAGGTCATTGGCAATAAGGATGACCTCACGTCTTGCCGCAGTGTTGAGCAGGTCCTCGATGGTTGGGCCTGTTTCTGTGACAAACTTGTAGAAATCACCATCCTTGCTGTCATATTCCGTCTTGACAGCTGCGGCGGTTGTCTTCCCGTTTGCAATGTCATTGGCAAGCGTGGTCTTCTCGTCGGAAATAGATGTCTCTATCTGACTTAGCTTGGCACTGTATGTGCTGCTGTTGACCTTCTCGAAACGCTCGGTGTCATTAAGTGTTTCAACGGCTTCATCAAGCTTCTTCTTGAGAGCATCCAGATAGCCATTCAGCTCTTCCAAGGTTTCTGCGGCTTCTTTCTCAGCCTTGGCTAATGTCTCAGCCTTGGCTATGAGCGCATCGGCCTCCTTGTCAAGTTGGGCGAATGTATTATCAATCTTGCTCTTGTTGAAGTTGATGTTGTCGGTATCGGCAAGCAATGACTTCGCTTCTTCGATTTTCGTGCTCAGTGCTGCAGTCTCAGTAGCAAGTTGGTTTTGGATAGACTCAGAGTAGCTGCTGAGTTTCGCCTTGTTGGCAATCGTCTCCAGTTGCTCTGTCAGTTCTTTTATCAGCGTAGTGTTGTCAGCACCTATTGCCTTGGTGAGTGCAGCAGTCAGAGTGGAGATCTTTGCCTCGTATGGGAACAAATCATCCACGGTCTTATCTTCATTCTGGATTGCACCATAGATGGCGTCAATCTCTTCCTGCAGGCTCTTTACCTTGTGTTCCTGATCTCCGAAGATGCTCTCCTCGAATTCAGCAGCGGCTTCTTTATCTTTGCCCTCCAAGGTATAGTAGGCAGAAGTGAGATTCTTAACCGCAGTGGATAGATAGCTATACTCTGCATTTACCAGTCCGTCACCCAGAGCAGTCTTAATCTTATCGTCTACATTCTCCTGAAGATACTTGGAGTCATCTTCAGGTTCAGTCTCCTTCGTACCTTCCTTCCGAGCTTTGAAGAGATTATCAATATCTGTATCCGCAGTTTCATCTACTGTCTTCTTGAATTCATCAATCTTAGCCTGGATGTCTGCCAAGTCGAACTTCTTCATGGTTCCAGCAGCAGCATACTTCTCTATTACTTTAGTTGCAGCAGCCAATGCAGCTTCACGTTCCTCGATAAGAACTTGAAGGGCCTTGCGCTTCGCCTCCACGTTCATGAGCTTGGCAGCAGTGTTGTTCTTCAGCCATTTCTGATAGTTCTCCTTCAGGGTGCTAAAGTTCGTAGCCAAGGTCAGTGCCGCGTTCTGCTTGTTGAAGTCTTCGCGATAGCCTTCGAGCGTTTTAACATCTGTTGCATAATCCTCTTGGGCCTTCTCATCCTGCTTGGCCATATACTCAGCATAGTCAGATAACTTAGCCTCACACTGCTTGAGAATAGCCTCGAGTTCCTTTGCGGCGGCAGCATTCTTGTCTTTCTCAATCATCTTGCTGATGCCAGTATTCTGATCTTCTGCCTGAGCGAAGAGCTTGTCGAGTGATGTAATGTCAAAGGCGGCTTGAGCGTCCTTCAGTTCGCTAATTAAGGTGATGACATCTTGAAGTGCAGCATTGGCGTATGCCTCAAGCACTTCCTTGTCTGTCTCTTCGCTGAACGCTTTGATGGCAGCTTTTGCGTTAGAAAGTTTTTCTTCGTAACCCTTTATAGCAGTAGAAAGTGTGCTAAGTTGCTCATTAATCTTACCTTGATACTCCTCAAGTCCGTCGGTAATTTTCTTCTTCTCGGCTACAATATTATCTCTGATGGGCTTGTAGTCAAACAATTCAGAGGTGTTGATCTTCTCGGCATAGACAGACTGGGCTTTGGCTCCCAGCGCATTAATTGCGGCCGGGAAGGCTTTCAGAATAGCATCCAGCGTTGCAAAGTTGCTTTCAGCAATTTCAAGGGCTTTGGCAAATGTCGTGCTCTGCATGCCCTTGAACTGGTTCACAAATTCGGTAGCATCCAAATATGCCTTCTTGGCACTTGAAATAGAGTCGAGAATCTCAGCGTAATGCTTGTCATTGTCTTTCTTGACGCTCTCGTCATAATCGGCATTAAACGTGTTCAAGATTTCGTTCATCTTGTTGGTGATGGTGTTGATAGACGTTGTTAAAGTACCGTCATCGTTACTCTTGCCCGAGTTGAAATTGGTCTCAGCCAGAGCTTCCTTCTCTTTCAGTGTCTTGTTGAGGTCGGCAAGTACTGTCTTGCATGAATCTGTGAGTGTAGTCACAGGCTTTTCGGACAATGTAACGGAAACTTTCTTATATGCGTCCTCTGCGCTATTAATTGCCGATACCTGGGCATCATGAAAAACCTTGTTAAGTCTGGCATTCTCTGGCTGTAATTCAGCTTCATCTGCCACCTTCTTCATATTCTCCGTGATAGTGCTCTCTACTGCAACAGGGAACTTTGTAGCATCTTTGTCTTCTGTGAATCCAAAAGCAGTATTAGCGGCATCAATCTCTCCTTTATACTTGGTCATCAGGGCTGTATAGCCTGTCTCAGCATTATTCCAAAGAGTCGTGTAATAAGAATCGGGTTCCATAGTGGCCTGACTCTCACCAGTCGTGATGAAAGCTAATGCTTTGTTTACTTTGTCTAATGCAGTTGTATAGGCTGCATTTAGTCGATTGTAAGCTAAAGCATTGGCCTGGGCAGTTGCTGCACCTTTACTGGCATTCTCTATTTCCGTTTTATATTCAGTGATGATGGAGGAATAGTCATCTGATGACAAATCTTCGTTATTGTATTCTGCTAGGATTGTCGGATCCTTAATTTCTGTAATTGCATTGTTGGAATCGAAAGTAGCCAAGGCATCAATCTTGGTCTTAATGGTTGTGAACAAGCTCTTCCAAGCAAATGCAGTACCATCGGTTATTGATTTTTTTTCATCATCCAAGTCATTCTTATTCGCGGCTTCATATTGCTTATCGTATTCAGTCTTCAATCCATAGACAGCAGTGCCGAACTTCTTGAATTCCTCATTGTTGGCTTTTACCTTTGCTTCTGCTTTCTTGGCCGTGTCCTCAACGCCAATCAGAGATGACTCTAATACTTCAAGGTCGTCCTGAGCCTTTTCTATTGCAGGCAAATCTGTAGTCTTGGCATCCTTTGGATCAGGCGGGAGGGTTGCGACTATCGTGTTATAAGAATTACGAATAGGAACGATATCATCCTTGATGGGTGATTTCTTTATGCCGTAAACGGTCTTGTCGTCTGCGACATTTGCTTCGATTGATTTAATTCTATTATCTATAGAGTTAGCATATCCCCAAACCAATTTGGCTAAGGCTATCGGATGGTTAGCTTCCTGCTGTTGCTTGAAGGCACTTTCTGCTGCTTCTATAGCAGAGTCACTATTTGCAGCCTTTAATACCTTAGTAACTTTGGTGCTGATTGTAGTAGATCTGTCTTCGAACTTTCCGAGCTTTTCAAAATCTTCAATTGCCAGATACTCACTGATTTCTTCCTCTACATCAGTGATCTGCTTCAACAAAGCATCCATCCAAGGCTTGTGATAAGTCGTATTAGCATCTTTGCCTCGCAGATAGATGGAAAGCGTCTTAATCTTATCATACAATGCCGTATATTCATAGCGCGCACCACTCTTGCCATCACCGTTTTCACCGTTGATGGCATCGTAGGTATTCTTGTAGTTCGTGACATCATTGTCTACTGCGGTAGTGAATGCTGTTATGGCATCGTCATACTCTTTCTTCTTTTTATAATACTCGCCAGACTCTTCGCCTTCAGCATAGTATTCCTTTGCCTTTCCTTCATTGAATTGCTTCTTGATCACAGCTTTCAGACTTGCTGAGAGAGCCTGGATTTCTGCCAGTCTGTCCTTGTAGTTTACATTGATGGGGTCGAAGTCCTTGTACTTCTTGTCCTTTGCCAGATAGTCGCTGAGAACCTTGTCCGATGATTCAGCGATCTCCTTAGTCATAGTGTTGTAGGCATTTATATTCCCTTGAATGGGCTCAGCCGCCTCGGTGAGGGCATTTTTTGCATTTGTAACAGCTGTAGTCTCGTCGGTTAAGGTGATCGTTTCTGCTCTCTTTTCACTCGTGTCGTAGCTGTTGATCTTGTCCAAAAGGGCTTTCAGGGCTGCCTCCAAGTCCGTCTTGGCCTTAAGCGTTGCCTCGTCATTTTGGGCGATAGCATCTTTGTTGGCCTCTAATGCTTTGTCTGCTGCTGTCTTTTGATCAGTATATGTCTTATCGGCCGCTATGAGCTTATCTCTATAGTTTGTGTAGTTCTTTTTAATATCATTAATAGCATCAGTGATCGTTTTGAGATCAGCTTCATAGTTTCCATCAGTGTTATCCTTAAACCAATTGCTGTGGTCTACGTTATCGCCATAGTACTCTTCATTTCGGAGATTGATTTTTCCAATAGCATCATACTGCTTCTGCATATCTGCATCAGCCTCCTCGCGAAGGTTCTTGTTTCGGTCAATGTCATTTCCGATGGCTTCTACAATACGCTCTTTGAGAATGTCTGTCGTGAGCTCCTTATATGCTTTAGAGTAGTCTGAATAGGCGTCTTGAATTGCATCCTGCACTTTCTTATATTCAGCAATATCATCAGCTCCATCTTTTGCGGCTTTCGTTGCATAAGTATTCAGCGCAACAATGCTCGTTTTAATATCATCCCATCCCGTTGCTACCTTGCCAGCCTTGTAGTCTTCAACTTGCTGCTTTAATGCATTATATTGCGCGATAAGACCTCTGGCACCACTGGTGTTCGTATATTCTTCCACTGTACCGTTTTGGGCATAGGCGGGTGCTTTGTCAATTTCTGTCTTGGTGGCTGCCAGATTGGCATCCAACTGTCCTCCCTGATAGGCAATCTCCTTGGTAATGGCATTCTGTCTTGCAGTCTCGATGGTTGTGTAGATGGTTGAGTTCTCAACACCTTTCCACAAGCCGTATGCTTTGTAGACACTTTCGTATCCTCCCGTAACATTGGATTCTGCGGCTTCAATTGCTTCAATGCTCTTGCGTTGATCAAGAACTTGCTTGGCTTCAGTCTGGTCTGGAGTTCGAGGTTTTTCGTCATAGTTGCCCTTTTCGTCTATTGCATAGCCGTAGCTGGTAATCTCATTGAAAACATCTATATAGGCATTATGCAATATGTCATAGGCTCCTTTAAAGTCAAAGTTGAGATTAAGGGATATACTCTCAAGAGTGGCAGTCGACTTGGCTATCACTGTAAATACAACAGTCTTGGGCTCAGAGCCATCAACATCAAATTCAACGATCCCATTGCTTCCAGCCTTCAGTTCCTCTTGCTTTCCTTCCACTTTGATGGTGAGATCGCTGTTGGACTTACCGATAACAAGCTGATACTTTCCAGGAACCAATTCTCCAAGGTTGCATGTCACTTCTGTTCCTGCTGTAGCTATGACAACAGTTCCACTACTTACCTCAGCGCCAGTCCAGTTGCTTGTCACTGTGCCTGTTGGCACAATGGCCGCATTGACCGTCACCGGAACGGCAGCTACTGCCAGTAATGAGTAAATGATTTCTTGTCTCATACTCTTTGATTTTTTAGATTGTTATTATCGTTTTGTTTATTTATTCCTCTGTTGATTCTATATAATAAGGTGTATGGTGACACCGAAGATAGAGCGTATTCGGGTGTAAAGTTAAGGAGAATGTGTGGAATAATCTATTCCTAAACTTTGTTAATTCGTGAAAGTAGTCATATTTTTCGCGAAATACAGACAAAGCTTAAAAAATGAAGAATGAAGAATGAAGAATTTGCTACCGCCCTTGAAAATGAAGAATGAAGAATTTGCTACCGCCCTTGAAAATGAAGAATTTCTTGCGTCCCATTGGTAGCAAGCGCCCAAAGGGCGAGTGGCTACCGCCCTACGAAGGGCATCGGTTAATGGTGTGGGTAATGGTGTAAGCGGTTGCTGAGGAAAACCATAGAAGAGGCCTTGACTTAATATTGACTTAATCAGAAATGACAAACCTTGGGGTAACCTTGGGGTAACCTTGGGGTACTCTTGGGGTAGCCCCATGGTATTATTACTGCAATAATTATTACACCTGCGGGTCTAGGTCCGCCGTCTAATTCGACATCTAATATCCAGAACATAAATCTATATAAAATCTAATCTAAAATGATGCTACCATTTGGCATTGATTTTAAAGACAGATTTATATAGATTTATGTTCAGAATACCTTGAATACCTGTGGGCAGGTCGTGTGATGGTGCAGGAAATGGCTTATGGATCCAGACGCTCTATTTCCTCTATGGACAGGCCAGTGGCCTGGGAGATGAGGGACACGGCGAGGCCGGCGGCTTTTAGACATCTGGCTGTTTCAAGCTGCCGGGCCTTGCTCCTTTCACGTTCTTTGGCCATGCCGATGGCTTCGCCTTCAGCCAAGCCTTCTGCACGCCCCTTCTCATGGCCTTCTGCCAAGCCCTCTGCACGTCCCTCTTCGCGGCCTTCTGCCAAGCCTTCCTCATGGCCCTTCTTGTAGCCACCGTTGATGAGCACGCGCTCATTCACGACGGCATCCCAGAAACGCTCGTAGGCATAGAGCTGGGCTTCATTCATGGCCGAACGCTCGATGATGCCCAGTGCCTTGCTGGTCTCTGCATTCTCCAGCAGTTCAGCAGGCACCTCGTCCGACTTCTCGCTGACCTCCGTCAGGAAGCGGAGCCACAGCACAGCCATCTTCTTCTCAAGGATTGACTGGGGCTTGAACTTGGGCAGTTCCACGAACACGAAGCGCAGGCCCTTGATGATGCGGTCGGTGTGGGCCACGTTGACGATGGCATAGTCGTGGTAGAACTCATCGTCGCCGAGGTCGAAGCACTTGTCGTTGACCAGGTTCAGCGAGTACACGGGCTGTATCAGCGTGTAGTCCTCCCCCTGGTCCAGCTGGCGCACCACCGCCTTCGAGGCATTGAGGATGACCCGCTGGCG
>Ga0326511_10004425_pt1 | contig 11196 bp, 7 predicted proteins | sample 0_2496_0518_D_FD_203701 | JGI IMG/M metagenome (GOLD analysis project Ga0326511, IMG submission 203701) | Bovine rumen microbial communities from UC Davis, California, United States - 0_2496_0518 | ecosystem: Host-associated > Mammals > Digestive system > Stomach > Rumen | place: USA: California...
GATGATCGATTAGCTGCAGGATCTTTTGGTACAACACTTTGGCAAACTACATCGAGTAGATTCCGGAATCGGTCTGAGATGGAGTTATTACTTTTCTCCAAATCAGATGGAATTGAATGGCGTGGTAAACTCAATCGTGTTGTTGTCAATTTTGATTTTGTACTATCTTTCCAGAGTGCAACAGAACAATTGAAATGGGCTTCTTATTTGATTAACCGCATACCTACGGATGGACATTTTTTTGATATTGATACTGCCTTGGAGTTGGCAATCCCAGATGGATTCTTAGAAGAAACTGCTCGATATGCAAAGATGCCTGTGAAAGATGAACATGGAAGCGTTGCACGTTTCTTAGATTATCTGAACATGAATTCTATTTTCCCCATTTCATATCGATTCTCTTCTGGAAGACATAAGGATGCATTTTACACCTATTACATGACATCGTTATTATGTAAGATTTCAGACCTAAACTATACCCAGGTGACGAAACAAAATAACTTAGTGGAAAGCGATTGCCCCATTACTTTCACATTGAGATGTGAGTTTAACACGATTGGTATGTTTGACCTATCCGTTCCAAATCCAGGACCATATCGGGTGTTACAACCAAGACCGTGTTCAATCTCGATACCAATCTTCTCGGACACATTTAACGAGAGAGATTTTCCATTGCCATATGGATGGAAAATCCATTCTCGCCCAATCATTAAATTGGACTGGAATGAACGAGAAATCGAATTCGGTTCGGTATTGGGGTTAACATTGGAACGAATGATTGACTATCATTTGGAAAATCACATCGATCCAAAGTTATTTATCTCCGTAATGCTACGTGAAAATCATTCAATTATTACGGAAGGATATGACATTGATTGGGTACATCGTAAAATCATTTTCACAACAGTAAATTACACATCGACATATCGATTGATTATTTCTGTAAACCAGTTATATATCAATGACTATCTGAAGATGTTGTATGATAAATCAGATAATGCATTATCTAATCTATAGAAAAGGAGTAATGACATATGTTCGAACAGGATTTCGAATACGGATTCTCTCTTGATGGTGCTACACCTTATCAGGAAAGCTACGATGCTGGTTCCTCTGGTTACAAGGACCTCTTTGATTCTAAATTCAATTCATTTAATCCGGAATCTATCATCTCTGGTGGTAACGGTGCTCTTAAGTCTTATGACGGCATCCCGGATATTGAATTGGAAGAAAGATCTGACACAACTTACGGCTATACAAAGCATACAGAAGCAACAACACCGAAGATTGGCCGTTGGTTCTAATCACAAACGAGTGAAAACATATGGGAATATGCGGGGGCTCATGCCCCCGTAGTTCCTGTGTAAACAAACTATTATTTTCTAAATATTCATGTATAGTATTAAATTGACCGGAGGTCAATGTGTATATAGTATAATATAAGAAGAGGTGATAGATGTGGGTTCATTAAAGGAAACAAAGAAACTGTGTGAAGAGTTGTATAAACATCTCGACAAGCATTTTGAGTATGGTATTGCGAAAGACGGAAAACTGAAGACACATGTATCCAACAAAGACATTACAAAATATTATCAATTCCAATCTCCAAATGAGTTTAAACAAAATGGTGGTGGGATTTGTTTTGATTATGTCGAATATGAAGAGGCATGGTTGAAAGAACATGGTGTCTCATGTCGTAAATTCTATTTAATTACCGAAACACCTCCTGATTATGATACACACACTTTTGTTGTCATCGAAACAGAAGGAAAGTTTATTTGGGTAGAATCTTCTATGAAGAATTCTCAAGGTGTTCATATTTTTTCTAAATTGAGAGATTTGTTGAAGATGGCAGCATGGGGATGTTTTCGAGGTTCTAGAAACAAAGAACATTTGAATGGAGTAAAATACTCCGTCTTTGAATACACAAATAACCATCCAAAATATGGTTGTGGAATTGGTGAATATATGGATTGGATGATTGAACATGGAAAGTGGGTGTTTGATGATATGACGAAAAAAGAACAACCCCAAATTGTGGAAGAAGCAGCTGCATTCTCACGCAGAGGTGTCAGCGGTTGGAGACATACAGATGCAACATATGAGGAAAAGAAGAACTTTGAACGTGCCATGAGTTTCAATTCGGAGATTGTATATCTTCGGAAAGAAATGAATCATATGACAAAACGTGAAATCGTGCAAAGATTGGCTTCTTTGTATAATAAATTAGCAGAGATCTATGATAACATTGAAGAAGACTATACCGAGGTACCAATCAAAACTTCTCGCTTGGGATTTGCTCGTAAACCAGAAAAACGTAGCATGTCTCACCGTCAATATATCGATCGATTGATTTATGAAATTCGAGATAATATTATTGAATTAAATCGACATTTCAATCGTGATGGTGCGAAAACAGTGATTCAGAAAATGATGGATGTATGGGAATATGAGAAACGTGAATTACACATTAATGATCATATTGGTGATAAGTTGGTTGGTAACTTGACAGAAAAGGCATCTCATACGATATTGGATAAGATCATGGATTCTTATGTAGACAAGTTCTATGATAACGAACCAGCAGATGATGTATATCAAGAGGAAGTACAAACTCCTCCTGATCGAACAAGATTAATTCAGGATTATCAAAAAGATGTCAATAAAGCAGTTGTAGATTATCAGAAATTGTGGGAAAAAACATTAATGACATTACATCAGATGAAAAAAGTAGGCGGAGAACCGTTCCAAAAGATGTATGATCAACTACATGATCGACGTGATCAATTCATTGATGATTTGAAACAAACGCTACCTCCTGGTCATTTGGAAAAGAATAAAGAACCATCATGGATTAAGAATATTCGTACAAATACAAATATGAGATTCAAGTTGGTAAAAACGGCAATCGATGCATTTGATTCCAGTCCAGGAATGGTGAAATTAGTTCCCATGTATCAAGCATTCCGTATGTTGTTTATATCGATGATTGAGGTATGTGATCTTGTACCTGGTGTTAGTATCAAAGTGAAGATACCATATATTCCGAAGATTAACATTCATCTTGCATCAATGACAGAACCGATTACATCATGGGATCAAGTGTATCAAGAAGCAAAGTTATCTACCGATGACAGAAATGATTTGGATGATTCTCAATTTGGGATTCCTGAATTAAGGAAGTATCCTTTGACGGATGAGAAACATGTCTTACAAGCCGTTCGTTTTTTTAATAAAGCACCTGATGAATACAAAGAAGAATTGGCAAAGAACATTGTGAAACGTGCAAAGGAATTGGGTATGGATTGGGAGAACTGGGAATCATTGAAACCATACTTGGATAAAAAGAAGAAAGAAGAGGCTTTCCAAGAAAGTGATAGATATGATCAAAGTACGATTAAAAAAGTAAAAGATTTCGAATATGATAAAGTATATTTTGGAATGACCGAATACGTTGGAGATCATTTTGATTTAGATCGGCCATTATTTGTGACGCCATATAAAGGGCTTGCATCCATATTTGCTGCTTCTAGAAATCCAAAGGTGAATGAGTATTTGAGAGGATCCGGTTATGATAATAGAGGATATGAAGAATGGAGTTGGCCTGCTGATAAATTAAAAGATTATTTGGATGAAGTACACATGCTAGCTGAAGGGGCACCTGATCTAAAACCAACGACAATTGATTGTGTTGGATATGTTTATGAAATCGACATGAAAGATGTAACTGGATCTATTGGGAAATATCCGTGGATGAATCAAAACGAAAGAGAGTATCTGATATGTGATCAAGATTCCATTAAGTTTAAACCGCATGAAGTTCGTGTCAAGATGCATATTAAAGGAGTGCCTTCCAAAAGGAAAGACGAACATATTCAAGAAGTAGCACAACACAAGCCAATGTATTTTTATCATATGATTGATAAGTCTGTGAAATTGGATGATAAAGGATTAAAGACTCCAGATTATGTATTGACAAAAGAACATGATGAAGATCTGTATTTAAAAATGACGGAAAAATATCGTTACAGATTAACACATGGATGGAATATTTATCCTGATAAAAAACCAGAGGATTTAACATCTGATCAAATCTATGATGGTATTAATCAATTCAGAAAATCAAAACGAGGAAACAATCAAATCTATATGTTTAGATATCCTCCATACAAGGAACTTGGACCTCACATGGCAGACCTTCTCAAAGACAAAGAGATTTATGCATTTGATATTAATGATCCAAATAATCAGAAGTATATCAATGCAATTGATTGGGGTTGGGATGGTTCTAATACAGACAACAAGAAATTGCATCGACAATGGTATGAAAATATCAGTAAAGAAGATTATTTCAAGAAGTATGATGATAATGGAAAACCTTTGTTTGCACCATTGAATCATATCTCCATTGATCCATCCAAAGGATTTCTTCCGTTAAGTTGTTTACAAAAATCTTCTGAAGTTATTCAAGAAACTTATCATTCATATCAAGAAGCCGTTGATATCAACTCTCTCAGACAGCAATGTCAAGAAGTATTCCAACAAGCTTCTCAGATACATTATGGATGTTTGGATGAGAATGGTGAACGTATTACAGCATCTCCATTCAAAGATTCTTGGAAGATGATTTCCACATACCATTCTCAGTCCATTCCATCAATGGAACAATCCAAACTTGGTGTGTGTTTCGAGCATTCTTTCTATGTTGCGAAGCTGTTGAAGGATCGGGGATTACCATGTCAAACCTTCTTCTTGAATTGTAATATTGATCACACCCAACCACCCGAAGAAGATGAAAATACAAATATCCAACAAGAATCCGAGTCTATTGCAGTTGAACAGCACAACAATAATGACATGTCATTTTGGCATCAGTTTACCATTGTTCCAAATGATACGGATTCCATTGTATTGATCGAAACATCATTAACTCATGAGAAGAATGGTGTCTTCTTAGTTGAGAATATGGATGATGTTGTATCTCATCTGATTCAAACATTTGATTTACATTTATCACAAGAGGATTTACAGATTATGAAACAAGATCTCATTGATGTGTCTTCCTTTGAACCACGTGATGGAGATACGTATGTTGGATACATCAATCAAGTATATCTCAATGGAAAGTTTATTAAGAATGAAATCCGTATTAATCATCAAACAAAGACAATGAAAACATATTGGCAATATTTATCAGATCACAAATATTTATCTGATGATGGTATGAAGATCAATGAACAGATCCAACAAATGGATGATAATACCGCATTTGATATCATCAATTTATTGAACGCAACACAATTATTCACCCAAGAAGGATTGCAATTCCATCAATCATTCTTCGATAATGATAAGATCCACATGTCTGTATCAGAAATGGAATCTGCACTCAAAGGATTTGTACAAGAATCTTATATGGGAACAAATCACAATACCTTGAAAGAGAAGTATCACTATATTCCATTAACGGAACAATCCGTCAAAAAATACAAAGATCAAGGTGTGTTTAAACATGGATTACGACGTGTTCGTGTGAATGATAATACAAAAGGTGCAATTTATATTGATGAAAATCATATTGTCGTAGCATATGTTGCAGTTGAGAAGAAGATTAATGGACAACGTTGGATTACCGCATTGGAAGTATCCGAGGAATATCAAGGACATGATTATGGCGTGGATCTTTTACAGATTGCCGTAGATGACTTTGGTGCAACCTACTTGTCCGTAAACAAAAAGAACAAACGAGCATTCCACATGTACAAGAAATATGGATGGAATGTATGTGATGAGGATGATCACGTGTTCTTTATGAAATTAACCGAAAGGACTGATGAATGATGGATAGATCCATTGAAACATTTGCACGTAGACAGAGAGAAGAACAATTCGAAACTCAGAGAAAGAAACCAAATCGTTTAATTCCGTCTGGTTCTGCACGTGGTCTGGATGCTTTCTTTGAAGCCATGAATGATAGCTATTATCAGGAAGATGGAGAAGAAGAATCCGAAGAAGATGTTGACTCTGATACGGAAGTGAATGATGCAACACCTGACGATGCAGCATCCGATAATAGTAATATGGAAGATGCAGAAGATACAATAGATGATATGCAAGGTGAAGATACCGACAACAAAGCTCCTGTAGAAACCGATGGAATTAATGGTACAATTCCGGAAGAAACTGAAGATGAAGATACCGAAACTCCAACAGACGCTCCAACCGAAGATGATAATGAAGATGATATGAGCACATTTGGCCAACATGGTGGAGATGATCTTCCCAACAATCAATATGATCCAAATGAAATTGCCAAAGTCATGGAATTTGTTGCAGATGAAGCAAAGGCTTTATCAGATTATTTGGAAGCTGCCAAAACATCCAAAGTGGATATTCTTCAGCGTTTGTATTCAGATATTGCAGATGAAGAAAGATATCATATGGAACAGCTCTTGTTTGCAAAAGCAGAAATCACGGGTGAAGAATATAAGCCCAGGGATCCAGATATTCGTAAAGAATATGAAGAATTATTGGCTATGGGCATGGATGAAGGTTCTGCCATGGCAACAGCAGTTGACAAATTCAATCTGCATGTTACTTCTATTTCAAAAGATGATGCTGGTAATGTTGAAGTGGAGAATAAAGAAATCCAAGAAGCTGTGGAAGAAATGGAACGTGGATTCTTGTATATGGAAACCGTACAGTTTGTATTGGAATATTCCACAGATGATTATATTACCGAAGGTGTCATGAAACTAGCACAACCACAAATCTTCCAAGAAGAAATTGCAACAACTGCTGACAGAGTATACTCCAGAAAGATGTCCGGCTTCAATTTGATTATCGGTGCATTTACTGGTATCATCAAACTCATTCGAAAAGTAACAAATCTAATTCGTTCTATTGTTGAAAAAACAAACCACCGTATTTATGCATTGGCAAAGTTTGTTAAGAACAGGGGAATTGGTGCATTATTCAAGAATGGTGTGATGTTATACTTGTGGAATGACCGTACTTCTTCCATGGAAATTGAACCATTAATGTATTTTGCAAATATGGCATTCTGGTTGACACAAGAGGTTGTTAAGTTGTCTGAAATCAGAAATGGAAGATATGCAAATGTAATTAGTTCTGTTGGACAAATATTCCAAGCGCATGATCCAAAATATCAACAGAAACCTCCGGCATTAACTTGTTTGAAACGATTACAACAATTGGATTTAATGAAAACCAAAGTTGTTGTGACACAACAGAATGCTGCAGGTGTTGCAAACTTATTCTTTGATTCCTTCCCAGCAGATGAACAACAGTTGCGTCATTTTGGAAATGGTATCGAGAATGCTGCAAAAACTCCACAAGGTATCGATATTTCCAGCTTCAAAAACTATTTCTGTATATTAGATATCGTTTCACAGACTGTTGCATTTTGGACAGATATCACAAATAACTTTGTTGGTGAATTGGAAGGATTGGAGAATGATAACAACTCCATTTATCGTACGAAAATAAAGGTATACAATAACTGCATTGAATACATGAAAGTCGTAACGAAATCTTATTCAACACTTGCAAAGGTAGTTGCTGCTGATATTGGAACATTGAATCAATTGGTTCAAGTGATACAAAATGTATAATTCATAGATATATCATTTCCATGAATGAGGAGAACAATACTCCAAAACACATTCAGAAGGAGATGATATGTTATGTATATTTATACAGATGCAACAGCCATGGACAACATGTATGGTGAGACAACAACACCTGCACATTTGTGTGAGGGAAATCCTGACTTTGCTTCCATATTAGAAGATATGCTTGTAAAGGGTGCACTTCCATTCAATACACACCAAGTATATCCGACCGTATGGAAAGCAGACAGAGAACAACTTCAAAGAGAACAGACTGGAGCACCACAACAGTCTGGCGTGGTAAACCCATGGTTGAGTGGTGGTCAGAAATGGTAACGAACAATCCCCGGCATATGCCGGGGATTTCCATTTTCTATTTTTTAAATCTTCACATATATATTATTTATATGATATAGAAATATATTAAATTGCTAGTATTAATGATCACACCTATCTTTATAGGAAGTCAAATACGACATAACGGATCAGACTTAGAAAGCAATCACTGAATATTTCTGTTCGTTATTTTAGGTCCACCCGAGACCATAAGTCGGTACACCTGCAAAGGTGGAAAGGAGCCTTATGGCTGCTATTTACAATCTTTTCAATTTCACACAGGCCGTTGACACAATCACTGTACATTCAGGAATGTTTCATGCAGACGACGCAGCCGTCGTTGCTCTGCTGAAACTTCAGTTCCCTGAAATTGTAATTATCCGGACTAATAATCCGGATACCAACAAGGCAGATGTGAAGAACCTGATTGCTGACGTCGGCCGTCAGCATGACGGGGTGGCCCTTTTTGACCACCATCAACTGCGTCCTGTAAAGGACCAGGAACTGGTGCAGGAGGATGGCAGTATCCTCCTGAAGAAAGGCACTCCTCAGGAGGAGGTCCATGCTGCAGTGGGCCTCCTCTGGGAGGCATGGGGAAAGAAGGAGGCGTTCCCCACGCTGAGTGGTTTAATCCACTCAATTGACCTCCATGATACGGGGATGCTCTGGACCCCGGCCTGGACGACGGTCCGGGACTTTTATCCGACCTGGGATTCTGACGAGAATCCCGACGAAGCCTTTCTGAAGGCTGTCGAGTGGCTGACCCCGGCCCTCGAGAATGCAATTCGGAAAGATTTGTCTGCCGCAAAGGCAGCTGATTGGCTGGCTGAAAATGCCACAGTATTGAATGACGCCATTCTTGTAATGGATAAATTCGTGCCGTGGCAGAGTTTCTGTAAGGAACGCGGCCTGAAAATGGCCGTGTTCCCGGGCCGTGACCCCGGCAGCTATAATCTCCAGGTCGCAGACCCGGCCTGGAAACTCCCTAAGGAGTGGCTTGACTGCAAGCCAGCCGGTGTCACGTTTGTGACAAACTGGCTGTCTATGGCGGCATGCTCGAGCAAGGAAGACGCAATCAGAGTGGCAACTGATTGCGTCAATGCCGCTCTTACAGTCACAGCAGCCAAAGCCGCCGAATGAGATTATCCACATGAGGACTGTCGTGAGACAGGCTTTACTGTGGGTACTCGTAATAAAACACACCCTTCCATTTGGGGTGTGTTTTTTTGTATATTTTTTTATTTCAAATCATAATACTATAATAATACATTTGTGAAGCAGTAATCAGAGTTACTTCTTTAGATAGATTTATAGGTTCAAATCCTGTATGATATCATTTTGGTATCATTGGCGAAAATGGCATACGCATTCCTCTGGTTTATATCCTCACAAATGTTTGTTGCCGATGTGTTGGAATTGGCAGACCCGCTTGAAAGGAGATGATATTATGGATCCGAAAGAAATTTTTACACAATTCATGAATCAATATGATTTATGGCCACATCCAATCCCTGGTTTCAGCAATTATAAAATCGATAGGTGTGGAAATGTCTTCGATAATCTTGGTAATATTTTAAAGCCATATCACTATAACGATGGAGAACATTATGATTCAATCTATTTGAGAGATGATAATTGGAATGCTAAAGTGATAGCAATACATCAGCTTGTTGCAATGACATTTGATCCAAACTACACAAAAGGATGCGTTGTTCATCATATGAATGAGAATAAATATTACAACTGTTCCTGGAATCTTGAATGTATGACTAGAGAGGAACATGCTAAACATCATGCTCCACAGAAATATTTTGATAAATGGGAGATATGTGATGTGTGCGGACAGCCATTTATATGGAAAGCGGATGTCCAAGAAAGATTCTACTCTGATCTGAAAAGAGGAAAGAATAGGATAAAGTCATGCTCAAAGTCTTGTTCAGGATATTATGTCAGACAAGTTCAATTGGGGAACATTTAACAATTTGGCCCCGTATCCCAATAGGCAGCAGGAAGCGGTCTCAAACACCGTTCAGTGTGGATTCGAATTCCACCGGGGCCATTTAGTCTATGATGCGGCTGACAGAGTTACTTCGGATCAAACCGCGTGGTCCTAGGTTCGAGTCCTAGCATGTCTTATGATGTGTAGCTCAGATGGATAGAGCACGTATTATACTCTGTCAAATACTCTCATAGACAAATATTATTATTATTATTTATACAAAAGGAGTTTGATTACAATGGTTGGAACATGGGAAATTAATGTAACAACAAGTGGAATGCCTCAGAAGATTGCAACTGCATTTGGAGAACTGAGCGAAACAATTCTTGGTGCACAGTACACCCCGATTGCTTATATCGGTTCTCAGGTGGTAAATGGTACAAACCATGCAGTTCTTGCAGAACAGCTTGTTGTTACAGGTAAGGATACAAAGAATGTTGTTCTTGTTATCTTTAATGAAAAACCAGAAGGTGTATCCGTTGTCAACATTGAAAGAATCGTTGAAGGTGGTATGCCGATGGGTGGTACTCAGGTTGATGTTCAGACGGATATCCCGGAAGAAGCAAAGAATGCATTTGCTGAAGTATTCGAAGGATTCGTTGGTTCTAAGGTGGAACCGTTTGCTTTACTCGCAACACAGGTAACAAAGGGAACCAATTATATCTTCGCAGCAACTGTTACACCTGTTACAAAAGAACCGAAGACAAAGTTTGCAATTGTTACTGTAAATGCACTTGAAAAGTCCGTGACCTTCTCCGATCCGCTCCATGCTGAACTGAAGAACGGTCTCGGTTATGCATTTAACTGGTAATCAATAACTATATGGAGAATCTAAATGGTTCTCCATAATATCCAGGTGTAGCTCAGATGGGAGAGCGCTCGCCCTGGGAGCGAGAGGCCACAGGATCATACCCTGTCACTTGGGCCAGTAGACTGAAGCAGTGAAAACAGTTACTTCTACAGATCAGATTAACATTTGGAGTTATTCGAAACAGGGTTGCGACCACGATACCTGTATAAATATTAAGCGGGCATTTAATCTGTTTTTAATATACTCAGTCTACCACCAACAATTTAGGTTGCTTGATGCAGCGAATACGGTTTCTTCATAAAGAACATATTTTTTGTTAAGATTTTTACCTCAATTAGGTTTGTCGAACCACGCTCATGGGATGACATTTTATAGTGTTTTATCGGTTATGACTTACTCAAAACCGATGCCCCGTATTC
>Ga0326511_10004426_pt1 | contig 11196 bp, 24 predicted proteins | sample 0_2496_0518_D_FD_203701 | JGI IMG/M metagenome (GOLD analysis project Ga0326511, IMG submission 203701) | Bovine rumen microbial communities from UC Davis, California, United States - 0_2496_0518 | ecosystem: Host-associated > Mammals > Digestive system > Stomach > Rumen | place: USA...
AAAAAAAGGTCTTCGGCAGAAAGAGCTTGCCGCCGCCATCGGCATGACAAAATCTGCGGTATGCCTCTACGAAAAAGGCAAGCGCATCCCCCGGGATGCAGTGAAGATCAGGATAGCCGAAACGCTTGGCTATTCCGTGGGGTTTATTTTTTACCCCAAAAGTCAGCAAAATGCAGACAGCACAGAAAGTGTGTCTGCATGATGGCAGAGCGGTTTGCACGGTAAATGACGGAGTGGAAACGATGAAGAAAACAGACATTTTTACCGCTGTCCTGATGGCGGCGGCTGTGGCTATGTCATCCCTGACATACGCCGCAGAGGCAGAGGAGTCTGCCGACCACGTACAGACAGTTGACGCACCCGGGTGGGTGTCGTGCGGGGTCTACAAAACAACGGGATATTGCCCCTGCCGCAGGTGTTGCGGGGAAAACGCTGACGGGATCACCGCAAGCGGGACACACGCTACGCAGGGGCGCACGGTTGCCGCTGGGCGGGAATTCCCCTTTGGCACGCAGATCATGCTCAACGGACACATATATGCGGTAGAAGACAGAGGCGTAAAAAACGGGCATATTGATGTTTTTTACGCTGACCACGAAACCGCATGGAATCACGGCGTGCAGTATGTAGAGGTTTTCGTAAAGGAGGAGTAGTAGATATGGATATGGCAAATATCATCCTGTTTTTTGTTGTTGTCGGGTTGTGGCTTGGAGAGCTTGTCAAATGATCTTCACGCAAAAGATGAGGCACTACACAGATCAAGAGCTTATCCCCCGGTGGGATTTGCTCGATTGCCCGCAGGTGGCGGTCGGAAAATTCCGTACATGGGAAACTTGGCTCACTTTCAGGGATGACTGGAATGAGGTCACAGAGGCACTGAAAACGCCTAAAAAAAAGCGCACCTGACGGGGAGCAAACCGTCAGGCGCAGAAAGGGGCGGGGCACAGCTAGACCGTATGCGAAACCCCGCACCCCCATATCATAGCACAATAGAAAGGGGATATAAATGAAAAATGATATTTTAGTTTGGCACGCTTGCAAGGATGGCAGACCCGCCGAAAGCGGGCGGTATTTTGTCACGGAGAGATGCAGGAGCTTCATCGAGCTTGATGTTATCGACTACTCATCACGGTGGGATGCGTGGAACTTGCACGATGAGTATGAGGGCGGCGAAGAGTTGCCTAACTACACCAAGCGATACATGCCCGGGGGTGATTCTGAGGTGATCGCATGGGCTGATGTCGTGCCGTATGGTACTGGGATTAAAAAATGGAAACCGGGCATTTATGACATCGTCCCGGAAGGTGAGAATCATGTTTGAGCATGGCGTGTCTTTTCCCGACCCCGTCAGGGAAGCTGAAGACATCAAAAGCGTATTATCGAACAAAGACAATATTGATCGGGAATACATTTTCAGCATCAAAGTCTATATGACCGTTTCCGCACCGACAGATAGGGATGGTGAGGACGATGCAAAAGCTATCTTGAGCGACAAGATGCGGGAGCTTTTCCGCACTGATCGCATTGATGATTATGACATTGAAAGGATGGTTCTGTGATGACTTTACTGGAAAAGCTGACAGCCGTTCAGGCTGAGATCAAAGCCCCGAAAAGCCTTGTCAATAGGTTCGGGGGATACAATTATCGGAACGCGGAAAGCATTTACGAAAGCTTCAAACCTCTTGCCAAAAAATACGGCTTGACACTTGTGATCGCTGACGACCTCATTGAGGTCGGCGGGCGCATCTACATCAGGGCTACAGCGTCCCTGTATGACGCAGAGAGTGATGCGCCGCCGATCAGCGTCACCGCACTAGCCCGGGAAGAGGAAACCAAAAAGGGTATGGACGGGGCGCAAATATCAGGGGCGGCAAGCTCATATGCCCGCAAGTATTGCGTGTCGGGGCTTCTGCTTTTGGACGACACGAAAGACCCCGACACGGTCGACTACACACTGAGGACGGGCACGAAAGCCCCCTCTAGCGATTACGATGACATCCCCGGTTATCCCTCAAGAGGGGAGATGATCCACTTCTGTGATGAGTATTACAAAGGGGATAATCGAAAGAAAATGCTTGAGTTCTTCCATGCGAAAAGCCTTTCGGAGATGACAACGGCGCAGGTCGCAACGGCGTGGAAAAAGGCTCAGAAGGGCGCACAGTGAAGACGGCGGGGACTATCGAAAGCGTGACCCGCAACGCTTCAGGGCGGTACACGGTCACGCTTGACACTGACAGCAGGGCAATAGCCATAGCAGACGCACTCCGGGGGAAGCGGCTTGACATCATCATCAAGCCGCACCGGGAGAAAAGGAGCTTAGACCAAAATGCGTTGTACTGGTCTATCGTCGTACAGCTTGCGGCGGCACTTAAGCAGTCGAATATTTGGGTGCATAATACCCTCATAAGCCGCTACGGGTCGCCCTTTATAGTCAACGGCGGGCTAGTGTCCGTCATGATCCCCGCAGACGATCCCACCGTCATGGAGAGTGAAGAATACCACTTATCTCCGTCCAGTGAGGTGGCTGAGATAGACGGGCAGGTCATGCGGCGGTACATAGTCATGCGTGGCTCATCCACGTACAGCAAGCGGGAGATGCAGAGGCTTATAGATGGGGCAGAGTCCGAAGCCCGGGATATGGGGGTGCACCTTGAGATCGGTATTGACTGATGACCTTACGCACTGCTACATCTGCGGCGCACCTTACCCGCAGATACATCACATCTTTTTCGGTCGTGCAAACCGAAAAAAAAGTGAGCATGACGGGTGTATTGTCCCGCTCTGCATAGCGCACCACACGCAGGGGCGGGATGCGGTACACCTCAACAGGACGGTAGACCTGCGGCTTAAGCAAGCCGCTGAAACGGAATGGATCGAAGAGGAGATACGCAGGGGGATGACGGAAGACCAAGCCCTGAAAGCATTCCGATTCCGTTACGGAAAATCATGGCTGTAACCGGGGCGCACACCCCATAACAAAAGCCCTTTGTGCGTTTCGTGTGTCACGACATTGAACGGCATGGGCAGATCATCCAATTCACAATCCCCGCCCTGTGGTTCGTCCCGCAGGGCGGGAGAAAGGAGATCATGGAGCTTATTGATTGCATCCCGGTCGGCAAAAAAAACGCCGTCAGCAGGGCAACGCTGTGCGGTCTGACGGGGATGAACGACAGGACACTTCGGGAAAACATCGCCCTATTAAGGCGTGATACCCCGATCATCAACGACCAAGACGGGGGCGGGTATTATCGCCCTGACGATGATGATATAGACGCTGTCAGGCGCAGTGTAGCACAGGAAACGCACCGGGCTAGGTCTGTGTTTTGGGCGTTACACGGCGCACGGAAATGGCTAGAGGCGCACAGATGAGGGAGTCGTTTGTACTGTATACAGCCTATTCGGATCAGCTTGACTTGCTGTCAGATGAGCAATGCGGGAAGCTTTTCCGTGCCATCATGGCGCACGCAAAAGGGGAAGATGTGCATCATCTTGACAGCGTCACGATGATGCTGTTTTCAGTAATCCGTGCCCGCATGGACACGGACGCAGAGAGATACGCCGCTGTTTGCAAAGCCCGGTCGGAAGCGGGTAAAAAGGGCGGCAGACCTAGAGCCGCAAATCAAGATAAAGCAAAAAAAGCAAAAGGTTTTTTTGATAACCAAGACAAAGCAAAAAAAGCTAAAAAAGCTGATTATGAATATGAATATGATATTGATAATGATACTGATAAAAACATAAAACCTTTAAAACCCTCTCTGTCTGCGGAGCGGTTTGAAGCGTTTTGGAAAGCCTACCCCAAAAAGGTCGGAAAAAAAGCGGCGGCATCAGCGTGGGAAAAAGCCCGGGTATCGGGTGAGCTTTTCACCAAGATTATGACAACCCTTGAAGCCGTTAAATGCTCAGACCAGTGGCACAAAGAGGGCGGGCGGTACATCCCAAACCCCGCCACATGGATCAACCAAGGGCGATGGGATGACGATGTGCAGAGCTATACGCAGGGAGTGCAGGGCACAAAGTTTTCAAACTTCGATCAACGCACCGATGACCTTGATAATCTAGCCGCCGAGGAGATGCGTAGAAAGCTGTGCGCCTTGTGAAGTTTTTTGTACCGGGGAGACCCGTACCTAAAGCCCGCCCACGGTTTGGCGGGGGTGCTGTGTACACCCCTGCCAAAACAGCGGCTTATGAGCGGTTGGTGCGGCTCTGCTACCTGCAAGCGGGCGGGGAATGCCTTTCAGGCGCACTGTGCGTCCGTATACGGGCTTTTTATCGCCCGGGCAAGGAGATGCTCAAGGAGATCAAAAAAACGCCCACAGAGGCGCACAGGATGACGAGCCGCCCTGATGTGGACAATATCGCAAAGAGTGTGCTAGATGCGCTCAACGGCGTGGCATATGAGGATGACAAGCAGATAGACACCCTGACAGTGTCCAAAGAGTACACAGATGGGGAGCAGGGTATAGAGGTGGAAATAAATGGCGCTGACACGCAAGGCACTTTCTTAGGAGGTGATGATGATAAAGATAGCTGATATGATCGGTGAGGCGGCGGCGTACGAACAGCTTGCCGAGGAGTGTGTAGAGCTTGCCCATGCGGCACTCAAGTATGCCCGGGTCAAGCGGGGAGAAAACGCCACCCCGGTGACCGCAGAAGAGGCAACGGAAAGCGTGCGGGAAGAAGCCGCAGATGTGCTTGTATGCATCAAAGAGTGCATCGGCACGCAGGGGCTTGCAGATGTAGGGAACACCTGCATAGAAAAGGCACAGAGATGGCGGGAGAGGGTCGCGAAAGATGGGGGTGGAGCATGATTATAAAATGCAAGCCAACGAGACCCGGAAAGATCGATTGCCCACTCTTGCGCTATTGTATTGCACGGATGAATGACAGTACCGTCACAGGGTGCGGTATTCCGCTTTGGTACGGCGGTCTTATCAGCAAAGAACAGGTTCACATTGAGCATACTGTGAGGGACGGAAAGGACGGTGACGGCAATGGCTGAACTGAATTTTTATTGGAGAATGGGAGATTATGCGCTTGAGGCGTGTCCGAAGCGCCTCGCAAGGTTTTCGGATGATGAGCCGAACGCTACCATCGATCTGGTTAAGTATTACCAGTATAAAGGGCGCGAGTGCAAATACTCGATAGGATACTTCTGGTACAACAGCCATGAGCCGTGTTGGGAGTTGCAATTCGTGGGCGAACGCTTCAAAGAGATTCTTGAAACGGATGTGACAGCGGTTTTCAAAATGCTTGCGGCGGCATATGACACGCTCGAAGAGTGGAGCAGAGCGAGGAACGAAGATGACTGAGCAACTGGATTTAATCAGCAGACAGGCGGCGATTGAAACATTGCCATCCGCACAGAAGGGAGCAAAATGGCAAAGTATGATTTAAAACTTAGACCAATTCACTATGCAAGCGTCAGCGGTGGTAAAGATAGTTTTTTCATGCTCAATCTAATCCTCAATAACCTAAAGAAATATCCTCTCGATATGGTTGTTCACTTTGAACTAGAAATTGATTGGGATTGGAGCAAGCGTGTTATTGACTTCATGGAAGAACGTTGCACCAAGGCTGGCATTGAGTTCGTAAGAATCAGACCGCAAGTTAAATGGCAAGATTTATACGATAGATGGGGATTTCCAACTCCTAATTCTAGGTGGTGTAATCTTTCATACAAGCTAGATTGCAAGCGACAACTAGAAAAATGGATTAAAGAGCAAAATTGCAGACCTGTTGCTTATATCGGCTTATGTGCTGATGAAAAGAAACGTTTTCGCTATGAAATAGGCGATTGGTCTGAACAAGATATTTGCTATCCTCTAGCGGAAGAAAACATTGAAGAATGGCAAATTCTACAATGGGCTAAAAGGCAACCTATATTTGAGGATTATTACAAGTATTTCGATAGACAAGGATGTAAACTGTGTCCTTTTCTTAGCATGAAAGAAATGGCTTATCTGCTTAAAACAGACCCAGAAACCTTTGATTTTATGTTCAAATGTATCAGAGAGACTGAACAAATGATACTTGAAACAAAAGGTGTCATTTGGAAGTTCAAAGGCGAGGGCGCTGATGTTATTGAGCAACGTGTTCGTACTAAGTGGGCATTCATCCTTGAATACGAGGAAAACCAATTAACTATATATGACTTTTTAGATGTAGTTTAGATTACCAACCACACCACTTCACTATGCTAAAGAGAGGCGGTGATAGAGTGGTGACGCATTTGATGTAAAAGCTGAGAATGTAAGCGAAATTAAATATTCAGATAGATTTCCGAAGCCGGAGTGGTGCGAGTGAGGTGAACAGGATGGATGACCTGATAAGCAGACAGGATGCAATCGAGACCGTCAGGAAAGCGAAAAACCTCTATCAGGCGCATAGGATGTTGGTGCAACTGCCATCCGCACAGCCCGAGAGCAAGAAGGACATAATCCAGAAATTCCACGACTATCAAGTCGAGTGGTTGAAGTCACATTATGACATCGAACTAGAGCCGCAGTTGGAAGAGATGATTGTGCGGTTCCTGCACGACACGGCGAACTGCTACATGATGGAGGTGGAGCATGGCTGACCTAATTAATAGACAGGCGGCGCAAAGATGGGGGGCGAGGGGGATGAATGACATTTGCAATACCTGCAAGCACGCCGAATGAGCGGATCAAGAGGGCATTATGTGGTACAAAAACGCAGAGGGGTACACAGACATGACCGCCGCCCTAGCGATCAGGGCGGCAGAAGGGGACGAGATGGACATAGAGGCATGGGATATTGTGCGGTATGAAAGCGCACGGGGCTATGAGGTAAGGCTTGCGGTAATCGGCGTGAAAAACGGCATTATCACCGGGGCAATGCTGTCGGCAGAGCCAAGTGACGGGGCTGTAAAGGTCATTGACATATCGGGGGAGATGTATGCACAGGTCGAAAGGCTTATGAACATCAACCCCTATCGTGTAGATGTTTTTTTAGAAAAGCATATGTCAGACGATGAGGCTGATGCTTTACGTGCCGCTGTCGTGCGCTACGTGGGCGCAGAACCCCCGGAAAGGCTCACGGTAGAAGAAGGGCATACCGACACCGTAAAAGAGCCTGAGAGGGGCACAGATAACCTTAAGGCTTTGGCAGAGGTGCTGACCCTGCGGGCAGAGCGGGATGTGTATAAGCGGCTTTACGATGATCTTTTAAAGCGCATTGCGGGGGCGTAAATGACAGCAAAAAAATACCTGACGATGGTAAGGGTTTTGGAGCAGAGAGTAAAAAACCGCATTGAGCAACTTGATGAGATTAGGCAGATGAGGACGGCGATAGGATCGCCTAGCCTGACCGGGGACGCTGTGCAGACATCACACACCGGGGAAGCACCATACGCCAAAGCGGTCGAAAAAATTGCAGACCTTGAGGATGAGCTACGGCTTGAGATATTGGGGTACATAGAGACAAAAAACCGCATTATCGGGGAGATAGATGAGATAGAAGACCCGCTTTTATGCGCCGTACTGACCCGGAGATATGTGCAGTATCAGCGGTTTGAACAAATTGCTTTTGAAATGCATTACAGCTTCAAATACATTCTCAACTTGCATCAAAAAGCCCTCAAGATATTCGGTGAAATGATGTGTAAAAATATTGAGAGGTATTGAAAAGAAAAAGGCAGGGCGAAAGCCCTGTTCTTTTTTTGAAAAACTTTTACAAAAAGGGTTGACTATTGGTGACCAATAGGTTATAATGTACTTGTAAGATTGATAAGGCAAACAGAAAGGGGCAGACAATGGAAAACGGAGCATAAAGTGAGACGGGCTTACGAAAAGGAACATCCCGGAGCGGTACTTGCGTATAACTCCGAAACCGGGATTTGTTGGGAAGTCTAACAAACTAACCCGACCGGGGGCGGGTAAAGTCCCCCGGAGAAAGAAAGGGGCAGACATGACAAAAAAAGAACTTGCAGGATTGAAGCCCGGAACCGTGCTTTACAACGGTCATACCGAGGGCGTTATCAAGATGGACGGGAGCATCAAGTGCATCGATGTGCTTATCCCGATTTACGGCATGAGCAATGATTCGAACCATGTTGACGAACGCCCGGACGGATGGGACGTACTGGACGATTAAGAAAGCAACCCGCCGCCCTGCCGGGTAATGCAGGGCAGAAAGGGGCAGACGATGACAGCAGAAGAATACCGGGCTGAACTGGAACTGCAGTACAGCGTAACGGAACTGGAAAACCTGCAGGAATCCGGGGGATAAAACTCCCCGGATATTTTTTTACTAAAATTCGTAAAAAGCTATTGACTATTGGGGACCAATAGGTTATAATATAATTGTAAGGATGATAAGGCAAACAGAAAGGGGCAGACAATGGAAAACGGAGCATACATGGTTATGGTTTACAACGAGGTTGATGCAGAGTACGGGTGCGACCCGGGTGCGACGGTTTACATGGACAACCTCACGGCGGCAACGGCGAAGGCAATCGCCCGCCACATGAACAAGGTTTCCCCGGATTTTGCTTCGTACTTTGTGGAATCCGAGCCGATGCGTTGGTATTGATTAACAGAAAGGGGCAGACAAAATGGCACTGAACTATATCGACATCAACGCAGTTGAGAACAAGACACTCGCAAAGCTGACCGCAAAGGAAATCGGGCTGTTTGGGCTTTGCAACAGCGGAATCGGGCTTTACCGTGGAGAGTTAAAGAGCAGATACAACGGTATGAAGAGAACTTCCGAAGACGGCGTGACTTTCATTTTCCACGGCGAGAAGAGAAACGTAGAGTTCACCGAAATTGTTTCCGAAAGTGACACCCGGGAATGGGCGGCAAGGGTTTACAACAACACGCTGAAAGAGTATGAACACTTCCCGATGGGCATCACCGGGTGCGGATTCTTCAGATAAAGCAAGAAACACCCGACCGGGGGCGGGCATTACCCCCGGAGAAAAGGGGCAGACACATGAAGAATATCGAGGGCATCACCGAGAAACTTGAACAGGGGCTGAAGAACCTGCTTAATTCTGAGAACTGGAAAGAGTATCTGAAGACCCTTTCCCGGTTCCACCAGTACAGCTTCAACAACTGCATCCTCATCAGGATGCAGTACCCGGAGGCAAGCCGGGTCGCAGGGTATAAAACATGGCAGAGCATGGGGCGGCGGGTCAGAAAGGGCGAGAAAACAATCAGCATCCTCGCACCGTGCCCGCATAAGAAGACCATCGAGGTCGAGAAAGAGGACGGCACCATCGAACTGAAAGCCGTCAGCTTCACAACGTACCGGGCGGTTAATGTCTTTGACATCAAGCAGACGGACGGCAAGGAATTGCCGAGCATCTGCAACAGCCTTACAGGGGCGGTCGAGAATTACGGTAAACTGCGGGAAGTGCTTGCAGGTGTTGCGCCTGTTCGGGTTGAGGATGAGGACATCAAGGGCGGGGCGCATGGTTACTTCAGCTTCGCTGAGAACCGCATCGCGATCAATCGTGGCATGAGCGAGGCGCAGACCATCAAAACCACGGTGCATGAGATTGCACATAGCATGATGCACGGTGCGAACTGTGACCGGGAACAGGCTGAAGTCGAAGCAGAATCCGTGGCATACACGGTTTGCCAGTACCTCGGAATCGACAGCGGTGATTACAGTTTCGGATACCTTGCCGGGTGGTTTGACGGCAACATGGATGCGCTGAAGAAAAGCCTTGCGGCAATTCAGAAGACGGCACACACCATCATCGAGGGTATCGAGAAGGGGCTTGCGATAAATATAGCTATATAGATAATAGATAAAGGGGCAGATATGACATACTTCAGAATCAAGAGCAACACAATCGGCGGGACGTACTGCGGTGACTGGCTTGTAATTGCAACTGATGCGGTGAAGGCTATGGAAAAGTTTTTCCGGGAATATCCAGCACACAGAGTTTGCAGGGTTTCGGTTGAGCCGTTCGACCCGGAAACAAACGAAGCAAAAGGGCTTTACAAAGCAATAAAAGATTGCGGTTGCATTTTCTGAGATAAAAGCCGATACCTCAAGATATTCGGTGAAATGATGTGTAAAAATGTGTAGTAGAACTGTGATATGATGTAAAAGAGGCACTGCGGGCAGTGCTTCGGCAAGACCTATGCTCTTGCCCCTTACACGGAAAGCCGCTCAGAAATGGGCGGCTTTTTGCGTGGGGAGAAGGGGGAAAATGGAGTACAAGAGCTTTCTAAAAACGGTCGGCGGGGGCGAGGGTCAGAAATGCCATTACCCCACAAGGCTTGACGTGTACGGGTGCGGATGCGAACACGGCTGTAAATACTGCTACGCCCGTTCCCTGCTTGATTTCCGGGGCTTATGGGGGAAACCCCGTACTGCGGATATTGAGAAGGTCAGACGGGCTGTGAAGCGGCTTCAACTGGGAACTATCGTCCGCATGGGTGGAATGACGGACTGCTTCGCACCGATTGAAAAAACGGAACGGGTAGCATTAGAAACCATCCGGGCATGAACAGGCAGGGGGTCGGATACCTAATAGTCACGAAATCTGATCTCGTTGCCGACTACATCCCGGAAATGGATAAAGACCTCGCTCACATACAGGTCAGCGTGACCTCTACGGATGACGCAATCTCAAAGCGCATCGAACCCGGCGCACCACTTCCAGAAGCCCGCATAAAGGCGGTTGAACGGCTTTTTAAGGCGGGTTTCGATGTTCAGTTAAGATTATCCCCATACATCCCGGAAAACGTGGATACGGGGCGTATAAACGCCGTAGAGTGCGACAAAATGCTCGTGGAGTTCCTGCGGGTGAACAGTTTCATTCTAAAGCTGTTCCCGGTCGATTTAAGCGAGTATTCGCTGAAGCAAGGGAATTATCGACATCTGCCGTTGGAGCGCAAGAAACGGCTTCTGGCGGGCTTTACGGGCAAGGAAATCACTGTCTGTGAAGATGTCGCAGAACATTACGCTTTCTGGCGGGATCATTTCAATCCAAACAGGGAAGACTGCTGTAACTTAAAAGGGGTGGACAATGGAAAAAGAGTTTCTGCGGATGAAACTCGCCGACCTTGTGCCGTATGAAAATAATCCCCGGCACAACGAAGAGGCGGTGGATGCAACCATAGCATCTATGCAACAGTGCGGCAATATCGACCCGATTGAGGTTGATGAAAACAACGTGATTCTCTCCGGGCATACCCGGCGGCTTGCCCTTATGAAAAT
>Ga0326511_10004427_pt1 | contig 11195 bp, 2 predicted proteins | sample 0_2496_0518_D_FD_203701 | JGI IMG/M metagenome (GOLD analysis project Ga0326511, IMG submission 203701) | Bovine rumen microbial communities from UC Davis, California, United States - 0_2496_0518 | ecosystem: Host-associated > Mammals > Digestive system > Stomach > Rumen | place: USA: California...
TCGAAATAGTCAATGATGCTGCCGGAAGCAACAAGGTAAATGCCATCTTGGGCGCTGACTTCAGCATCAGCAAGGCCGTCAATTGCGAACAAGGCTATTACGGTATCTTCAACGGTAACGGCCACACGCTGAATGTGAATCTCAACAGCGAAAGCACCCAGTATATGGCTCCGTTCGTTCGTGTCAAGGGAGGCTCCACCTTCAAGAACCTGCACGTGACAGGAAGTGTACGTGGTGCCATCCACTGTGCTGGACTCATCGGCACGGGTGACCGACAAGGCGGCGAAATCAAGATTGAGAATGTTTGGGTATCGACAGAAATCACCTGCACCAGCACTCACGCTGGTGGTATTGTGGGACATTGCGGTGACAGTCCCTCTAACCCCTACACCATCAACAACTGCTTGTTCGACGGCAAGGTCACAAGTACCGTCAGCGGACAGTATGTCGGTGCCATCATCGGCTGGGGACAGGGACCTAACAATAAGATCACCAACTGTCTGGAAAACGGATCATACGAAAATTTTGCTCACTGCGGCATGAACTATGCGGATGGAAACAGTTGCTATGGCAACAATGGTTCCAACACCAACAACTACACCTACCACAATTGGGGCGAAGTGGGCAACGACTATAAAAATGCAGGGAACATCTTGCACCTCCACACGAAATTGGGCAGCGGATGGAAGATTAACTGGGATCCATATCCAAGTATGACTACCGTGGACGAGTTGCTTTCCGATGCCGTTCGTCAAGGAAAGAGTGCCGAAAACATGAGCGTGGAAGAAATTCTCGCAGTGTATGGCACAGACTGGCAGGAGTTTGGCAACAGCGTGGCACCCGCAATTCGTGAGGTGAACGACTACAATGCCATCGTCATGTGGGATCCGCGTGCCTTGTTAAAGCTGCGTGTCAACATGACAGGCGAGAACGGCACATATTCCAACATCGTTGATCTCTCAGATAATACGGATGCACTCAACAAACATCAGTTCAATTTCGACCTGACCAGCAAGTGCGTGGAATACGACTTTGACCTCATGATCATCCGCAATAGTTCACAGATGAAGATTTTCGGCACCTCGGTCAATGGTGTCTATCCCGACACACTCGCCGTGAAGGTCAAGAAGATGGACAAGGGCGATTTGGCGAACTATCGCTATATGAACCTGGCCAGATTTGATTCCATCCGAGCCACCACCAAGCAGAGCAGCGTGGTGCTGAACTGGGGCACGTCGGGTGGCGAGAGCGACTTCTACCGCATATTGCGCCGCGACCATGGCACGACTGCATGGACGGACACCATTGCCGACAACATCCAGCAGACTTTCGTTGAGGACAAGAAGGTGTATGTACAGCAGGTGTACGACTACATGGTGGAGAGCATCACGCAGTGTGAAGGTGTACACATCGTCCGCTCGGATGTCGAAACAGGCAATTGCGAACCTACCGCAATGGTGTGCGGTTATGTACGCATGGCCGACGGCACCGGGATGGCTGGCGTGAAGGTGATCATCACACCAGAGGGTGACCTCACAGAGTCGCTCAACAGCGCACAATACGAGGTGTTCACCGACAACACGGGCTACTATGAAAAGAAAGGACTGAAATACCGTGGTGAAGGCAAGTTCAAAGTCAATGTGCCTATCACTGGCGACATGAAGCCTTTCACAGGTGGCGGCGAAATCACGTTCAGCACCAAAAGCAATATGCTCGCTAACTACAACTTCTACCAAGACCAGTATGTGGTTTACTCGGGTAACGTCTATTACAGCGACACCAGCATCCCCGTGCCGGGCGTATCGTTCAAGCTGGACGGCAAGCCCATGTACGATGCCAGCAAGAACCTGATCGAGACCGACAACCAGGGTTCCTTCTCGCTGAGCATTCCTCATGGCGCACACAGCGTACAGGCTGTGAAGGACGGACACATTCTGGCCGACAACGGTTTCCTGATGAACCCTGACGAGAAAGTGGAAGACCGCACCCAGTACAATTTCGAGAAGAACGTGGCCAGCGTCTACATTTGGGACTCCACCACTGTGGTGCTGCGCGGTCGCGTAGTGGGTGGTGACATCGAGGGCAGCAAGCCACTCGGTTCTTCCTTGTCGAAAAACAACCTCGGTGACTCGCTGAAGATTGTGCTGCAACTGGAGGGCGACAACACCTCATGGATGATTCGCAACCCGAAGGACGAGACCGTGAAGTCTGCCAGCTATAAGGTTCCATTCGGTGAAAAGAATGCCAAGGGCGTGGGCAAGGACACCACACAGGTCTATATCACCCGCCACATGCTGACCATTCGTCCTGACAGCAAGACGGGCGAATATGAGTTGAAGGTGCACCCCGCCAAGTATAAGGTGGTGGAGGTGTCGGGCCAAGGCTACGCCACCCTGTTCCAGCAGGGCAAGGTGGGCGAGACCATCGACCTGGCGTTCAATGTACAGGGTGACACGTGCGAATACAGCCGCATCTACCATGCCACACCTACCGTGGAGGTGACACAGTTCAACCCGGGCAGCGAAAAGTACTATGGTGTGAAGAAGCTGAAGGCTACCGACAACATTGGCAACGAGGAATGGATGAACCTCTACTACTACGAGAAGCTCTCCGAGACCGACAGCATTGGTCGCTATTCGTTCGGCTATCCAGTCTTTATGGCAGGTTCGCCTTACGGCTGGATGCTGCAGGCCTGCGAGAAGTACTACTATAATAATAATGTGAACCGTGAGCCTGACATCGTGAAGCTGGACAGTCGTGGCAAGATTACCATCAAGAACTACCTGATTGGCACGAACGACGGCGACTTGACAAAGACCCTCACGCTGGATGAATATGGCGGTGCATCCTACATCTTCACACCTCAGAACACCACGTTCACGCTGGAGAACGACATGGCGCTGAAGAATGTCAGCATCACCTTGGAATATGACAGCTGCTTTTACGACATCAAGCCTTTTAACGGAGGAATCATCAAGGGATACGTGATGGCCACCAAGCCGAAGGCCGACGGACGCAAGGTGGTTGTTGCAGGCACACCGATGTTGTTCGACATCCTGCGCGACCCTCCAGGCAGCGGCAGTTCAGCCTACCTTGAGGAAGGTTCGAAGTTGAGCTATGGCTATTCGGCCGACCTGACGGCTTCATTGGGCTACAAGGTAAAGGGTGCGACGGGTTCGAATGGAGAAACATATCATGGTACCGTGGCTGCTCCTAGTGGAGCTGGCGAATCATCGGGCACCTTGACCCATTACAAGAGCGAAGACAACTTCGTTTTAGACATCAGGACCAACTTTGGCTATTCATGGAGCTATAGCTACAATCTAGACGTGACGGAGCGCATCCAAACCAAGTCGGGACAGAAATGGATTGGCGGTAAGGCAGACCTCTTCATCGGCACTACCGAGGATGTGATTGTGCAGGATGCTATGGCTGTGCGCGTCATCCCCGAAAAGATGTACCAATTGGTGAAGCTGCATGAGGGTGGTTCCTTCACGATGGAAGACAAAGACGGCAACACAGCCACTGTGAAAGTGCCTGTCGGCACCACGAAGGTGTTGGCAAAAGGCACAGATGACCAGGGTAAGCCCATCTATCTGGTGCGCGACGAAGTGATGCAAGTGTCACCAACGGTCAAATCGACCTTCGTCCACTCACAGAACTATATTGAGAACGAGTTGCTGCCAGACCTGATGAAGATGCGCAATTCACTCTTGCTGCCTAAAGGCACTTCTGAGGCAGATGCCAAGAAACTGGCGAACAAGCAGGGTTATGCTACTTACATTAGTGCGGTGGATGCAGACCATGAGGACTTCGGTCTGAAATACACGACAATCTATCCAGACGGTGGTGTAGCGACAGGTGACAGCATCGCGTCACTGAACAATGAGATGATGGCATGGGTAGGTATCCTCGCCCAAAATGAGCAGGAGAAACTGTCTGTGCTGCCCACCAACCGCGTGAAACGCTACGACTTTGATGGCGGCATGTCCTCTATACAATACAGTGAGTCGTTCTCCACAAGTGAGAGCGAGTCACGCTACCTCCGCTATCCAGTGATTAACGGACTGGGAAATGTAGCAAGCGGCGTGGAAGCCAGCATTCTTTCGCCCCTCCTCAACCAACTTGAAAAACTGATAAGAGCAAAGAAAGGAGCAAACGGGCTCACCACATACACTAATGTTAATGTTGACAACGATGGCAACATGAATGCTGTGGAGGTAAAGGTACTTGGCTCGACCTTCACCATCAAAAGAAATATGATTGCAGAGGCCAACTTCAATGACAAGTATAACACCTCAAAGACTCACTCGAAGAAGACGGGCTTCACGCTGTCGGCTGCATCCAAGTCGAGCCTAACAGTCGATGTCTATCGCACAGCAGGCCGTTACTCCATTGATAAAAATGCCAACCAGTTCAACAAGTTCACATTGGATATGCTGGACGACATCCGTAACGGAAAGTTGACCCCCAACGCGCTCAACTACCTGCCCGACACTGTAAATGTTTATTCCAACTTTGTTTTCCGCACGGTGGGCGGTGTTACCTGCCAGCCATATGAAGGACAGCGCGTGACGAAGTGGTACATGCCAGGAACAGAGCTGGATGCAGCTACGATTCCTGCAGACAAGCCACGCATCTGGATTGAAGAGCCCGTGCAGAGCAACGTGCCATTCGACAAGCCAGCACGCTACGTTCTGCACTTGGCCAACGAGACAGATTATCCAGACCGTGCTACACTGGTGTTCAACTACTTCCTCCCTGCAGGCTGCAACCCGAAGGGTGCCAAGATTTGTGTAGATGGTGCACCACTGACAGGTACGGGAGCAAACGCAGTACTCTACCCTGCTGTCGATTCCAAGACAGGCAAGGTGAATGTGTTCACGAAGGAAATCACCGTTTATCCTGGCGATGACTTCGACTATGAAGACCTCGCCATCAGCCTGATGGATCCTGAGGATGCAGGCCGCGTGTTCACGGCGAACTTCTCGGCTCACTTCATCCCATCGGCTGGCGACATCAAGGTGACCACGCCAAGTGACCACTGGGTGGTGAACACGGAGAGTCCTTACGACGGCAACCGCAAGGCTTGGTATATGCCTGTGCGCATCGAAGGCTTCAACGTGAATGGCCGTGGGTTTGACCACATTGAACTGCAATACAAGCTCACTACCCAGGGCGAGAAAGACTGGGTAAGCGTCTGCTCATACTATGCAAACGATTCGTTGCGCCAGAAAGCAAGCGGTGTGACCGACACGATTCCATCGAACGGCATCATCGTGGCTCCATTCTATGGCGAGGTGGATCCTGTGGAGCAGTACTACGACCTGCGTGCGGTGGTTTATGCACGCCACGCTGGTGGTTACCTGACCAACGCTTCGCCCATCCTGACAGGTATCAAGGATACGCGTCTGCCACGTCCGTTCGGCACACCAGAACCTACCGACGGCATTCTGGGCATCGGTGAAGATATCAAGATTGCCTTCTCTGAACCGATTGCCAGCAACTATCTGAGCAAGATTAACAACTTTGAAGTGCTGGGCACTCCTGTCAGCACCAATATCTCCACATCAACGTCGGTCACCTTCAACGGCGAGAGCACCATCGGCTTCACGCAGGGTAACCGCAACATGAAGGGCAAGAGCTTCACGGTGGATGTGATGGTGAACCCTGCATCCGACAAAGGCGAAATGACCATCTTTGCGCATGGCGGTAGCGAGAAGGGCCTGCGATTCGGCCTCACCGCTGACCGGCACTTGAAAGCCGAGGTAAACGGCACCAAGGTTGTGTCAAACAAAGCCGTTCAGTTCAACAACACACTGCACCAGATTGCCTACACGCTGGAACAAGGCGCAAAGGACATGACCATCACCTTCTACGATGGCAGCACCCTCATCGGCACCAAGACTATCAATGGCGTGTATGAACAGAATACACCCATCTACATCGGCGTGGATGAAGAGCAAGAAGAATTCTACAAAGGCAACATGTTGGAGTTCCGACTTTGGAACCGTCCGATGGATGGCGCCGATCTGGATGATTACAGCGGCAAGACCCTGACAGGCTTCGAAAGCGGTCTGCTCGACTACTACAAACTGAACGAAGGCGAAGGCAGCTTCAGCTACGACAAGGCGCCAGGCAGCTTAGACCTCAATCTGGCTAACCACACCTGGAAGCGACCTGTCGGCATCTCGATGAAGCTGGACGGCAAGAATGGCGTACAACTGAATACGAACCAGAAGTTCAACCGCTCGAAGAACCACGACTACACACTGATGTTCTGGTTCCGCACCAGCGACGAAAATGGCACATTGTTATCGAACGGTGAGGCACAGCGCGGACAGAGCGACCAACTCAATATCGGTTTGGAAGACGGTGCGCTATATGTACGTTCCTCTGGTTTCGAACACAAAACAGATTCGTATGTCGATGACAATGAATGGCATAGTTTCGCCATGACCGTATCACGCAACCGCAATGTAGCTAACATCTATGTGGACAAGAGAATGGTGGAAACATTCGCTGCCGACAGCTTGAGCGGCTTCGAAGGCGACATCATCTCATTGGGTGCCACTTACGACAAGAAAGGCATGAAGGATGCTCTGACCGGCAACATCGACGAGGTGGGTATGTTTGAGAGCGTACTGCCAGTCGACCTCCTCCTCAAGTACACGACCCACACGCCAATCGCAACAACGAAACCATTGATGTTCTACCTCGACTTCGGTCGTTCGGAGCACCTGAACAACAATGAGATGCGCTTGCAACCTACAGGCATCAGCATCAAGCGTTATGTAGATGGACAAAGCAAGATTCTGGAGCGCTGCGACACGCTGATGACTGTGGACGAGGCCTTCGTGGATCGCGACTACTATGCGCCCATGAACAGCAATGCTCAGCTGGAGAACCTCAAGTACAGCTATGTGGCGAAGGACAACGAGCTGCTCATTGAGTTGGAAGAACCAGATTTCATGGTGGAGAAGACCAACGTCTATGTGACCGTGAAGGAGATTCCTGACATGCAGGGCAACCTGATGGCAAGTCCTTTGACGATGAACCTCTATGTGTATCGCAACCCTCTGCGCTGGAACATGAAGAAGCTGGATGAAGAAATTGACTACGGTCAAGAGAAATCCATCGAAGTCAAGGTGCAGAATCTGAGCGGACAGACACAGAACTTCGACATCACCGACCTGCCAATCTGGATTACAGCTTCGAAGACCAGCGGCACTGTCAGCGCACTGGGTGAGGAAATCATCACACTCAACGTTTCTCCTTACATCAATATTGGCACCTACACCGAGCAAATCACACTCGTGGGCTACAATAGCATGTCTGAACCGTTGCCCATCACGCTGAAGGTGCGCGGTGAGGAACCTGAGTGGGCTGTCGGTGACAAGGTGAAGAAGATGAACCAAAGCATGATGATGGTGGCACGCGTGAAGATTAATGGTGTAGTGACCCACTCTACAGAGGACATCATCGGCGTGTTTGACGACGACAACCAGACGCTGGGTGTAGCACACATTGAGGTGGACAACACCGCCTATGCCCACGACGTTCATGCCTTCCTGACCATCTATGGCTACACGAACGATGACGGCACGCAGCCCAACCTGAACTTCAAGTTCTTCCAGGCATCATCTGGCAAGGTGTATAATTTGGAACCTGAAGATGAACAAATCTACACCTTCAAGAACAATGCCATCGTCGGCACTGCAGACAAGCCCGTCATTTTGGAGAATGACTTCAACAATGTACAATGGATGACGCTGAAGGCTGGATGGAACTGGGTATCTTTCAACGTAGTACCTGAGGATGAGAATGTAACCGTAGGCGAATTCTTGAACAAAGCTGCAGGATGGGAGCCTGGCGATATCATCACCTCGGTGAACGGAACCAACGTGCAGCAGTGGGTTTACCATGAAGTGGAGAACACGAAGAAGACCGCAGCACGCACCTATAAGTGGGATCACGAAGACGAAAAGATAGACATTGATGCTACATTGATGTACAGAATTTACTCTTCCAGCGCCAAGACGGCCTACTTCGAAGGATGGTCAACCTACGAGGCTATCAAGCTCCGCAAGGGATGGAACCGTATTGCTTACCTCTCTTCCATCAACCTGCCAATTGCTCAGGCACTGAGCGGCTACCAAGCTAATGCTGGTGATGTCATCAAGTCACAAGACGCATTTGCCGTAGCAACCAACATTCAAGACCACATCGTCTGGAAGGGTTCACTGCAGTACCTGGAGAAAGGCAAGGGCTACATGCTGAAGCGTCAGGCTGAAGATGAGACAGAGTTCTACTACCCACTATACTGGAATAACAGCCGCTACAGCGGCAACACCACCGCAGCATCGGCACCTCGCCGCAACGCATCGGTCAACACATCAACAACGATGAACATCGTGGCTAGCGTAGCCGGTGTGGAAACAGAACCAGAAGACGTGCTGGTTGTTTACCGCGGCACCGAGAAATTGGCTGAAGCTGTAGCAGACGAAGATCAGAACTACTATCTGAACATCGGTTGCGATACTCAATCGAAAGAAAGACTGACCTTCACGCTGGAGCGCGACGATGAGGTAGTGGCAACGACCCGCAGTCTGATTCCTTACGAGGCCAACGATGTACAGGGTACACCTGACGTGCCTACAGAAATCAACTTCACACCTGTTGACCCATCGATGTATGCTGACGGCAATTGGTACACGCTCACAGGTATCCAGTTACAGAGCGCACCAAAACAGCCAGGCTGCTACATCCACAACGGCAAAGTGAAATCAGTTAAGTTTTAACGTGCATCATTCTTCAATTAACAATTCAGAATTATCATTATGAAAAAGTCCATTATAGTAACTTTGACAGCCCTCGCCTTCGTGGCGTGGGGCTGCTCAAGCGACGATGACGACAACAGCAAGGAGTCATCGGGCAAGTTCCAGAAAACGACACCTGCATGGGTTGCACCAAACTATGACGACTATGAACAGCTCATGACCGTCGAAATTCAATTACAGGACAAGCTACAAAGCACAGCCTCGGAAGCAGACTTGCTCTGTGCCACCATCGACAACGAAGTGCGTGGATTGGCTCAGCCACAGTTGGTGAATGGCCAATGGGTGTTCGGCTTGACTGTTGGTGCCAACAGAAAAGGAGAACCCGTCAGCCTGTCATACTACTGCAGCAAACGGAAAAGGATTTACACCATCGGATGGGTGCAGTTTGATGACGACACGCCCTATATGGGCACAGGAAGCCTGTATCAGCCTGTGTTTATAAACTGATTTCTGAACTATGCGACAATCCATCAAATCGAATCACCTATGGCTACTGGCAACGCTGTTTGCCAGTAGTCTTGTAGGTGTAAGCTGTTCGGACGACGACACCGCCGTCTCCCCTGCTCCCAAAGAGAAGAGCATTGTGATTCTCTACGAGAACGACGTGCACTGCGGCATTGCCGGCTACACGAAGTTGGCAGGCCTGCGCGATGCCATTTTGGCTGCCGACACGGCCTACGTGGGCATCGTGAGCAGTGGTGACTTCCTTCAAGGCGGCACATCGGGAGCCCTTTCGAAGGGACAGTACATCATCGATATCATGCGCAACGTGGGCTACGATGCTGTCACCATTGGCAACCACGAATTCGACTATGGCACACCACACATGAAGGAGCTGCTTGGCACGTTCAACGCACCTGTAGTATGTGCCAATTTCTTTGATGCAGGGAGCACTACCCCCTATTTCCCTCGCTATACCATCAAGCAATACGGACAGAAGCGCATCGCCTTTGTCGGTGTGTGTACACCCGAGACGATGATAGACGAAAGCTACTCGTTTTTTGACGACATGGGCAACCTGCTCTACGACCTGAAAACGGACGACGTGTACAGCCTCGTGCAGGATGCTGTCAATGATGCCCGTGAAGAGGGTGCTGACTACGTGGTGCTGCTGTCGCATTTGGGCGAGAAGGAAAACGTGTCACGCATCGACAGTCCGGGCATGGTGAAAGCATCGGAAGGCATTGACGTGCTGCTGGACGGGCACAGCCACTCGGTCATTGAACACCAGTTTGAAAACAACTTGGCAGACCAACCCATTGCCATCACACAGACTGGCACACAGTTTGCCAACATCGGTCATCTGCTCATCAAGGATGGCCATATCTCCACCACCCTCATCCCGATTGCCGACATCCCCTACACGAACAGCCAAGTGAGCACCACCGTCGACAGCATTCAAACACTGATGGACGAAGTGACTTCCGCACGTATCGGCGAAACCGACTATGAGCTGACTATCAACGGCACAGATGGGAATCGTCTGGTACGCAGCGGAGAAACCAACTTGGGCGACCTTGTCGCTGATGCTTTCCGGCTGACAATGGAGGCTGACATTGGCCTTGTCAATGGTGGCGGCATCCGCAACAGCATCCCTGCCGGCGTCATCACCTACTTCCATGCCATCGATGTACAACCCTTCGACAATCACCTCTGCAAAATCAAGGCAACAGGCGCACAAATTTTGGAAATGCTGCAAAACTGTACGCGCATCACGCCAGGCGAGGATGGGCAATTCCCACAGGTGTCAGGTATGAAGTACACCATTCACCGCTCATCGGAAAGCGGCAACACCATCAGCGATGTGCTGGTGCTTGACAGCGCCACAGGCGAATACTTGCCTTTGGATATGGAAAAGACATACACCATTGGTACTCCAGACTATACCATCAACGGCGGATTCCACGACATGCTGAAAGGGTGTGAGGTCATCACGACGAGCTTGCTTCTCACCCACGATGCATTGGCAGAATTTATCCAACAGACCTTCAATGGCAACCAAAATGATACATACCAAGAGCCACAAGGTCGCATCACCATTATCAATGATTAATAAATCCATTACAAAATAACAAAAAGACAATGAAAAAGATTCTTTCCATAATGGTAGCTACATTCATCGCTACCACTAATTTATGGGCACAGTTTCCAGACCCATTCTTGGCAGATGAGGACCGTCCTGACGGCAAGTTATGGATTCCTGCGCCTCCATCTTTGACAGGTGGAGACTTTGCCAATGTTGTAGCAACAGATGCCTATCAGGCACAGCTGAAGAAGGCACGTGAAGAGTACCAGCGCATCAGAAAAGAGCAATCCTCGGGAATCAAAGAGCGCACCGTCACTCCCACAACGTCA
>Ga0326511_10004429_pt1 | contig 11193 bp, 32 predicted proteins | sample 0_2496_0518_D_FD_203701 | JGI IMG/M metagenome (GOLD analysis project Ga0326511, IMG submission 203701) | Bovine rumen microbial communities from UC Davis, California, United States - 0_2496_0518 | ecosystem: Host-associated > Mammals > Digestive system > Stomach > Rumen | place: USA...
CACGCAAGGAAGATGGGCCGCAAGGAGCGCAGGGAGCGAATGAGCGACGTGTCGGGAAAGATGCCGCGCGGGACAAGGCGCATGTGCTACCGAAAGCACAGGTTCCACTCCGAGCTCGACGCAAGGCTCAAGGCCATGGAGATAGAACAGCGCAGGAGCGTGCGTCTCCGCGTCTACAGGTGCCCACTGTGCGGAGGGTGGCACCTCAGCTCCCAAAAGAGTGGTTAAAATCGCTGGTAAATGCAGAAAAATTGAGCAGAAAATCGTTTAAGTAACAATCATATGGCATAATGATTGGTTGTCGGCCAATCAGTCATGGGAGGCGCGTTGAAGGTACGCGAAGTGCTTGACGCCGCACGCGATGCAGCTTTGGAAATCAGGCGCATTGAGGAGGAGGCGGAGATTCGCCGTCAGTCGATTGGCGTGCAGGGCCACAGCAGCTTCGAGTTCCATTCAAAGACCGGCATTCTCGACCCTTCGCGCAAGATTGACGAGCTTTTGGACTGGCAGTCCGAAATGGTAAGTGAGTCTGTCTTTCTAAAGCCCATAGACGAGGGCTGGGAAATCGTCCGTGGCATGCAGAAGATCACAGATGACTTCACGGTGGAAATCATCACTAGATACTTCTTGCAGGCGGAGTCGTGGCACGAAATCATCGTCGGAAACAGTGCGACTGGCGTGGCATCGATGTCGGAGCGCAGGGAGTCTTGGCGCGAACTCAGCTATAGCGACCAATTGAAGCTCCTGACCGAGTCTGTGGACAGCACCATAGAATCGCTTGAGGAAATCGGCATAGCGCACCTCAAGGAGATGGGTCAGCTATGAGCAATTGCTCAACGTCGAGGACATGGAAATCGTTTCTGAACTCCATGAGCCACAACCAGCTTCGCAAGGTCATAAACGAGCTGGTGACCATCATCGACTCGACCAGGCCGACATCCACCGAAGCGTGCTGTGAGTACATCATGCTGCTCCATGGCATCGCCCTTCCCATGCCAGAAACGGATGATGAAAATGACCGTGTTTAGTGACACACCAGCAGAAATCGCCGCAGACGCACGAGACTCAGCCAAGATGGGCGAGATGAAGTACGCTCACTACCTCGATGACGAGGCAATGGCGGTTTTGGAGACGCTTAGCGTCGAGGAGAAGGCGTACCTCTGGGCGTACCTTGACGAGATGGTGCCACGAGAGGTGGGCAAGGCGCTTCTTGACGAGATGGAGAAGCGCATCATGGATGACGATGGCAAGAGGTGGCGCGGCATAGCAGGTCGAAAGACCGAGTTCGTGGCTAAGCCATTCGAGCACGCCGAAAAGTCCATCTCTGCGCATTCCGTGTTCGGAAAATCGTTAGTACAGCGACAGTTTGGAGCGCGATGATCGACTACAAGTTTGACGTCCTTGCCCGTGAGATTGATGGCTTCAATGGCCTGATGGTCGGTGACGCCGTCATACCCGTCACGCAGCACCGCATAGCACCTGGCGGCTACCAGTACGACACTTGGAAGCGACTCGACAACGGACTCCACGTTGACGTGCGCACGAAGTACCGCAACCACTTCATGACGTGCACTGTGAACGGCGAGGACATGGACGAGATTGCTCGCAAGATTGACGAGGTGTGCGAGGGGGTGCGCAGTGGCACAAACTCGTGAGAACAGGGGCATGGAGCCCATAGACGTCCTTCCGGAGTGCTTCCAGAACGCCGACGATGTGGACAAGCTGGACTACCTCTTTGACAAGGCTGCTTCGTACAGCCATTGGACGAACGAGGAGGTTGCTTGGACGATATGCAAGGTGCTCCACCTCATATGCGGTGACTAGAATCGCTAGAAATGGTACAATTGTTCTAGGCTCATAGCTCAAAAGGAGAGCAGCGGTCTCCAAAACCGAAGACGAGGGAGCGTTACCTTCTGGGCCTGCCATTGGAGTGTAGCTCAACGGTAGAGCAGCGCACTGTTAATGCGACGGTTGCAGGTTCGAGTCCTGCCATTCCAGCCATATCGCGGATTGGAGCAGTCTGGCAGCTCGCTAGGTTCATACCCTAGAGGTCGCGGGTTCGAGTCCCGCATCCGCCACCAGAAAGCGAACCCCCGATGCCTCTCAGCGATGCAAACTTTCGGGGGTGTTTTCTTTTGGGCAGTCAGTCGAAAAATCGTTGCCAATTTCACGCCTGACCGACCAAATCGCATGGCGAAGGCCCCCGACTGCCCGAAGATGGGTGGTCGGGGGCTTTTTTGTGTGATCCGAATTGCGAAAAGCATGGGTAAATAGTCGTCCCAACCCAAAATGGCACCTTATTTGGCCTCTCAGCAAGCCGTTTACCTGCGGGTTTGTAAATCTTCCGGTACGAGCATTCGCATGACGTTCAACGCTTCCTGCACACTGCTGCCGACGCCCATGTGCGTCAAAAACTCAGTCCTGTTGATGCTCATTTCGCATTTCCTCTCTCAAAATCGATGTAAGTCTGGCTTGACTGGATGTAGAGCGCGAAATCGTTGGTTGGCTGGCTCTTCGTAGGCGATTTACCTTCTCCGACGAGCTTGAAACCTGTCATTCTGGCTTCATCTTTGCTGTCGCTGTATATTGGCACTGGTTTTGGCATGAGAACGGCCTAACAACCAGCTATTGCGGCAAAATATGACCCAGACCAGCCGCTAATCGTCTTGGAATCGTCCTTGCGAGCCCTTTTTACTGGCTTCTTCTTCGAGACGCGCTTCGTGGGCTGCTTTTTGGGCCTTATTTGGGTCTCGACGGCCTGTTTTGGCACCGAAACCGCTTCCACGTGTCCACTCCAAGGCACGTTGGCGAAAATGCCGTCCAAGTCGGGCGATTTTTGCAGCGAAATCGTATCCAAGAACATCGGGACGTCTTTGACAACCTCGAATGCGGCACATCCGAGCTTCAAGGCGTACTCCTTGGCATCGTGGTACGTTCCACGCATCTTGTAGTCCATGAGCGACATGTTTATGTTGATGGAGCCGCAAGTTCCCTCGTCTATGAAGCAGTATTCGTCTTTCGGCACCTCATATACGTAGTTTCCGCCACGTCCCTTGGCGCAGAAGTACAAATCGTTGCCAACGCGCATGATCGGGGCCTTTCGGAAGAGGTTTGCGCCATTCCGAGCACTCGGTATGCCAGAATCGTCTACTGCGTGGAGAAACTTGGCGTCAGGGCATCCGGTGCAGGCAAGAAGCTCCCTGTACTCCGATTCGGTGAGCTTTCGATAGGGGTTCATCTCATTTCCTCTCCATGATATAGCTGTACTCAAAGTATTTGTCCGCATACTGCTTGTATGGGAGCGGATTGCACCTAAGACTGCCAATCGTCTGCTCCTTGACGTACATTCGGCCAGAATCGTCTCGATAAATGCGTCGGCTTGCCATCTGGCCCCACTTGTTCTCGCCAACCAGGTTCAGGTTCGTCGCAGTCATGTCACATCTCCCATGGGTCGTTTTCGTATGCTTCTCTCAGCGTCGTGATTGCCTTGACATCGCTCTCAAAAGAAAGCGGGTCGCTCATTCCGAGAGACCCGCCCAAATCGATGTAGTAGAACCCGTTTTCCCTGTAGATGGGAAATCCGTAGTCCCCATCAACCACAATGGCTATCTTTGTCATGCCACGACCTCCTTCAATACGAAACGAGGGCCTGTATAGCCCTCGTTTAGCTTTCTCTCTGTCTTCTTGGCTTCCTCTTGGGTGCCTTGCACGTACTTGACGTGCTGGTAGCGCCTGTCGTGCCACTCAAGCAGCTCGAACACCATCTTTTTCTCCTTCATCTCAGTAGTAGAACCTAATGAGCTTGCTCACGTTGCTCTTTACCGAGCCAACGGTGGTCGGCGTGATGCGTGCCATAACGAACTCCCTGTTGCCGGTTATGTTGCCGTGTGAGTCGTGATGGCCGTCACGAATCATCCAGACGCCGTTCATCTTGCAAAAATCGTCACGATTCAACCTGCTGGTGAACTTCCCGTACCAGCTACCGTCGTTTTCGGTGACAACAAGCGCATACCAATACTTCTGTGCCATTGTTAGCCCTCCTTCCACCAGATTGCCTCGTTGACGAACCAGTCAGTGTCACCAACAGGCTCGCCGTCCTCGTAGATGTCGTACTCCGCTTCGATCTGCGTCAACTCAGGGAAAAGCGCGTGCAGTGAGTAGGCAATTGCGCCCCAGCGCTTGACATGAAGGCATTCGTGGCAGCGAATGGCCTCGTCAAGCGTCTCGAACTTGAACTCGGCGCAAATATCGACGTAATCCCAGTGACCGTCAGGGAACTCGCCGGAAATCGTCACGAATGCGGTGAACATTACTCATCACCTATCCAATCCAGCGTCCATGCGTTGCGTTGCGCTGTTCATTGTCGAAAATTGACCACGTAAAGCTGTGCGTACCACCAGAGCACACAACGTCAATCCAGGCCATGTACTCGTTCTCACCACGCGACTTGTAACTGTATCCAGCGAAGTCTTTCCTGCTTATGGAACGAAAGAGCTTGTTGCAGTCCTTCTTGATAGCACTCCAAGCGGTCTCAAGTGTTGAAAACGAGCCAATAAAACGCTGAGACATGCCAGAATCGTCATGCTCGGTCTTAATGATGAAGAACATTACTCATCACCTCTAGAGAACACGTCATTCAGGTAATTGGAGAACCCATACGGGTGGTTGGTGTCGAAGATGTAGTAGCGGCACGTGTCAATCATGTCCTCGGTGCCACAGAACGCCTGATCCTCCTCGATGTACGAGTAATCAGCATCCCAACCATCATCGGTGATGCGGCGAGTCCAAGCCTCGCGCATAATCTTCTGGGCTTCTTCCTTGGTATCGTGCAGCCCCTCAAAGTAGATGGACTCCTCGGTTCCATTGGAGAAGCTGGACTTCTTGGTGTCGATGGTAAGGCGGGTGAAAATCAGTGCGAACATGTCAAATCCCTTCTAAATAGCGTTGTATCCGTCATCGTCGCCAGCAAGGAACGCATCCCTGTAGCGCATTGCCACGCGAAACGCCTCCCAAGGCGATCCAAGGTTGTACTCTGCAAGGAATCCGTCCCAAGTGTCATCGGTGTCATCGTGAATTGCCCACTCGAAGCACCAGCACTTATGCCAATCGTCATCATTCCAGCGAAGGCCGGCAAGAATGTCACGCATGGGACTGATGATGAGGTTCCAATCGTCGCTGACGTAGAGTGGGAGCGTGTCGACACAGTTGTAGTGCATGTCGAACCTGTCCCACATCTCGTCGGCTGTGATCTGCTTGAGGTCTGTGAACTTGCTGACCTCCTTGAGGTTGCCGTACTCGTGCGTCGGGTTGGGCCACTGGAAATCACTGTCGCTCATGTCTGTTACCTCCAAAATCGTTACCAGCTCACGACCATCGAGACGAACTCGTAGAAGTTGTTGCGCTGGACTATCACCTCGAACCCGTTCTCACGCAGCTCGTCAACGATGAACTCGATGCCAGTCACATCACCGAGTTCCATCTTCGTGAACATGGTGCAGCGGTGCCCTGTATCGGCCTCGGCGGTAATGTCGAGGTCAATCCGCTCCCTGAGCTTGTTGAATGCGGTGTTGAACGTTCGGTTGTCCTCAGCCATTGCATAGGCTTTCTTCGCAGTAATCATGTCTAGTCCTCCATCAGCTTGTTGATGTATGCCTGCGCCTCTTTCAGCGTGCAGAACGACATCAAATCCCAGTCCGCCCAGTTGCACTCGAACACGCACTCTGCGACAATGCGCTCCCAATGGTCCCCATAGATGCGCTTAACGTCGGCCAAATCGTCGTAGCCAAACTGCTGGACGTTGTCGAGGATGTCATCCTCGTAGTCGGAGAGCTCGAACTCGCCGCCGCCTGCGTACCAGAGTTCGCGCTCGACCCACTCTGGAGCCTTCATGATCTGGTACATCTCGTAGACGTCACCGACCTTGCGCTGCCACTGGTAATCGTCGGTCTGAATGAACTTGCTCATGGTGCTACCTCATGTGAAATCGTTAGTTCTGATCTGGTGCCGTAAGGACGAAAGTAATTGCGTCCTCTGCCGCCTTGAGTTGCTCGTAGAGCCCGATCCACGTGTCGCTGACCATGCAGAGTGGCTCTGCGTCGTTGCAGTTGTAGTCGACTATCTTCCTGTCGGTGCCATGCACGTTGTCGTACTGGTACATGAGCACTTCGTCATCGATGACCATCTCAAGTGTCTTGCGAAGGCTCTCTGCCTGCTCGGTTGCCATGTCCTTGAAATCGTTGTCGTTAATCATTGTTAGTCCTCCTTACGGGGTTCGTATCCATACTCACGAAGCACTCGGTCATCCAAGTACATCTCGTACTGTTCTTCATCCATGACGCACTCGAACGGTCCGTCCCAATCAGGCACAAGTCCAAGTCGCACGCTCTCGAAGAACAGGCTGTCTCCGCAGTCATCCCAGCAGTCGTAGTGTGGCGGCAGGTCGCTCAGCTTGAACTGGTCGAGGGCGTCTTGGCACTCGAACTCAATCTCTCCAATGGTGAGTGCGTAGTCTTCGTTCGAGCCGCCCCAGACCTGGCGCGTGAAGGTTGCTCTGACCTCGCATTGATTGGCAATGCTCGGATGGTCGACGCGCCACTCCTTCGCCCAAGTGGCTACGAAGTCCTCGAAGCGGGAGTCAAGATCGTTCGCAATGCTCTCGCATTCATCGTCACTGAGGTCGAACGGAACCAAGGCGCGGATAGAATCGTTGTCAATGGTGAAGATGTACTCGTTGTCGTTCTGAATCATCGCTAGTCCTCCTAGAAATCGTTAGTCCTGCTCAGGCGCAGTGAGAATGAACGTAACCGCTTCGTCAATTGCGCGAAGGCTCATGAACAAGTCCTTCCAGTTAGTTGCGGGAACATACAGCGGAGCGGCGTTGCCATACGTGTCCATGAACGTGACAATCTTTGTGTTGTCATCATCGAGTGAAGTGACTGCGCACACCAGGACGTTGTGGTCAACCACAACCCCAAGCGTGTCGCTGAGATGCTTTGCCTGCTCGATTGCCTTCTTCTTGTAATCGTTAGCCATTGTTAGACCTCCTTATGTCTACGAAAAGATGTACGGAATGCCAGCATCGTCGCTGTTGAAGATGAACCAATACCAGCGAGTCGACTCATCCCACTCCTGAGCGACCGCGCTAATGCCGTTGAACTCGCAAAGATCGCCGTCCCATTCGGGGTGTGCGTTGATGATGCCCTGATACTGCTGCATCATCTCGGCGTGGGCTTCCTCACGTGTGTGGTACGTGCCAACGAGCTTAATTGCGCTGTCATCCACAGTGCTGAATGTGTGATGGATGAGAATGAACATCGTCTGCCTCCTTCTGGAATCGTTAGTCCTACTTGTTCATTTCATGCTCGTCAGTCCAAAGCATGTTGCAGAGCTGCATCACTGGAAAAGTGCTGAAATAGTCGTAGCCACCGATCATCTCGTCCAAATCGTCAGTCACATCGGCATGCCAGACCTCAGACACGGGGCCGTGCCAGTTTGCATAACCGCGCAGGTCTTTCAGCCAGAACTCGTCGGCAAATGACTCGATGGGAATCTCGTCAGCGTTGATTCCGTGCGTGTCGAAGGCGCAAATCCAACTGCCGCTGCCGTAGTCCTCCTGATATGGCGGCTCAAACTCGACAATGCGGTAGCCGAGAGCGCGGTACTTATTGACCATGTCTACAAACCTGTCCTGTGCGATTTCATCAGCCTTGCGAACGACGCGACTGGCAAGCTCCCTTGCTTCGTCGTTCAAGTCCTCGTGCAGAATCGTTCGCTTGAACTCGATGCAAAGCTCTTCAAGGTCAATCTCGCCCTTGCGAAGGCTGTCGGTGATGCACTCAAGCGCGTTCTCAGGGGTGTCGTATGCGTCAATCAGGTCGTAGTAGCCAACCATCTCGTAATCAACGATTGCCTGTGCCAGCTCGTCGTACTTGTCCATCTTTATCTCCTGTCGCTGTAATAAGGAGGGGAGCCTGTAGCTCCCCTCGAAAATCGTTATGCCCTACGCTTTAATGGGTGCGTAGTAGTCCTGCTCGTAGTCGAGGTAGTTCCAGTACTCCCGCTGATGCTTCATTGCGGCATCCAGGACGCTGTCCGGAAGCGAGCTGACATACTCAATGTCCTTGTAGTCAATTGGGAAGGTCGGATCATCGTCGGCGTACTCCTCGACCTCAATCCATGCCGTGTTGTACACGATGGTGTCGAGCCCACGCTTGGTGCGGACAATCTCGTAGTCGTTGTCCCAAGAGCCGACAACATCGTTGAGGAATGCACGGGCTTCATCGATAGTGTCGAACTCCTCTGGGATTAGCTCGGCGTTCTCGTTCTCACGCATCTCCTCGTAACGCTCGTCGTACTGTGCGAGCATCATCCTGCACTCGTAGACGTTGTACTTCTTCATCTCTGTCTCCTTCCTAGATGAGTGCCAGAAACTCACGCGCCGTAATCGTCGGCGTGTCAAATCGTTGCGCCTGAACAATCTTGTTGCGCCCAGCGTTCTGCCCGATCACAAGCAGCGAGGTCTTTCCGCTGACGTTCTTCGTCGTGCGTGCGCCGTGCTTCTCCGCTTCCGTCTCTGCCTGACGTCCCTTGAAGCCAGGAACGATGCCAGTGATGCAAACCGCCAAGCCCCTGAGAGACGATGGGCAGTGATGGTTGAGAGACTTCAACGCATCGTAGATGGGTTCTCCATCGTGGGTGTACTCGGTCATTTCAAATGCTCCTTTCAAATCGTTACGGTTATCCGCTCAAGTGGCTCACCGTTATCAAACGTGCCATCCCAGACGGCAACATCGAACTCTTCAATGTCGAGATGCGTGTAGTTCTTCTTGATGAAATCGTCAACGTCTGAGTCAAAGAAGCGGAATGCATCTCCAGGGTCAGTGAAATAGAACTGAGCCACGTTAAGCCACTTGCCGTCAGTCCTGTATCCGCCAATGCCTACTACGTGCAAATCCTCTTCTTGTTCGCAAAGCAGGTCATAATAGGAATATGCTCCGTACTTCACGAGCGTCTCTGCCAACTCGCCATACTTGTCCACTGCACTTCTCCTTTCAAATCGTTGCTAAAGAAGTTTGTCACCATCCCAATCGAGGGCAATCTCGAAGATGTTGACGCCGTTCTCAAAGAAATCCTCGTATCCAATCTCTGCTACGGCATACTCATGACCGGAGCAAATACCACGCACTTCCTTGTTCATAAGGTCATCGCAGTCACCGCTGTACTTGAGGTAGCGAACTGTGCAGGAGAACTCAGGCGCACCATCCCATGCGTCATAGCGGAAGATCGCCACGTGGTCATCCATCGGTATGTGGAACGTATTAAGGAACTCTCCAAGGGTCATAGGTGTCATTGCACTTCTCCTTTCAAATCGTTTGCCAGTGCAAAGCAAACGACCCACTCTTTCAAGTGGGCCGTCGTGCCGTGCGCTGTCGCTGTGAATCGTTACGTGAACTTGAGGTAGATGCCAGCGTCGTTGTTATCAAAAATGAACCAGCGATGGCAGATGTGGTACTCGTCTTGGACTACGGCGTTCGATGCGTCACATCCACAGAGGTCGAACTGCCAGTCACCGACGCTTGCGATAACGTGGTTGTATAGGGCCTGCATGACGTGTCGAGCTTCGGTAACCGTGTCATAGATGCCAACAAGTGCGATGGAATCGATATCGTCCGCACGCTCGAAGTGAATAAGAACACAGGCGTTCATTGTTAGTCCTCCTGAATCCCAAGGTACTGCTCGTATGCTGTCTGTGCGTCCTCCCAGTCGGGGTACTCGTCGTAGAAGTTTGGAATGGTGTCCCCAATCCCAAGCTCATCGATGGAATCGTTGATGCGCTGCTCACGCCCAGCCCAGCGAATCCACCAAGCCGTCTCCCCGCCGTCAAGCTCGAAGTCAACGCCATCTTCGCCGGACATGAGGTTGCCGCAGCCAGCAATGACGTCGAAGAGGAAGTCTGCTCCTGACTTCCTGTAGATAAGCTCGATCTCGACAAGCTCGCCAGTGTCGGTGTTGCGAATGATGGTCATAGTCACTACTCTCCCATCTCGTACTCGTTCTGCATCGTTGTCCCAAGCAGATACTCAAATCCATTGCCAAATGCATTGCCGATGTCATTCGGATTGCACTCGATGATGTAAGCCATCAGGTCGGTGATGCTTTCGCCTCCAAAGCCATGGTCAACGAGGTAGCTCACGGCATTGTCTGCCGCATAGTCCCAGCACTCCCACGTGCTGTAGCCGTTCCCGTACCACAGCTCAGGGTCGTTCTTCTCAAGGACTGTCTTGTACAGCCGCTCGAACACCTTCTTGCCCTCGCTTGCGTCGAACATGGTTACTCCTTTCTGTCTGGCGAACTCGCTACTCATTGAAGAACTCGTTTCAGCTCCAATAGTGCTCGATCTCATACTTGAGTTCACCAATGTGGTCTTGAAGGTCGAGCCCATGCTCGTCGCAAGCTCCACTGCAAGCGGTGTACGCAACGTTGATTGCCTTGCTTGCAAGAATTGCCTTCGAGCTGTCATCGAACTCATCAGGCTCGGCGTACTCGAAGAACTCGCTAAGCACTCGCAAGGCTTCAATGATGTCGCATGGGTCGGCGGCGTCTATGAACATGTCCATGTAGCGGACTCCCATGTGGAAGTTGTAACGGCCCATCTCGTTGTCGGTCATTGCAGGACTCCTTTCGTGCTACTCGTCAACGTTGAGCGGATGGTAGTTGTGAACGAGGTGCGTCGCGTCCTCGCAGTAGAGGTCGCGACCGATGTAGATTGCGACGTTGTTGAGATACCAGTCAACGGAATCGCCCATGTCCGTCTCGATGGTGTTGACGGCATCATCAATCGTATCGTCCGTGACCTCGACCTCGTAGAACTCCTCGACCTTGATGCGAATCGTGTGAGTCATTGCTAGTCCCCCAAATCGTTACTCTAAATTCATCCCAAAGCAGCGCAGGTTGCTTACGTTCTCAGCCAGGTCAATCCACGTCCCGCCACGCATCCCGTAAGAATGGCACGTCGGTCCCCAGAACATCTCGGAATCGACCGCCTTGCCCTTGCGGTAATCGCTAACGCCAGTGACATTGAAAATGGTGAGCCGCTTCGTCTTTCCATCCGTATACATGTCAAAGTCCCACTCGCCACCATACCTTTTGACGAGCATCTTTATGATTTCGCGAGCGTCATAGGCGATAGACTTC
>Ga0326511_10004430_pt1 | contig 11192 bp, 7 predicted proteins | sample 0_2496_0518_D_FD_203701 | JGI IMG/M metagenome (GOLD analysis project Ga0326511, IMG submission 203701) | Bovine rumen microbial communities from UC Davis, California, United States - 0_2496_0518 | ecosystem: Host-associated > Mammals > Digestive system > Stomach > Rumen | place: USA: California...
GAATATTTAATGTAAATACCCTTTAATTTCGTTTAAAGCCTCTTAAGGTAACATCCTGAACAGGATTATCAATATTGGCTTTAGCCTTTAGAGCATTTCTCTGCAGGTTCCAACCAATCATTGCATCCACATCAGGAGCAGATTCACCTTCCTTGAGACTTCTACCAATAGCCTTCTCAATCTCTAAGTCCATGTTAGCCTGACCCTGAGCCTGTTGTAACTCAAGAGCGCGCTCATGCTTAGTACCATTAGCAGTAATTTCAGCATCCACATTACGCTGCTGAGCTGTTGCATTATACTGTGCAATCTGTGCTTTAAGCAACTCATTCTGTAACTGCTTATTCTCTTCAAGAACTGGGTCTGGTTGAGGCTGCCAATTTCTTAACTTCTCAGCTAAATCAGGTAACTTCTTCAAGTCAGCTATTTTAGCAAGAATTAAAGACATAAAGGTAGGGTCACCAATATTAGGGCCTATTGTCTGTAGGACAAATGCTAAATCCTGACTCTTAGCTTGGTCAAGCTCTGCAGTATTGATATCTACTTTAAGGTCAAAGTTACCTTTAATATCTTCACGCTTAATTTCTTCAAACTTTGCATTAGTTACTCGGATAACTTCTACATCTGATAAGAATTCTGCATTCATAGCAATAATCTTGGAACCAATATCACATACACCTTTGGCAATACGTCTTAAGATAGCCATCTCACGTTTACCTGATGCAGATAAGGCACCTCTAATACCTGTAGCAACATCACCATAGGAAGTAGAAGTAATGCCTTCAGTAAATGCTTTAATACCTGTTAAAGCTTCTGCATCTAAATTCTGCTGCTGAAGAAGATTAAATGCACTTTGTGGAATCTCAGGGAATGAATGCATTAAGTATCCACCATTAGCAGGAGTTAATCCTCCTGGATTAAATTCATAATCTAATCCCTGTTCAAATCTACGTTTATTGATTGCGTCAAGCATTCCTTTAGCATAACCCTGCTGGGAGTTAGCACTTCTACCCATTAAATCAATAATAGAACGTAGGATAGCTCCACTAATATGCTGATTCTCTTCTAGCATTTCAGCATCAGGTTCACCATATAAAGAGAATTCAATTGGAGAATAAGGAATGAATACAAAAGGAAGTTTCTTATCAGGATATGGATTTACTTCCATACGGATTAGAGTATCACCAATCCATGTAGCAACAATAGGAGTTAGACTACCATTACCTTCAATATCTTTATAACCCCAGAATTCATATGCTACTACTCTACGAAGTAATTTATCCTTCATCTGAGCAGATTCATCATATGAGATATTTGAAGTATGGGATACATTATTGCCTGCCTGAATAATGTTTTCATCCCAGTTAACTTTATCTAGATTCTTATAGATACCTGCCTGAAGTAGTTCTGCTTTATTTACTTCCATAGAACAGATAACAAACATTGCCTTATCAATGTCTCCATCACAACTAGGGTCTACATATACATTTTCAGGACGCATTAATTCAATAATAGGTTTATTCTCTATAATCTCTTCAGACTGAATTGGTTCCTCACCAATAGGAACTGCCTGAACAGTCTGTCCCTGTTTATCAGGATTCTCTTCTAGGAATGTAACAACTGCCTTAATTTCATCTGGAAGGTCTTCATACTGTCTAGGATTAGCTTCCTTTAACTGCTGAGCCTCCTGAATCTGCTGAGCTAGCATAGGCTGCTGTGAGGGCATAAATGCATATTTAGGAACCATCTCAATAGTAGGTTTAGTCTGTCTATCCCATCCTACACGGACAATAGCAGTTCCTTCATTAACACATGCTCTAACAATATTATCAATAAGTTTTACTTTATTAATCTTTGTATCAAACTGCCAATTCAGCAATAACTCACACTGTCTTGCAGCATCAACATCTTCAAATGTACGGGGATTAACCTGAAAGATTCTATCAGAACCAAGGAAAGGTTCTGTAAGAGCTGAGTATCTCCATTCTGCCTGTCTTCTAACTACTTTAGGAACAATAGTAGAACGATTAGGACTATTAGGATTCTTTTTAACTTTTTCTTTACCATCTACTCGAAGTAATTCTCTCCAATGAATGATTTTATTTACATTCTTATCATGAGAATTACGGGCCACATCAAGATTTAACTTGAGTTCTTTCAGAGTAGGTTCTTTAGCCCAATTAGTTAATTTAGAAGTGTCTGTACCTCCAAAAACTTTGACCATATCACTCATGTAAATTCTCCATCTGTTTTAACTGTTCACCTATCTGTCGTAACTGTCTGTCACGGAGTTCAAGAGTTTCTCTGAGGAGTTTAACCACTTGTCTGCCTTCGACAATACTTCTGTCGAATTTGGCTGTGTAGTCTGATAAATCAGTGGACTGACATTTACCTTGCTCTGACAAACGTTGGTATATTTTGGTTCGCTGTTCAGACTCTGACAACCTAACAGAGTATTCATCATTAATATTACGAAGCTGAGCTTCATAGCTTTCTTTAACATCTACAATCTCTTTCTGTAAATCATTATTTTTATCAATATACTCTTGAAGAGCTTTTTTGTGTATCTCTTCTACTTTCAGCATTTCATTCTGATACTTAATTGTTTCTTTATGCCATTCTTCTCGAACATCTTTTTGTCCTAATGAATATGAAAAGGAGGCTACCGCTCCTAGAACAGTAACCCCAATTAATATCCAAGATAATTCTTTGGAAAATATCATAGTAGGTTATATGCCTCCTCCCAAGTGGAAGCACTAATATTCTTAGCTTCTGAACCACATTCGTACATAGTAATAGCTTTACCCAAAGCAATGTGAATCTCTTTGCTTAAACTTATGTCTGCTTCAGGATTTACACCTAAATCCTTTGCTACTTTCTTATAATAAGCTGAAGTGTCATTTTCATTGGAAGGAGCCCATCTACTGATAATTTCTTTTACTGTGTGAAGGTGATACTTAGTGTAATAAGTAGAAAGCAATTTAAGAATTGCTCTACAGCCATACTTCATCTCCTTAAACACAATAAATCTTGTGTCAGTCTGTTCATCAGCCATTCCTAACCACTTGGTAGCATTCCTATCAATATTACCAGGGTTATTATTTCTCATGCCACGAACCATTGTTTTGACCTCCTTTGAAAATTACTTCTAGAATTAAATCTATCTTTGTTATGAATATTTCGGATAGCTCTAAAACAACTCTTGCTCCAATATTCCCAAGAATTATACAAACAAGTATTGCCTGTATTGGCTGAAAGTTCATTAAATCTTCCATAGCCCAAAAAGCATAATATGCTATAAAGATAGACATTGTAACATCTACTAGATAACAAATCATCTTAGGCTTCTTATTCTTCTTGATGGCTATGGCGTAATTTATAGAGCATCCCCCGATAGAGGCAATAAATGCATGAATTAGTCCGCTTTCTATCAGGGAGTTTAACATTACATCCTCCTTTGTTATGGGTTAGCCACTAAATAAATGTATATTGAAAATAATACCGCTGTAATCATATTCATCACCCTAGCTAATTCTATAGAAGGTATTTCTAGTGAATTCTTTCAGCTTATTTTTAATTATCTCCAATAGATATTGCCATAGGTACTTTATAAACTTAAAGAATAAACTAATCATATACACTCCTTAAAGTTACAACAAAGAGGAGGATAACCTCCTCCACCCTTTAATAATGATTGAAAGCCAACCAACATAAGAACTCTAGACTATCTAGATAGTAAGATACCTCACTCACGTTAGTGGTTGCTTTATCATTCTTAACCAAATTGAATACAGCCTTAAAGCCGGTATAAGTAGAATACATAGCATCTGCTACACCTGATGAAGCTATATCTATCCTTGCAGGAAGTCTAGTTAAATCATTATTATATTTCTCATACCAAGCTTTCCATAGATTTACCCAAGGATGATTTGAATTATACCAATATGCATATAAAGGGCAACGTATAGCATCCCAACCGGATTGTCTGTTATGATACTGGCTCCATCCAAATGTGCCTTCTGCACTTACAGTAAACCAGTCTGGAAGAATCTTCTCAGAAGGATTCATTGCAACAATAAAGTTAGAAGTTAGTCTTTCACCATCTGAAATAATCAGTGTCCAAATACTATCTCCTGTTACAATTGCAAAGTCTTTTAATGCACCATAAATGTAATAGCAAGGATTAATAGTTACAGTCTTATCATCCTCAACATCAGAATGGTCAAATCCTGTCCATCCCGGTAGAAGTAGAGTATACCCACCATAATCTTTTACACACTTATTTCTAATTGCATTAATGATTTCCTTAGCTCTATTTAGATAGGAGATTTCTCCCCAAACTTTAGCAGCTTTAATTAATGCCCATGCAGTTAAGATATCTCCATCAGTAGCATTATTCTTATCAGGAACATGATTCTCTTCACCAATTAAATATCTCCAACAGTATAGACCTGTCTCGGAATTTAATAGATGTGTATCTGCCCAATTTAGAGTCTTATCAAATGCTTTTCTATCTTTTGCAGCAACCTCAAATAATAGACCATATCCTGTAGACTCTGAGTGAGCAGCATTCTGGGATTCATCTCTGATATAACCTTCTTCCTGATTGAACCATCTCTTATATTTAGTCCAAGCAGTACCAATATCAAGTTCAGGAACATGAATCTTAGCCTGTAAGGTTTCAATGGTCTTAATTTCACCAAATTCATCAGAAGGCTCTTCTGGTTCTTCAGGTTCATCTGGTAAAGGTTCCTCAGGAGTATCAGGCTCTTCAGTAGAGAATCCATTAGGGTCAAAGTTAATATCCTCCTTGATTCCTCTAATATACTGTAGATAAATACCCCAGAATCTTAAGATTTCACCTGCCTGATATCCATAGAATTCACCATTTAAACCTTCTAGGTCAGGTTTCTGAGATACACCACCATTTAGAGGATGCTCAGGGGAACCAGCAACTATTAGGTACTTCTCACGCATGTACTTAACACACCAATTGATAAGTTCCTTTAAGTTATTCTTACTTACACTCATTCCTAACATTGCTGCATAGCATAATCCTGCTCCATACAGACAGATAATAGGGAAGTCATCATAAGACTGCTTAGTTACACCACCTGCTTCCATAAATAAATCAGGTAAGAACTCATGCATATCATAATAATTACTTAGGAAGTTTAACCATGTCTGACAGTAGCTTCTTAATTTTGTAGGAGCTGATTTATTCTGTAATTTAAACAGATATAAACTTCTCATAGGGCCAAAGAACGCTCTAGGCTCATATCCTGACCATGAATTATCAAAGGTTTCATTAGTAAAGGTATCTGCTACACCTTTCTCAATGGAATCCCAACGTTCCCAATAGTAGGACTGCATTACAGGGCCAAGTAAACCAAATCGTCTACTATAATCCTGCTGAGCATCATATAAGAATTCACACATATTATTCAGATACTCTTCAGCATCTTCATAATCTGAGAAATTATAAATTACAGGATACTGATAACCTGTGTATGGGAAACCACGCCATGCTTCAATAGAAGGAATATCTGCCTGATTGTTATTTCCATATGGGAGAGTTCCTGGAGTATAAGTTAATCTCTTAGTGGTTCCAGTACAATAAACGTCACCTAATGCAAATGCCCATGATGAATCTGTCAGGTTCTCAACCATAATGGATAGATACTTAATTGCACCACCTGAGAATACCTTTACAGAATCTCCTGAAGGTACGTTAACACAAGCCCATGAGAATACACCACCTGAGCTAGGCATTGAAATATTTCCCTCAGGGAAGAACTGAATAAACTCAACACCTGTAGGCCATACTAGAGTAGTACCACCTTTCCAATTACTCTGTTCAACAGGTAAATCCCAACGGGCCCATTTACCATTAGTTGCAGGAATAGTGAAAGTAGATTCCCATTCAGTACCATTAGCATCAGTGAACTTAGCTTTCATAGGGAAGTCACTTCTGTAAATCATATTGGAAGGAATAACTCTAATATTAATACTTGCTGATTTATCAGCATTATCATATGTATGCCAGAAACCAACTAAGCATCCAGACATACCTGAACTATCACCATGGAAATTAAAAGTAGTTACACCACCTCTAGATGTCCAAGCACCATAATTAATATTATCTTCTTCTGCATAACTTACAGTGGTTCTACCATACTTAGCTCTATTCTCAGTTTCCTCAGGGAAATAAGTAGTAAAGTTGGTATATGCACCTGCAGGAGCTTCATCATTAACATTAGTGTCATAAATAACTTCAGGAAGACTATTCTTAGAACAGTGTAGTGGAATATTCTTAAAATCCTTAACAGGTAAAGATAAGTGAACAACATTTAAATCACCTACTTTATTAGCCTGGGATAATTCAAAGGAACCAAGCTTATTACCTTTAACCACATAAGAATACTTAGTAGAAGATGTCTCAGATGTTCTTAATTCTAATTTCAGTCTCATATTTTCAGGAGCTGAAACACCCACATCTAATTCTAGAGTACCTGTCTTTAATAACTGAACAAATGTACCCTTGTTATCCATCCAAATCTTACCATGGTCATGGCCAAACCCTAGAATATAGCCACCATCACTTCTAGAGAAGGTAGGTTTGATTTCATCACCATTTTCACCCCATGCATATGTAATAGCTAAACCATCAGTCTTAAATCCAAAGTTACCTTTAACTTTACGGAAGAACTTCTGACCCTTATCAATATCACACATCTCTTTTAGAGTAAGTAATTCTGACTTATAAGCTTTCAAATACTTATCTTTCTTTGTCAGGGTATAAAGAATTCTTGAAGCATCTAAGAACCACTCTGAAGCATCAGATGCAGGCTGCAGATTACCTGAGTTACATGGAACCTGTAATGGCCAAGTAATATACTGCTCATTAGTTTTAATTAAATATCCACCTTCATCTAGAGGAGGCTTACAAGCACAAGTAGTCTTATAAACACCATTTACTGTAGTGTCTACTAGTTTAATGGTTCCACATTCCTCAGGAGGGTCTTCATCAATAATATTTGCTGATACACCACCCCAATTACCATTAAACTTAATCTTTTTATGGTCTTCATTAACAATCCAATCAACCATGTATTTTTCACCATTGCCAATTTCAGACCAGTCAACTTCACCATTTTCTTTTAATTTCTGTACTTCTGCCTTTACACATTCATACTGCAGGACACCCTTATATGCCATATAAGCATAGGTAAGGTATCTTCCCTTATACTTATTACCTAGTACACCAATACCATTTACATACTCTACTTCAGCATCTAACCATCCACTAGAATATGGAACAGACCAATTGATAGGATAGCATGCAAGCACAGGAGCTTTACCATTAACTACCCAATGGTCAGGCCAATAAGTAGGAGTATCAGGAATAGGTACACCACCATAGAATGTTTCTACATAAGCATCCCAATACTTCTCTGCTCTTTCTAACCAATCTTTTCTTTCATAGTTGGAACCAATATAAAGATGTAGAAATCCTAGAACAGCCATGATAGTAGCTTCTGTAGGAGCATTTCCATTAGGCCATCCCATCATTAAGGAATCATAGGAATAATGTCTATTATTATTAAATATTCCTCTTTCATTAACTACAAAATGGTCTGTATGGTTATCCTTAGCATCACCGGTATTATTATCTAGAAATTTTATAAATCCTTCTGCCATTGCAGTAATAGGCAGAGCCTTAGACTCTGCCGAATAATTATTAAGAAAACCCATTAATTAACTCCAAGCATTAACCATTGAACCTAACCAAGTCTTTCCTCCATCTACAGAAGAAAGCTGTACGACATCAATAGAATCTTTGGTAAAGGAAGTAACAGGTTTAATACCATCTAACCATTTAACATTTTCAGGCCAAGCAACTGTATTAGAACCTGTTCCCTGTTTTAGATAAATTCTAATTTCTGCCAGATTTGTAGGTGCTAATCCAGCACTATTAATCATGAATGTAGTGGTATCTGCTGAAAGAACAACATTATAAACATTGTACTTAGTAGGAATAATTGTCACATCTGACTTACCTGAAATACTGTTTATAACTAGACTTGAAGTAGAGGCAGAGCCTCCACCTGATGCAGAACCAATAGTATTCTCAATAAGATTAATCTTCTGTTTAATAGCATCAATCTCAGGAAATAATACCTCAGATGCAGAATGATAGGAAGCTAGGAATCTATCTACCTTATCACCGTTAATGGAACGGGTAACACAGTTCACCATGTGAACAGTTCCATCCTCATCTTTCTTAATGCTGCCATCTGCATTCTTTACTGCCTGAAGGAAATACCAATCACATACTAATGGGTCTAAATTATCAATTACATATTTCATTTATTCTTATGCTCCTTCTGTAGGCTTTGTTGGTTTAGAATTCTCTGCTTCCTTAGCAATAATCTCATCATAGACTTTAGTAATCTTCTCAATATTATCTGCCAAGGTCTGAAGAGTTGTAACCAATGGAACCAAAGTATTAATACTTTCCAAATTATTCTTTACAGTCTCTATTTCAGATAACTTATCATTAACTGCTGTAACCTCAGCTAATTTTCCATTGACTGCAGAAATCTCTGTCAACTTTCCTTCTACTGAAGTAATTGTAGGAAGATTAGTGTTTACATTTAGAATGCCTGCAGAATTATTAGCAACTGTCTTATAAGAAACTAGATTTTCTGCAAGTAAATTTGCTACAGCAGCTAGAGTTGTAATGGAAGCAGCGTTAGCAACAATAGTAGGAAGTAGATTCTCTAATCCTGCTACTTTCTCAACATGATTAATACTTGAAGCTACCTTACCAATGTTATACAAATCTTCTCCAGAAAATTCTGCAATTCCAGATAGAAGTTCATACTTCTCTCCAGTAGCACCTGCTGCAGAAGTACCTGCAGGAAGACCATATCCCAAAGAGGTATAAGCCTGAAGTACAGGAGTAATAGTTGCTGTAGATTCCTGAGGAGTATCTCTTGATTCCTCACCAACAATACCTAAAGCTGTTCTATAGAAATGGAAAGCAAATAGAGTACCTGAATCTCCCTTAATATTTGGAGCAGAACCAACCCAATTTAGACCAGCATCTACAAAAGTAACTCTTGCAAATGGATTAGCTGACTGAAGAATTACAGTTACCTCACTTGGAATATCTCCAAGCTTGAAGAATACTGAAATATTGCTTGTATACTTAATCTTCCATACACCTGCAATAGAAGAATCTACTGTAACATTCTGGTCTGCAGTAATTTCATGAATCTGACGGGACATATTAACTGTCTTATACTCATATTTTGGAGTTTTAAAGTCCTCAGTAAGTACAAGTTCATAATGCTCACCTAATCCCTGATTTAACCAAATATAAGGACGATATAAATCGTCAGGATTTACAGTAATCTGACCTGCTAAACCTCTAAATCTAGGAATAACACTATTAGGTGTCTTTCTCATAGAAATATCATTAGGATTATTTGGTTCAATTTCCTTATTATTTAAGATTGTTTCTAAATCATTTCTTTTTGACATTATTTTCTCCTATTATGGTTCTGTTGGTGTATCTGAAGCTGGTCTTGCTCCAGCATCTTTATAGACAGCGGTATGAGCTAAATAAATCCAATTCATATTAGAAATATTTACCTTTAATTTAGAGCCCTTACACATAAATGCAGAACCATAAACATAAACATTTCCTCCACTCTGTGTACCACTACCACAGAAATGCTGGTCAACTCCATAAGAAACAGTAGCATAAATAGAAGAATCTTTATTGGCTGTACCACCACCTTTACCTTCAATTACAACCCAACAATCTGCAGGAGCTTCCCATTCAAAACTCTCAGGTTTGTTATACTCATGTCTTACACCTGAGCTTCTTCCATATCCTCTTGGGTCATGGAATGGGAACCAACCACCAATATCTGAATTACCTGAAGGCTTTTCTGAATCACCAGAATCTGAACTACCAGAACCAGAAGATGCTGAACTCTCAAGAGTTGTAATTCTAGAATCTAATCCGGCTAAATCAGTCTTACCTGCTGTGATAGTTACATCACCTTTAAGAGTATTTACATCAGATTTCTTTGCATAATCTGAAAGGTCTACAGATGTACCACTACCTGAACCACCATTCTCTTCAAGAGCAACAACTCTCTTAGTTAAACCTGTAAGAGCATTAGTATTTTTAGAAACGCTACTATTTGTCTTGGTTAATTCAGTCTTAAGAGCATAATTAGATAAATCTACTTCAGTACCTGAACCAGTACCATTTTCTTTTAATGAAGCTACATCAGTCTCTAATTTAGAAATCTTAGTAGTATGCTCTGAAATTGTGGTGGATAGATTTTCAGGAATAGAACCTGAACCAATCTGTTCCCTTAATGCAGGAATAGTAGTATTTGTTAAGGTTGCAATATCGTTGGTATTCTTAGTAACCTGATTTGATAAAGCAGATACGTTTGCTACGTTCTCAAAACCATCTAACTTACTAATCTTAACCAAGGTTTCTTTCATCTGAGCCACAGTCTCAATATCAGTTAATGCTTCACAGATAAGATTTAACTTATCTGCTACAGTAGCTACAACATCAATTGATTCTGTCTTAGCTGATACAGCTTTAATTGCAACTAAACTGTCATTTAAGTTATTAATAACACTAAATGCAGCATTTACCTGTTCAACAGCAGAGATACCCTTTGAAATAGCCTGTAAACTATTTAAATTATTTGAAACATTGATAACAGTATCCATATTTTTAATCAAAGAAACTAAATTATCAGATACTTCACCTAATTTCTTAACATTTTCAATTACAGAAGCAACAGCTAATACAGAATTCTTATTCTCATTACAATCTAAGATGTCTTCTAGACATAAAGCAGTAGCTTTAATGTCCTTTAAATGATTATTAATACTATTAATAGCATCAATACTATCTTTAACAGCATCAATAGCCTCTAAATTACGGGTAATTGCAGAAATAGGATTATCACCAGTAAAAGTAACCTCTAAATCCTCTTCTCCAACGGTTCCCATATCATGTCCAATGAACAGACCATCTCTTTTATCCTTCAAGGCCTGTACGAGAGCCTGTAATGATTCTGCATAAGAAGTAATTTTATCTTTCTCAAGATAGACAGACTTAATGGTAGCCAGATTATCTCTAACTTCCTTTA
>Ga0326511_10004432_pt1 | contig 11187 bp, 3 predicted proteins | sample 0_2496_0518_D_FD_203701 | JGI IMG/M metagenome (GOLD analysis project Ga0326511, IMG submission 203701) | Bovine rumen microbial communities from UC Davis, California, United States - 0_2496_0518 | ecosystem: Host-associated > Mammals > Digestive system > Stomach > Rumen | place: USA: California...
TGCGAGCTCATGACAGTATCCTTAGCGTCCTCGCCGGCATGGGAGCCGGCATAGGAACCGACATGGGTACATGCATAGGAGCCGGTATAGGGGCCGGTATGGAATCAGGCATAGGGGCCGGCAATACAACCAATCAACTAATCCCATCCCTGCCCAGTGACCTCCTTGCCGAAGACCTGCGTCACACCCTTGACATCCTATCTGAAATCACCGGTGGTCAAATAACCCCCCAAGAAACTCTCAATAACATCTTCGCTCACTTCTGCGTGGGCAAATAACCCCTTATAAACAACTCTGAACAACTTGGAGTAATTTGAACTAAGTCCCTCTAAATGAGGGACTTTTTGCATTTTAACACTTCAAGTTGCATATTTGTTAGTTACAGATTTTTCAGTTATTTCTGCACCGTATTTCTAACACGAGTGTAAAACAGAAAGTCGATTACGACTACCTTAATATTTATTAATACGAGTAACTTCTTACTCAATATAGCAAAAAATGCCGAAAAGTCGTTGTCGGATGTTAAAAACGCTTAAATAGAGTATCGTTCTTCAAATTTAAGTTAATTTTTAGAATAATTTGTAGTAACTTCAAGAAAAAAAAGAGTAAATTTGAAACGCATATCTATTAACTGCCTAATCAATGCTAACCCACTGACGGAAATAATCCTAAGGGAATTGACGTACTAAAGATGTTTTACCAAAACATGAACCGAGAATAATTGGAACCACTTAAAACCATGGTTTTTGAAGGTAAAGAGTCTCACATGTTTATGCGCCAATTAATTAAGTAAAGATCTAAACAAATGCAATAGAGACTGATTGCAAGAGAGTAAAAAAATGAAAAACAATTATTTTAATGCTATTGTAGTCTTTGTTATTCTGGCAGTATTCTTGCCAAACACTATTTACGCGCAATCCCATAGTTCTCAGGCTAGTTCACTGGCTTATCTTGAACAGACTTTTCCTAAACTTACTAGTCTATATCATCCGGAATTGATGGATTGTCATACGCATTATATTTTTGCCGTTGACGTGTCTGGCTCTATGATCAAATATGATGATACGGTAACTCCAGCACTCCAAGCTTTTGCTCAGGCACTTCCTCCAGGAGAACAAGTTACAATTATACCATTTGGAACCGATGCAAAAGAAAACACACCTGGACTTTGTTGCAAAATAGAGAGTCCTGCCCAGAAACAGGTTCTTTCGACTGCTTTATCTACTTTGTACACTAACGACGGCTACTCACATGAATTCCGCCATAATACGGATGTAAATAAAGCTATTGCAGCCGTCAACAAAGCCATCCTAAATAACCAAGAAGCGCAGATGAATGTGATTGTTATCATAACAGACTTCTTGAATGATCTCCCAAATGGAGGTGAACAAAAACTTACGGATGAAGACCTAACAAAGTTAAACAAAGACTTTGACAATGTTACTAGCGATGCATACACACGAGTTGTCGCACTACAGTTGCCACCCGCAGGAAGTGGAAAAGGGTTCTGTCTAGACCAGCTCCAAGAAAAAGTGTTCTGTAACACCTCCATCACAAAGCGATTCGATATTATTCAAGCCATCAAAGATAAAGGCGCTATTACGCATTGGTTTGAACAATTATCACGAGATATAATGACAGAAAAACTAAAGGCTGTTATCCAATTGGACAACGAGCGGAATCTTCGTCCAACGATGAAGACACACATTGACATCGATGGTAACACAACTGCCGAAATCCATTGGACGCCCAACAAACTTTACAAACAGATTAAGATAGAAGCAACAAACACTGATGCTAATTCGGATTATATTTTTGAAAACAACGAGGAAGTTTGGCAGGTAACGTCTGACACCGCTTTAGTTGATTTGAAATTAGGAAAACTCAAAAATAAAAAATGGGGATTTAGGAAATACGACGAAAAGCTGAATATTGGCATGTCTCTACCTACAGAATACGATGACGAACTTAAGAAACTTAGCATAGACAAGCCTATTCAAGCCACATCTGATAAGCAAAGCGGATGGTTATTCACCTTCTTCATGCCGTTCTGGTTAACTGTGCTTTTGGCATTCTTACTTCTCGCGTACATACTCTTAATTATTAAGGCCATCAAAAGAAATGCTTCAGAATCCTTCCGCGGAACAGTTGACATTTATGACAAAGTAGGACGTCAGATTGGCAGCACCATCATGGTCAAGTGTAAGGGAAAATCATTCCTTATCGGTGATGGTGGCACAAACGGTTGCCAAGTGAACGGCGCATCATGGACCGTATCCGTTGAAAAGACAACCTATTCACCTTTACTCGTTTTCAAGAAACCCAATTTTTTCTGGAAAGCCAAGAAAGGCTTTGCTAAATCAGGCAACAAACAAAGAGGGTATCTAGGAAGATATGGTAACGGAAAGAAACTAGTCAACATTGAATGTGGCTCTTCCTACGATGCCATTACCCATAGTATAACCATCAGATTAAATAACAAGTAATTACAAATAACAATTCTTTATCATTATGGCAAACGAGAAACATATCTTTATCGGTATTGGCGGCTCTGGCTGTCAGACCGTTTCTCAGATCAAATCTAAGGTCTATGAGAAAAGATTCAAGGAGGCAACAGCTTCCAAGACACGTCTTCAGGCAATGAACGACAGTTACAGGTTCTTGTTTATTGACACGGATCAGCGTGACATTGACGAGGCGAACAAACGAAATCGTGAGAGTTTTGAACAGGGTAAAGTACCCTTCATCAGTCCACAGACTGACCTAATCAACTTAGGCCGTGCCAACCCACAAGCCATTTACTATGAAGCCAAGCAGGATCCGCATACGCTTATTAACAAGCGTATTCTTGAAGCCTGCTCGCCCGAATTGGCTGTCAAAATTCCCGACCAGCCATTGGCTTTTGGTGCAGGTGCTTTCCGAATGAAGAGCCGCATTGCTTTCGCACATGCATTGACTGACTTCCAGAACAAACTTCAGGCAGCCATCTCTTCCCTCAACGATGTGAAGACAGTCGGTGGCGAAGACTGCATCATTTACTACTGGGTCGTAGGTTCTACCCTCGGAGGTACTGGTTCAGGTATCTTCAATGATGTCCTTTACCATGTGAATCAGATTCACCATCAGGTAGTCGGCAATGGAGATCCCCAGCTTGTATTGACCATGTATATGCCTAAGGTGTATATTGACAGTAACTCTACAGAAGAGAAATACACACTCAATGCCTATGGAGTTTTCACAGAACTGCAGGCTTTCAAGAAGATGAGCTATGAACCCAAGCAGAACATGGTCATGCACCGCCTTGCTTTCCAAAACGACTACAACCTCATCGACAACGAACGTCGCTACTGCCCATTCTACTATTTGATTCCTATCGATATTCAGACTGACAAGGGTACCAGCCTAGGTACAACTCGCACTATGTACCGCAACACAGCCGAGATGCTTTACCACTTGCATCATGGTAAGGCTGGATCTACTTTCCGCAGCGATATAGATAACTACATGAACGATATCATGGAGCGTAGCCATGAGGACTTTCTTGTTCCTATGGGTTATGTTTCTTTGCAAAAGCCTCAAGAGCAGTTCGCTAAATATATGCGGACTCGCCTTAAGAGGGATGTCCTTAAGAGTTGGCTACTTTGCGACAATGAAAAGCAGGCAAAAGTGGAGAAGAGTGAGGTGGAAAACCTATTCAAAAAACTCTTTGAGGAATTAGACCCCAATGTTACTACATCCGTGGCTCATGAGCTTCTTGGTAGTTTCTCCAAGATTAAAACTGCGATTGAAAGTGAGGAGATCCAGGAAAAGATGAACGAAGAATTTGAGTGGGGTGCTATTTCCATGAAATTGGGTAATGTCGAGACCGTCTTCCAAAATGAGAAAGGGGATGAGAAGCGTAATAAGTACAAAAAGATGCTTGTTGATAGTATTTGGAAACAAGCAGAGGTGCTTATCCGTGAACATGGCATCACCTATACCCTCAATGCCGTTCAAGATGTGCGTAAACTGCTGGTCAAGAAATACCAAGAAGAGGAAACGGGTGACAACTCCATCGAGAAAAGAAGGAATGCTCTTAACGAACAAAAGAGCGAATTACAGGAGTTGAGTGATGAGGCCATGAAGGTTACCACCATGGAGAAAATTACCAAGAGCAACAAGAAACAAGTGGAAGAATACATGCAAAAAGTTGCTCAATATGTAGATCAGTTTGTAAAGCTTCAGATTGACGATTGGTCACATGATTTGAAACGCGACTTCCAAAATGACGAAAAGAATGATGAACTTGCAAAGCTCTATCGTCATTTAGTTTCTGTTGCAGACAAGGCCGCTGAGATGAATCGTGCTGCTGTAGCCTCGTATGGTAAGTTAGCTACCGAATTTGGCGAGGCCTCTATGGATGTTACCACAGTTTATTTGCCTATGCTCAAGACCATCTGCGATGGTAATGGTTGGATAGTCGGTAATTTCTTCAGCAACCTTTATGGTAAGCTTATTGAGGCCATACCTGACAAGGAAGAGACGCCTATTCGCGAAAAGATGGCGATAGGTTTGATAGACAAAAACGTATATCTGAATCCTGACGAGAAGACAAAGGCCGCTATTGACAAGGGGCAATATGTTATTTATTTAGACAAGAAAGATGAAGAAGGTGACGATGATGGAGCTCAAAAGAAACAGGAGGATGTCCGTTTCTTCGCTAATCCTTTGCTCATTGAGCAGAAAGTGAGTATAGAAAAGATTATCGAAGATTTCCTTTCTATCGTTACCACTATTTTTGAGAAGAATCTCCATGAGGATGAAACTATTCAATCTCTTTGGGACAATAAGAAGATCTCATCATTCTTTGCTGATCTTACTAACGACGAAAAAGACGAAGTGCGTCGCAGCCTGAACCCGGCATTATTCTTCAGTTACAACTCCAACCGAATCGATGTTACCAAGAAGGAAGAACATATCGTGTTCGTGGCAGGCAGCGAAGAGTTGGCAGCAGAGATGCTCGGTTTCCAGAAAGGTAATCCGAAGCATCGCTGCGAAAAGGCCGATGATGAGAATACAGCTCTAGTATTGAAGTCGAAATTCGGCCTGTCTTTGTCCGACTACCGTATCTACGACTCTATCAAGATGGTTTATGACAAGGCCACTTTCCGCGAGAAGTATCACTTCCATCACGACTTTGCCCAGTACCTCGACAAACTGACTATCGACGATCTTCCTTACGAAGTGTTGCCACAGCATCGCACGTATGCGAAGATTTTAATCCTGAACAAGTTTGCAGATAGCCTTACCCCCCTCTTCTACAAAGACGAATATGATCCAGAAGCATACACGAACGTTTTGATGTTCTCTGACTGCGACACATCATTCAAGATTGCAGAACCTGAGGCATTTGGTATCAATCCATCCGACGGTTCCATCATCTTGCGCAAAGAAGCCGATGGCCGTTCCCTTTACAAAGAGATTATAGGCAAGGACTTCGCTGAACAGTTCAAGCAGTATCGTGATATGTTCTTCAACTACGGCTTTGGAGAGACCACGGCGAATCTTATTCAAGTCATACTACGTCAGAACAAAGTTGTGAAAGACGATGATGGCAAGGAAATCACCGTAAAGGGCGAGGAAATCCTTAAGAATGGCTATACTGCTATTCGTTCTGAACTCTTGAAGGAACTAAGTGAGAAGAGAAAGAAGGCAGCCCAACCAGAAGAAAAGCGTCTTTATAATATCTTCTTTACTATTGTTCGTGAAGAACTGGAGACCGTCCACGATTTTATTAAATAACTAAAATTTAATGTAATGTTACCTCTTTGGATTATAGACATTACCAATCAATCAGACCGACAGGGCGAATTTAAGCGCCTTGTCGGCCAAATTGAGCATGTGCAAATTGCTAAGACGCTTGTACGCAAAAAACAAGACGCTGTTGTTTCATGTCAGGAAGCGATATCGACTCCTGCTCTTAATCCTGCAGGAGAAATCCTGGACGAAGAAGACAAAACTGTTGGTAACGACACTGCTTCATTGGAACTGACAGAGGAATCAACCATTCCTAATGACAGTTCTGAGACCAGTAATGTCCTTACAACTAAAGAGGAAATAGAGGAAGAAGAACAAAGAGCCGCCCAGAAAAATGCCATTATTAGGGGAAATTATTGGTACTATACCCATATCAGCAACTATTTTGAAGATATTGACGAAGAAAATAATGAATCGGTAGCTAAATGCCTGTATGATTTCCAAAGCGATCTCATTCGCGAAGGTCAAGATTTCATTCGGGAAATCAGGCATTCAAATGTTAAGCCGTATCAGACCATCAATATTGTTGTATTAGGTGATGTAACAGAGAGTTTATCTCGTATCGTGTTTCCTTCCATTGCTGCTATCCTCCAAAAAGAAAAAGGCCGTATGCTTCCACACCACATTCATCAAGGTATGGAAATAATGGGAATGCTTTTCGTACCCTGTGATATCAATGCCAAGAATGTCCAAGAACGTCAGGCCATACAACACACATTGACGGAAATACAAGTGCAGCATGACGTGACCTCTATCAGAGGATACGACCGCATGTTGATTTTCCAAGATGTTCAGAATCGCACAGAGTGCACCTACTCCGTTTTAAGTGAAAAAGAACAGGCAGAATACATCTTTCAGTGCTTAGTACATCTTTATCTGGCATGCGACAAGACGCACCCACTCATCAGTGGCACAGCTTCTGCAGACAGTTTCTATCTTTCAATGGGAGCTGCTTCCGTCTATTATGACATGACCATAGAAGACGAAAAAGAGCGTATTCGTATAGAAAATGAAATCATTCGCTATTTCAAGGATAAGGGAGAAGGAGAGAATCCAAGTGCAGGTCTTTCCATGATTAACAATGAAGAATACTCTCCGTCTAATTATTTCCAAAAATTCACTCCAGAAGAAATTGACCTTGAAGATGTCGAACCCAATGATCCCTCACCATGGCATCCTGTCAGGAACTTTTTTGAGAAACGACTGAAAAGATACTACTATCAACTATATTTGCGTTTCTTCCCTGCTGAATTCTACCACAAGGTTATAGCTCAGGTGGAAGAGAAAACGAGGGCTACACTTGACAAAATAGCAGCTGACAGCCGAAAGAAATTTAAGGATACAGAGAAGCGGATGCCTTTCCTCATTAAGAACCTGTTAACGGGCATGAAGGCTAACGATGGAGGATTACCTTTTATCGTCTCTGCATTGAAAGACATGCAGGCGAAGCTGTCAAATAATCGAAAGGAGATACGTCCTTATTTGAGTCGAGAATTCTGGCCATATATTGAAAAGAGAATTGCGGATACACCTCAAGAAGACCCATTTATAGAGTATCACGATGTCTATATTCAAGATATCCAGTCAAAGAATGAAGGATCCGGATGTGAGGCAATGAAAGAAGAGGCTAAAAACCAGCTGAAGAAACTCCTTGGCAATGAGACAACGCTTCTAAGCACTATCGCTCAATGCCTTTTGGGTGGAATTGTCTTAGTTCTAGCTCTGCTCCCAATCCTCGACAAACTTTCACCTGACACCATCAACTTAGGAGATGTACACAAGTATTCATTTATTTGGTGTATGGGGCTTTTCTGTATTCCAATTGTTATCTATTTTATTAAGTATTGGTTGTATAATCGTAAGAAAGCGAAAGTTATTGGAATTCTTAAGGCCTATTATCTGCATGATGCCTATGCAAGAATAGCCAATCGCATAGATTCCGAGATTAACGGCTTCTATGACAAATTGATAGCTCTTTGTGACGAATATTTATCTCGCTGTCAGGCCATTAAGAAAGAAATAAAGCCCAAGAAAAATGACAATGTTTCAAGCAATGAAATACCAAAGACCATGTTTAACCAGCCTTTGGCAGGCGGTTCTTTCAGCGATGACGAGCTTCTTCCTTCTGAGAAGAACGACGACTGTGAAGTGAAAGTTAATTATATACGTAAAAAATCCAAAACACTACAGAAGTCAGACTACTTCCTGCTAATTAATCAATTCCATAACGATTTCGAGAACTTATTCAAGGGGATATTTTTAACCGAGAATTTCATTCTGCAAATGGATGAAGAAAGTGGTGAAGAGAAGTTGGTTACCAAAGCTCAGCAGGAAAAGATGATTGCTGAACAGTGGGAAAGAAGTAAAGAAAAATTCCACTCGGATTTGACTGAGTCGGTTAAGAACATTATGATACCGCGTCCCAACCCTACCGTAAGCGACAAAACACTTGCCTATTCTCAAAGTAACCGTCGCCCTGACATCTTAGAACCACTCATCGAATTCGCCGCATGCAATGGTGAGGTAACATCAACTGCAGATACGGAATTTGCTGATGTTAAGGCCAACAGGGACGAAATACATTCGCTTACCAACCCATTCCTCCCTATTGCAAACACGAAATATCAAATTGAGAAATATGATGCATTCTACAAAAAATACATTTTTATCACACGTTGGCGTAGTTTTGATCAGTTCTCATTCAATCGTATTCTTCCAAGAGAAGACTTTGATGAACATATACGTTCAAAACGGGTCTATGACACATCGTCTGTAGATAATACGCCTGAAGAGAAAAAAATTAGCATTTCATCGATTTCACTATGGGCCCTTTGTCCTGACGACACATCGTCTGAATGGTTCCGCTTGTTTGATCCAAAGAATTATAAAGAGGCTTTTGAAATAAGAGAGACTTATAAAAAAATATTGAATCAAAACGATTAATATCATTATCTATGTTTGACACGACTATTATCTTATATATCCTTGCAGGTTGGTTCCTTCTTCTACTTATTCAGGCTTTTGTACGATTATTAAAAGTAAGGGCTTGGATTAAGACAAAAACAAAGAAGGGGATTATGACCGAAGTCGGTTATTTGGAATACAACAAGGGAGAAGCTTCGGAAGTGTTTGTTTCTGGAGGATCTCGTGTACCCATTGGTCGGGTCATCATAGGAGAATCCAGAGACGAAAACGGTTATGTGGAAATCCTGAATAGCAGTTATGACGAGTCTTCAGGTAAGCCATTGTATCGCCCTTGTGGCTACATTAGTCCCGACGGCTATATATATAAGAAATTAGGAAAAAACAAGCGCCCGGAAAGAATAGGTTATACAGCCAGGCCCTCAAATCCCAATGCTCCGACTTCCATCGGAGAACGTACATGGAAAACCCTATGGTTAAAATGCACACTTCATGCATATCTAGGATCTCCTGCAATTGTAGAGGAAACTATACCAGAAAAAACTGAGAAAAAGACCGAAAAGATTACAGGTATAGGGAATGATGTTGCCGACACCTCGGAAGATTTGGGTAAAGACCTTTTGCCCCAAGGAGATGAAAGCATACAGACGGAACAAGATGATGAAGTGAATACAGAACCAACAAAAGATGAGGTCATTACAGAATTGACTCAAGAAGAAAGTGAGTCTGATGAAGTTGTCGTAGAAAATACAGATACATCTGAAGGATCGAATGAGGATAATACGAATAAAGAACCCGACCTGCCTGAACCGGTAAGCGTAGTTCAAGAAGACCCCTTGACAGAGCAGGAAAGAGAACATCTCGACCAAATCAAGATCAAAGAGAAAGAGCTTCTAACTAAGCTTATCTCAAACATGGTTCATGTTGAAGGTGGACGTTTTGTAATGGGAGCTGATGCAGAAACTGAATCTGTTACTACTGAAGAAAAAGGAGTCGTAGAGTTGAATGAATCTCCTAAACACAATGTTACACTAAGTAGTTATTACATCAGCAAGTATCCCGTCACGCAGGTTGAGTGGAAGACCATCATGGGTTCCAATCCATCTGAAAACCAAGACAACGAGAACTATCCCGTTGCTCCCGTCACATGGAAAGATTGTCAAGCATTTCTAATTCGTCTTTCTTATTTAACAGGGACAACCTTCACCTTGCCTACAGAAGCTCAATGGGAATTTGCGGCTAAAGGTGGTAACAAGAGTCAAGGCTACGTATTTAGTGGAAGTAATGAGTTCGCTGATGTTGGACATCGTGACTATCGGCATGAAGTCGGCACAAAAAGACCTAACGAGTTAGGATTGTATGACATGAGCGGTTTAGTACGCGAATGGTGTTCCGACCTTTGGGGACATTACTCTTCAGAAGATCAAGTCGACCCTATCGGCCCTTCTGAAGATAGTCCACTCATTGTAAAAGGACCAGAGGGAGATTTCCTTCGTGTCGTTCGCTCTCCTGCAGGTAACGAAACCGTAACCAATCGAAAAGGTGAAAACCCAGAGTTAATTAAGGATTTCAAGAGTTACGGATTCCGTGTTGTTTGTTCCAGCATCCCAGAAGAATTCAAAGAAAAAGAGAAGGAACAGGAGGCTATTGTACCTGCTCCAGAGGAGTCTGGTCAGAAACAAAAGAAAGGTAAACCTCAAAAAGAAAAGAGCGCCAACAAGCCATATGCCATTTGTAGTCACTGGGGATTCCACCGCTCAAAGAAAGACTTCCTGTCTCCAGAAAGCCGGGCCTGTGCCTTTGCACTATTCTTCAATAAATATAACAAGAATAATTACTCAGAATACTACAAAGAAAAGCCATATGGATGGTCTGACACAGCACTTTTGTCTTCTTTTGTTTATAGTCTGCTCTACCTGCTTGGCTATGTCCTGATAACATACGTGTGGAAAAAAACGTTTGTTGGTGACAACGACATATTAGTATATGAGTTCGTTGCATTCTATTTCCTTTTATGGGCAATGGTAAGACGACTGAAAATCTATTCCATTGAGAGTTTGAATACCATACAACCAAAGATTGACTTGTTCAACAAGACTCTTGGTCATAAATGGTTTGACATCACGATCATTGTCTTAGGACTCATGGCCTTGTCATTCACTGGTGAATACTACCAAAGTTTAGATTGGGTGCCGTTGATTGTTGCTATTCTTGTGGGTGTAATCGTCAACATGTTTTGTAAGTCTTCCCATACCCCATGGGTTATCAGAAACACATTCATTGACAATGATGAATTCGATGAGGATGAAGACGAAGAGCCTACGAATCCTGAAGGAGACATTGCCCGTAGTTATGATTGGGATTTGGATTCGAAGATTAGCGAAAACAAACTTCACGGTAATCTGACGTTGTATTTTACAGCGACGACAATAACAGACCTCAGGCAACTTAATCCTTTCTATGATCAGT
>Ga0326511_10004434_pt1 | contig 11185 bp, 10 predicted proteins | sample 0_2496_0518_D_FD_203701 | JGI IMG/M metagenome (GOLD analysis project Ga0326511, IMG submission 203701) | Bovine rumen microbial communities from UC Davis, California, United States - 0_2496_0518 | ecosystem: Host-associated > Mammals > Digestive system > Stomach > Rumen | place: USA...
AAGATACTCGGCAATCTGGACAGCATTCAGGGCTGCTCCCTTGCGGATCTGGTCGCCTGAGAGCCAGAACGTCAGGCCGCAGTCGTCGCTGAGGTCCTTGCGGATACGGCCCACATAGACATCATCCTTGCCGGCTGTCTCCAGAGGCATGGGGTAGGTGAGTGTCGAGGGGTCGTCCTTCAGTGTGCAGCCGGGAGCGGCGGCGATGGCCTGCCGGGCCTCCTCGACGCTGATGGGGCGCTCTGTCTCAATCCACACGCTCTCAGAGTGGCTGCGCAGCGAGCTGACGCGCACGCACATGGCCGAGCACTTGGCATCGGTGTGCATAATCTTGCGCGTCTCGTTGTACATCTTCATCTCCTCCTTTGTATAGCCGTTGGGCTGGAACACGTCAATCTGGGGAATCACGTTATAGGCCAGCTGGTGGGGGAACTTCTTAATCGTCTTCACCTCACCCTCAGTGACCATCTCCTGATACTGCTGCTGCAGCTCGGCCATAGCGGCGGCACCGGCGCCCGAAGCGCTCTGATAGCTGGCCACATGGATGCGCTTGATGTGGCTGATGCGCTCCAGCGGCTGTAGCACGACAACCATCATAATCGTGGTGCAGTTGGGATTGGCGATAATGCCACGCGGACGGTTGAGGGCATCCTCGGCATTGCACTCAGGCACCACGAGGGGTACGTCGTCGTCCATGCGGAAGGCACTGGAGTTGTCGATCATCACAGCACCGTATTTAGTGATCGTCTCCGCAAACTCCTTCGACGTGCCGGCACCTGCAGAGGTGAAGGCGATGTCGATATCCTTAAAGTCGTCGTTATGCTGCAGGAGTTTCACCTCGATGTCCTTGCCCTTAAACGAATATTTCTTTCCTGCGCTGCGCTCAGAGCCAAACAGCACCAGTTCGTCCATTGGAAAATCACGCTCTGCAAGAATGCGCAGAAACTCCTGTCCTACAGCGCCCGAGGCGCCTACAATTGCTACTTTCATCTTGTTTAATTCTATAAATTGGTTATAATTTGGCTGCAAAATTACAAAAAATCCGCGTAATCAATGCCATCCGTGACAAAAAATTCGTAACTTTGCAGTCGAATATGACATTGTTGGCATCATACTTCCCTATCACCGACCCCACGCTGATATTCTTCGTGGTACTCTTCATCATTCTCTCAGCGCCTATCATCATGGGCAAACTGCGCATTCCCCACATCATCGGCATGGTGCTGGCGGGTATTGTTATCGGGCAGTATGGCCTCAATATTCTTGAGCGCGACGCCTCGTTTGAGATACTGGGCAGTGTGGGCCTTTACTATATCATGTTCCTGGCTGGGTTGGAGATGGATATGGAGAGTCTGAAGAAGAACTCCGGCCGCTTTATGCTCTTCGGCCTGCTTACCTGCCTGCTCCCCCTCGTGCTGACCTACGTCATGGCCCGCTCCATATTAGGCTACTCGCATCCGGCCGCTTTCCTGCTGGGCTGCGTGATGGCCTCCAATACGCTCATAGCCTATCCCATCGTGGGCCGCTACGGCTTGCAGCGGCACCCGTCGGTGCAGCTGTCGGTAGGCTCCTCGATGATCTCGCTCTTCCTCGCCTTGGTGATGGTGGCGGCCCTGTCGGCAGCCTTCAAGGGTGGCGGCTGGGAGCTGTGGCCGCTCTTCTTCCTGAAGCTGGCGGCCTTCATCGTGCTCCTGCTGATGCTGCTGCCTAAGCTGGCGCGCTACTTCCTGCGGCGCTACAGTGACGCCGTGATGCAGTACATCTTTGTGCTCGCTGTGATGTTCCTCTCCGCAGCCCTGTCAAACCTTATTGGCTTGGAAGGCATCTTCGGGGCCTTCCTCTCCGGCCTGATCCTCAACCGTTATATCCCTCGCGTGTCGGCACTGATGAACAGGATAGAGTTCATCGGCAACGCCCTCTTCATCCCCTATTTCCTCATTGGCGTAGGCATGCTGATCAACGTGCGCACACTGCTGATGGGCGGCGGTGTGCTGTGGGTGGTGCTGCTCATCGCCTTTTTCGGCACGTTTGGCAAGGCCGTGGCTGCCTACATCTGCAGCCTGCTGTTCCGGCTGCCCCAGCGCGACGGCAACATGATGTTCGGGCTGACGTCAGCCCATGCTGCGGGCGCCATCGCCATGATGATGGTGGGCATGCGCCTCGAGGTGGCCCCAGGCGTATATCTGGTGAACAACTATATGCTCAACGGCGTGGTGCTGATGATTCTGGTGACTTGTATCATCTCGACGCTGCTGACAGAGCGGGCCTCTCAGCAGATTATCCTGCATGAGAAGAGCCACCTGCAAGCCGCCGGCAGCGACAGCGACGACGAGCGCATCATGCTCTGTGTGAAATATCCCGATATAGCCCCGCAACTGCTCAGCCTGGCGCTGTTGGTGCGCAACGGCGCGCTCCACCGCAGTATCGTGGCGCTCAACGTGGTGTACGACGACCAGGACGCCGCCACCGGGCGGCAGCAGGGACTGCGGCTGCTCGAGCAGCTACAGCGGCAGGCGGCCTCGGCCGACGTGCAGATGGACACGCAGGTGCGGCTGTCATCCAACATCGCCAACGGCATCAAGCATGCCTTCAGAGAGTCGGCATGCAGCGAGATTATCATGGGCATGCACGTGCATACCGACATCAGCCCGAAATTCTGGGGTGAGTTCATACAAAGCCTCTACAACGGCCTGAGCCGGCAGATTATCCTCACACGCTTCATACAGCCGCTCAACACCCTGCGCCGCATACAAGTGTGCGTGCCCTCGAGGGCGGAGTTTGAGCCAGGCTTCCACCGCTGGCTGGAGCGCCTCAGCCGGCTGGCAGGGCAGCTGGACTGTCGCATACAGTTTCATGGCAGGCAGGAGTCGCTCGTGCTGATTGCCGAATATATCAACAACCGCCACCCCTCAGTGAGGGTCGATTATACCCCCATGAGCCACTGGAACGAACTGCCCAAGCTGGCCGCCTCAATAGCCATCGACCACCTCTTTGTGGTGGTCACTGCGCGTAAAGGTACTATCTCGTACAAAAACGCCATCGAACGGCTGCCCAATGAGCTCCAGCAATATTATTCGGGCAAGAATCTCATGATTATCTTCCCCGACCAGTATGGTGACCCGAAGGAAGAGCGCATGTCGTTCACTGAGGCACAGCACCATGAGGAGAGCAGCATCTACGACACCATATCCTACTGGATACACAAGAAAATGACAACAAGAATATGATAGAACTCCATAACATCACAAAAAGCTTTGGCACACTTGAGGTGCTGAAGGGTATTGACCTCGACATCGCGAAGGGTGAGGTGGTGTCGATTGTCGGGCCTTCGGGCGCCGGCAAGACCACACTGCTGCAGATTATCGGCACGCTCGACCGCCCTGACACAGGCACAGTCCGCGTGGACGGCATCGATGTCACTGCACTCTCATCGAAGAGCCTGTCCGACTTCCGCAACCGTCATCTGGGCTTTGTGTTCCAGTTCCACCAGTTGCTGCCTGAATTTACGGCTGTCGAGAATGTCATGATTCCCGCCTATATCGGTGGCATGGGCCAGCGGCAGGCGAGGGAGCGGGCGGGGGAACTGCTCCGTTTTATGGGACTGTCTGACCGCGCCACCCATAAGCCCAACGAACTCTCCGGAGGCGAGAAACAGCGCGTGGCCGTCGCCAGGGCACTGGTAAACAACCCGGCCGTCATCCTGGCCGATGAGCCCTCCGGCAGTCTTGACACCCAGAATAAGCAGGAGCTGCATCAGCTGTTCTTCGACTTGCGCGACAAATACGGACAGACCTTCGTCATCGTAACCCATGACGAGAACCTGGCCACCATTACCGACCGGACTATTCACCTTAAAGACGGACAGATATGCTGAAACTTGGCGAATACCACACACTGCGCATCCGCAAGCGCATAGATTTCGGACTCTATCTCGACGGGGGCGACGAGGGCAACATCCTGCTGCCAAACCGTTACGTGACAAGCGATATGCACATCGGCGACGAGATAGAGGTGTTCATCTACCTCGACCAGGAGGAGCGCATCATCGCCACCACGGAGCATCCCATCGCCAAGGTGGGTGAGTTTGCCTATCTGGAGTGCTCGTGGACCAACGAGTACGGTGCCTTCCTGAAATGGGGACTGATGAAAGACCTATTCTGCCCCTTCCGCGAGCAAAAGGAGCGCATGCAGATAGGCCACACCTATTATGTATATATAAAGGAAGACGAAAAGAGCCACCGCCTGATGGCGACAGCCAAGGTGGAGCGCTACCAGAAAACCACTGGCCGCGAAAGGGCACTGGACTTTGCTGAAGTGCTGCTGCGCTACCTTTACGAGCATGAGGGCCGCTGTGACTTGGGCGACAAGTCGCCCGCCGACGCCATATCAGCGCGCTTCGGCGTATCGAAGAAAGCCTTCAAACAGGCTGTCGGCGACCTCTACAAGCGCCGCCTTATCCGCATCACCGATGAAGGCCTTCAGCTGAATGCCGACAATACCTCAACCACCTGAGCGGCCTCCTCGCGCGTGATAGCCGGCCCCATGGGCAGGCTCAGCTCCTCGCGCGCCAGCTGCTCGGTGATGGGCAGCGACAAACGGGGCACGTTCCATGCCGCCTGCGCATAACACTCCTGATGGTGGGGTGGAATGGGATAATGGCACACAGTGCCAATGTCGTGAGCAGCGAGATAGTCGCGCAAAGCATCACGACGCTCTCCGCCAACCAGAATGGGAAACAGATGGTACACATTCTGTTCGTCGGGCAGCACGTCGGGCAGTCTCACCAGCGGATGCTGGATATGAGCCTCATAGTAACGGGCTATTTCGCGACGGTGGGCGTTGTCGGCTTCAAGATATTTCAACTTCACATCCAGCACAGCCGCCTGTATCTCATCGAGGCGGCTGTTCCGGCCGGCATACTTGAAGACATATTTCCGCTGTGAGCCATAGTTGGCCAGTGCCCTTACTGTTGAGGCCAGTTCCGCGTCGCTTGTGGTTACAGCGCCGCCATCGCCCAGTGCGCCAAGGTTCTTGCCAGGATAAAAGCTATGGCCGGCGGCATCCCCTATGGAGCCGGTCATCCGTCCGTCAGCCGTGCGGCAGCCGTGGCTCTGTGCACAGTCTTCTATCAGTTTGAGACCGTAGCGGCTGCACAGTTCGCCAATTCTGGGCGTGTAGGCATTGCGGCCATAGAGGTGAACAATAGCCAGGGCTTTGGTCTTCGGTGTAATAAGTGCTTCTATACGTTCGGCATCAATCTCAAGCGTGTCAGGACTGGGCTCACACATCACAGGGGTAAGCCCGTTCTCGGTAATAGCCAGAATAGTGGCAATATAGGTGTTGGCCGGCACGATAACCTCATCGCCAGGCCTCAGCACACCCATCTCTATGTAGGCCCTGAAAATCAGGATGAGCGCATCAAGGCCGTTGGCACATCCCACACACTCGGATGTGCCGACGAAATCGGCGTAATGACGCTCGAATCGCGCATTCTCCTGCCCTTGCAAATACCAGCCGCCGTCAATCACCCGGGCGACGGCTTCCTGTATCTCTGCACCATGCAGAGCAGTCACATCACGTAAGGAAAGAAATGGAATCATATTCAAAAAATACTATAAACGACCGCAAAGGTAGGGATTTTTTTCATCTTAACCAAACCTTTTTTCAATTTTGCTTGTTGGATTGAAGAAAAAACAGTAATTTTGCACCCGCGAATTATTCGCACGCGTGATAAAGACAATAAGGTGATACAATTATAATTGATAAACTGATGAAATCAGACGAAAAGAAGGTTACCCTCAGTGAGCTTGAGGATCTCGTTGAACAAGAGCAAGACAGCAGTGCTCTAAATTTCCAGGCAATATTCGCCATGCTGGTGCTAAACTGGCAGTGGTTCCTCATGTCGCTGGTCATTGCCGGCAGCGCAGCCCTGCTGTATCTGAGATATGCCGACCCCGTATATAACGTGTCGGCCAGAATGCTCATTAAGGATGACGACGGACGCACGAGAAATTCCACACAGATGCTGGCCAATATGCAGGACCTCGGATTTATGAGCAACTCGGAGGGTATCCAGAATGAGGTGGAGATCATCCAGTCGAGAGTATTGGTGCGCGAGGCCGTAAAGGACTTGAAGCTTTACACTGAATATTACCGTGAGGGCCGCGTAAAAGACAACCTGGCTTATGGCGTACAGCCTATCACGGTGGATCTGGACCCCCAGCACTTGGACAGCCTCGACAAGATGCTGCTCACCGTGTCGCATAGCATCAAACTGCGTATATCCAAGGAGCAAAAAGGCTATCTGGTAAAAGGAACGCTTTTTGAGGGGAAGTTGGAGGACAGTGTGTTCTTTACTCGCATCAAGGAACTGCCTGCAACAATCCGGACAGACTACGGCACACTGACCTTCACAAAGAATGTGCGCGGCGAGGAGTTTAAGGACCGTGACTGGATGGTAACTATTGCTCCGCCGATGCAAGTGGCTACCGATTATCTTTCGCGCATGACTGTAGAGCCTACCTCAAAGCAGACTACTATCGCCATGATTTCGCTGAAGGACAAGAATGTGCGCCGTGCCATCGACTTTCTGAACCAGTTGTCACAGTGCTATAATCGTCAGGCTAATGCCGACAAGAACGAGATCGCACTGCGCACGGAGGAGTTTATCAACAATCGTATTCAGAAAATCAATGCAGAACTCGGAACGACTGAAAGCCAACTTGAAACTTTTAAGCGCCAGAATGCAGTAACCTCACTGAACGTAGATGCTACCCAGTCGGTACAGATGTCGGGCCAGTACTCCTCGCGACTCTCGGAGGCCAACTCTCAAATCCAGATGCTGGACTATCTGCGTGAGTTTGTGAACAACCCCAGTAACCGCAATCAGATTATCCCCTCTAACGTCGGTCTGACGGACGGAGCCTCGACCGCCCTTATCAAGGATTATAACCAGGCCGTGCAGGACCGTAACCGCCTGTTGCAGGCCGCCAGCGAAATGGCACCTCAGGTACAGACGCTCAATGCTACCATCAGTGAGTTGCAGGCCAGTATCCAGACGGCCTTGCTGCAGGCCCGCCGCTCTGCCGACATCGCGCGCCAGGGTATCCAGAACGAGTATTCAAAGTATCAGGGCCGCATCTCCAGTGCGCCTGTGCAGGAGCGCGTGCTCAACCAGATTGGCCGTCAGCAGGATGTGAAGTCTGGACTATACCTGATGCTGCTGCAGAAACGTGAGGAAAACAGCATCTCGCTGGCAGCAACTGCCGACAAAGGACGGCTTATCGATGAACCGCTTTTGGAGGGTAAGGTAAGCCCGAAGATGATTATCGTCATCCTCGCAGCCCTCGTCTTAGGCGTACTCATTCCTTTCGCTATTCTGTACCTGCTTGACTTCTTCCGTTATAAGATAGAAGGTCATGAGGACTTGGCAAAACTGACGACACTGCCTATTATTGCTGACGTGGCTGTGGCCAGTGAGTCGGTAAAGTCGGCGGCAGGTATCGTGGTACAGGAGAACAAGAACAACCAGATAGACGAGATATTCCGCTCTATGCGTACCAACATACAGTTCTTGTTACAGGAGAATCAGAAGACGATACTTTTCACTTCATCGACATCTGGTGAGGGAAAGACTTTCAACGCGGCCAACATTGCTGTTTCCTTTGCGCTCTTAGGCAAGAAGGTGATTCTCTGCGGTCTTGACATCCGTAAGCCAGCCTTAGGACGACTGTTTAACCGCTCTGACAAGAAAGAGGGTATCACTACGCTGCTTAGCAAGGGAACCGTTACCAAGGATGCCCTCAGAAAGGAGATTGTGCCGTCGGGCGTGAATCCTAACCTGGACCTGCTTCTGGCTGGTCCGGTACCTCCTAACCCCACCGAGCTTCTTGCGCGCGACACTTTTGTTGATATTATCAACATGCTGAAAGAGCAGTATGACTATGTCATCTTAGACACTGCGCCGGTAGGACTGGTGACTGACACCCTGCAGATAGGGCGTGTGGCCGATGTCACCGTCTATGTGGTAAGAGCTGACTATACGCCAAAGAGCAGTATCGGCATGCTGAACACATTGGCTGAGGACGGAAAGATGCCGAACACCTGCTATGTGTTGAACGGCGTAGATATGTCGAAGCGTAAATATGGCTATTATTATGGTTATGGCAAGTACGGCAAGTACGGGCGCTACGGCTACGGACGCTACGGCTATGGACGCTACGGCTATGGCAAGTATGGCTATGGCAATTACGGCAACTATGGCAGTTATGGGCGCTATGCGGAGAGTCACTACGGTAATGCGGAGGACAATTCGATCAAGAAATAATAGACTCAGAGTATATGACAATAGCTGTAGATTTTGACGGCACAATCGTAGAGCACAGGTATCCGAAGATTGGTGAGGAGATTCCCTTCGCGTGTGATACTTTGCGTATGCTTATCAAAGACCGGCACAAACTGGTGCTTTGGACCGTCAGAGAGGGAAAGTTGTTGGATGAGGCTGTAGCGTGGTGTCACGAAAGAGGGATAGATTTCTATGCGGTAAACCGTGATTATCCGGAAGAGACAACCGACAACAATCCCTATTTCTCCAGAAAACTGAAAGTCGATGTTTTCATCGATGACCGTAATATTGGTGGACTGCCTGACTGGGGAACTATCTATGACATGATAACGTACCGCAAAAAGTGGCATCACGTCATAGAGGATATTATCCAGCATCAGAAACCACAGAAGAAGAAGCACTGGTGGTCGTTATAAACAGGATTTATATCATCAAAGAGGATTAACTTTCAAGAATACAAATATACAATGGCAGAACATAGCAAGAAACATCATCATAAAAGAGACTCTGCATCAATCTTTAAGGAGAAAAGCCTGAAGAGCATAGCCCGCAACAAACTGATAGAGAAATGGTTAAAGCGGATTTTGCTCGCGGTTACCATCGTGATGGGCTGCCTCGTGGTAGCCGCATATGCCGTAGGATAAGGATAGCGGCGGCATGGGGAATGATGATAATATACACTGGTACCCGATGCGCGTGACTTACGGGCGCGAACTGAGGGTGAAGGCCTTTCTCGATGAGATTGCGGTGGAGAACTTCTTGCCTGTGAAACAGGTGATTACGCAAAGGGGTGGACATCGGCAATTTGAGAAAGTGCCCGCTGTGAATAATCTGATATTCCTCCGCTCCACACAGCCTGACATTACGCTGATTAAGAACGAGTACGGCGAATTGGAGCCGCTGCGCTATATCATGCGCCATGCGCTTGACCCGAATACACCGAGACTGCCCCTGATTGTACCTAACAAAGATATGGACAACTTCATGAGAGTAGCAGTACACGAAGATGACTCCGTGATGTTTGTTGACCCGATGGAATTAGACGGAAAGGCTGGACAAAGGGTAATGATTACCCAAGGCGAGTTTACTGGCGTAGAGGGCATCATCACTCGCGTGCGGCGCAATAAGCGTGTGGTCGTTCAACTATGCAACCTGGCTGCTGTTGCTATCACTTTCACTCCGCCTGTTTATCTTAAACTGCTGGATGACTAAATATAAGTGCAATGACAAGAGCTAGGACTATTCTATTTACACTATGGCTAAGCATGGTATCTGTAGCCGGGCAGGCACAAGAGCGCTCAAAGTTCTGGGATAACTGGTTTGTGCAAGCCAACTTGGCTGGCAACGTATTTTATGGAAGCCAGGAAGTGGATTATGACTTCAGTGATAGCCCGATGAAAGGATTTAGGCAGAGCCTTAACCTGACAGCGGCCATCGGAAAATGGTTTTCGCCAGAAATTGCGCTTCGTACAAAGGTTAATGGTATTTGGGGACGGACTATCATTTCGGAAGACGCAGAAACCAATGCCAGTAAATTCTTCACTATAAGCGAACAGGCTCTCCTCGACCTGACGAATATCATCTGGGGCGTATCTCAGCAGCGGCGCTATCACCTTATTTTGGTTATGGGTGGCGGCGTAGGCCGTAATATGTCTTACGACAGTTGGGCAACAAATTTGAGTTTAGGCCTTCTGAATCAGGTAAGGTTGACCAAGAGACTGCTGCTGAATGCTGAGTTAGGGTACGTTTTACACACTGCGGAGTTTGACGGCGCAAGGTATGGCGGTACTTCTACGCATAGTCTGTTTAATGAAGACCGGCAGTTACTGCTTGAAGTAGGCGTGACCTATCCTTTTTGATGTATAAGATATAGATTACAGGGATATGCTGATATTTAAATGGCTGACCACCTTCGGTCGATATCTCATGCTGATGGGGCGGACATTCTCGAGGCCGGAGCGCTTCAGGATGTTCTTCAAGCAGTACGTCAAAGAGATGGCGCAACTGGGCGTGAACTCTATCGGCATCGTACTGCTGATATCATTCTTCATCGGTGCTGTCATCTGCATCCAGATGAAGCTCAATATCCAGAGTCCGTGGATGCCCCGTTGGGTGTCGGGATACACTACCCGCGAAATCCTGCTGCTGGAGTTCTCCAGTTCCATCATGTGCCTTATCCTGGCCGGTAAAGTGGGCTCGAATATAGCTTCGGAGCTTGGCACAATGCGTGTCACCCAGCAGATTGATGCCCTCGAAATCATGGGCGTCAACTCCGCCTGCTATCTCATTCTGCCCAAGATTATGGGCATGCTTACCATCATGCCATTCCTGGTCATCTTCTCGTCAGCAACCGGTATTCTCGGTGCCTATGCTACGGCTTTCATCGGCCATGTGATTCCGCCTGATGACCTCACAGCAGGCATACAGCACAATTTTGTGCCCTGGTTCCTCTGGATGTCAATCATCAAGAGCCAGTTCTTTGCTTTTATTATCTCCAGCGTTCCGGCATTCTGCGGTTATACGGTAGAGGGCGGCAGTGTGAACGTGGGCAAGGCTTCTACCGATGCCGTTGTATCTTCCAGTGTGCTGATTCTGTTCAGTGATGTCTTCCTAACTCAGTTATTGTCATGATAGAAGTCAAGAACCTGTATAAATCGTTTGACGACAAAGACGTGTTGAAGGATATCAATACCGTCTTTGAGGACGGCAAGACTAATCTTATTATCGGGCGAAGCGGCAGCGGTAAGACCGTGCTGATGAAGAACCTGGTAGGTCTGCTCGACCCCACCAGCGGCCAAGTGCTCTACGATGGGCGTGACTTTGTGAAGATGTCAAAGCAGG
>Ga0326511_10004435_pt1 | contig 11181 bp, 10 predicted proteins | sample 0_2496_0518_D_FD_203701 | JGI IMG/M metagenome (GOLD analysis project Ga0326511, IMG submission 203701) | Bovine rumen microbial communities from UC Davis, California, United States - 0_2496_0518 | ecosystem: Host-associated > Mammals > Digestive system > Stomach > Rumen | place: USA...
CGTTAATATTATACTGCCTTATGTTGGTAAAACTTATGATATTGGCAAATGGGATAAAATAATTCGAGACTTGAAAAGTGGTGAATTAATATGATTAACAAAAAATGCCGTTATATTGACAATGAGGATGTTTGCATATTACTGACTAAGCTGTGTGATAGTTGCAAGCCCCGGCGCAAAAAGTATTTTGCAAAATACAAATATCTGTATGTTGAGAATATCACAACCATATCAATACACTGTATTGACCGCGGTTGTTTGTTATGCCGGTCATACACCGGTATACTATCAATATGCGCAGTTCGCGCTATTGCTAATGAAATGATTATACAGCTACACAAAAAAGGTGTATTATAAATGTTTCACGTGAAACAATCACATAAAAAGGGTGGTGAAACAATGCCAACAAAACAACAATCATTTGACAACATGGCGAACGCCATTAATAAACGTATTGCGAAAATCGCCGAAAAATACGGCGCACAATCAAGATACTATGAAAAATACATCAATCAATTAAAAATTGATAATGTACAAATGCGCCAAAATAAAAATGGCGTGTGGCAAATTTCACGCGGAAAAGGTTATAACAAATACCAGGCCGCACGGGTAAAACATCTTTATGAAAAAGGCGAAACAACTGTAACAATCCGTAAAAAGTACATGAAATCACACCCGGAACAAAAGTACAAACCGCGTGAAATTGATACGGCAATCAAGGAACAGGAAAACCGGCAAAAGTTAATAGATGATACGCTTGATACACTATACAAGTATTTTACAGAAAACATTTTGCCAACTGATATTGTTGATATGTATGACAATTTCCGGCGGCATGATACAAGCACCGATGAAATAGACACAATGATATCGCGTGTTGACGAATTTGATAATATACATGATGATATCAGACAATTAGAGGACGATATTAAAAATATCGACGATGTACCAATTGACATTATGCAAGATATGTGGGAAATATCGAACGCGCGGTTGTCGCTTGACGAACTGAAAAATACAATGAAACGTGTTAGAGAATGGATTGACAGTCATGATCAAGATGAACAATGATTACATATTCACATATAAAGAATGTCGAAAAGACAACTATAAAAATTTTCTGTCCGGCATTGATACAACCGGCGAATATATACAGTGTGGCAATAAGTTTATTGACCGCGCCGACGGCAAAAAGAAAATAGTCAAGCTGTACACATATACAAGCTTAAAATGCGCTTTTGATATCGAAACAACAACCCTATTTACAAATAACCTGGTAGACGATAAACAAGATTTTTACAGCGCGGCATATTGTATGACGTTTGCAATTAACAATCATTGCATAATATGCCGCACATGGACGGAATTACGCAATGTATTTTTAGCTATACCAAAACGCTTGCACTTGTCAAAAAGTGAGGTGCTTTTAACGTGGGTACATAATTTAGACTATGAAACAAGCTATTTGAAACACCGTGTTAATATTGATGAAAGTTCATTTTTTGGCAAATCACGCCAAAAGCCTATAAAATATTTATGTGAAAATCACATATACATGCACGATTCATATTGTGTAACTAATACCACATTAAAGAAATTAGCTGAAATGTGGCGAACAGCGCATAAAAAAGCGGCCGGCGATTTGAATTATAGTATTTTGCGAAATAGTACAACACCCATTTTGCAAGATATGTATACAGATAGTAACGGTATAACACATTGTTTCAATGCTGTAAATAATGAGATCGGATATATTGCAAATGATGTATTTGTATTAACTGATTTTGCTGGCCGTATGTTTGAATTTTACCATGATAATGGTTTCATTCCGGATACATCAACGCAAATTTTGTCAAAAGAAATTGAAAAAAGCGCATTACTGCACATGGCTGAATTTATGGGTGAACAAAAATACAACCGGCTTTTAGACAAATGCAACAGTGATAAAGATATGTTGAGATTCTTACACGGTGATATATACGGTTACGATTTTACAATTAACGGTGTAAAGCGGCATGTAAACGGCCTTATAAATTGCGATTGGTTCACCCCATTCACGCCAAACGGTATAAAACCGCCGCCATTTGGCTATAATACCGGTGATAAAATCATTTATGATTTCTATGAGTGGCTTTTTCGTGGCGGATATGCAAAAAGTAATATGAGGTGGACGGCCGACGATGTAACATTCATAACCGGCCTTAATTGCATTGTGGGCGGTGTTGATTATACAAGTTCATACCCATTTGTACAAATCGCTTTTAATTTTCCAATGGGGCAATTTTCAGAATTTACCGGCGATATTGACAAATTAAATTTGCAATACGATTCACCGGATTTTGAAAATTACCGGTACATTTTCATAATAGAATTTCATGATATTGAAAGTATTGACGATATGGCTATTGAAAGTGAAAGTAAATGTTTGCATTATGATAGTATCATAGACAACGGCCGTATAAGAAGTGCAACAAAATTAATAGCATGCCTAACTGACGTTGACTACATGGCATACAAGATGTATTATAAATGGAATAAGACAAAAACCAGGGTACTGAAACAATGGCGCGCGCCGGCCGCCAAACTGCCAAAATACTTTTTAATACCGTTATGTAATGCCGGTGTTGCAAAAGCAAAATTGAAACATGATCATGAAAAAATTGTTGAATATAACCTTGCAAAAGGTAAATTTAACTCAAGTTATGGACTTTCTTGCAAACAACCAACATATATTAATTATCATCTATCAAACGATATCACATTAAACGGTTATGTTTCACGTGAAACAAATTCAAACAAGTTTTTTGGCCATAAACATGGTATTTCACATAGTGTTGAAAATGGTGTTGAAAACATAGATGAACTACCAGTTGAAATTGTACCAATGATTGATTTTGAAAGTGCCATGAAAAAATCAATTCTATCACCCTTTTGGGGTATATGGACGGCGGCATTTGCCCGGTTCAATTTGCTTTACATCGTGAAACAAATTTCAAAAAACAGCGACGATCACACAAATGACACGATTTATTGTGATACTGATAGTGTATACTTTAAAAACCCCGGTAAACATCAATTTATTATTGATGATTGGAATAAATGGGTGGCCGCGCGAATGAACACCAGGCTAAACGGCGAATACCCCGAATTATTATCACTCGGACAGCTTGACAATATCGCCGCCGATGATTCAAGCGGTGAAACAAATCATTATACCAATTTCAAAACATTAGGCAGTAAACGATATTTGAAAACATGGATTGACAAAAACGGAAAAGAACACACAAAAGTAACAATAGCCGGACTGCCTAAAGGAATTTTTGAAAATTATTGTAAGCGCACAAACACGGATATTTACACCGAATTTCACGACTTGCAAGATTTTGAATGTGATAGTGATGATATGAGCGCAGAAAGTGTTCACAAATTAGGCCGCAAATATCACGACAAACTAATAAAAATAAATGTAGCCGGTGAAATTATGACCGAATATTCATCATGTACGCTATACAATACAACATTCAAAATCAAGCTGAATGATATATACAAAAACTTAATTGAAAACATCCACCGCCATGAGGACGGCGGCAAAAACTATCTAAATGAGGTGATAAAAAATGGATATTGTTAAACAACCGCTTGAATACATTGAAAACAGGCCGCTTTTTGGCCTGGTATATGATTGGAATTTGATATGCAAAATATATCTTTCTTTAGATTGTCCGGAGGAGGCATACAATCCCACACGAACAATTAAAGAGGGTACAAAAGAGAATGTAAAAATTTATGTTGGCATGTCAAAACGTAAAACCGGCAAAACAACAAACTGGTTGTTGATTGGATTGATCATGTATTATTTATACGGTACAATGACAGTATACATGCGGCAAACTGAGGATATGATTGCGCCCAAAAATGCCGGTGATATATACGACACAATAATACAGTATGGATATATTGAAAAGATCACAAACGGCGAATTTGATTATATCAAATACAATTCACGTTTTTGGTATTTGTGCAAGCGCGAAAACGGCGAAATTAAATACCAAAGTGAAATAGCTTGCACTTTTGTGTGTTGTGTCCAAAAATACCAGGATACAAAATCGGGCATTCAATTACCGTTTGCGGATTTAATCATATACGACGAATTTTTATCAGATATCTATTACCCGGATGAATTTGTACATGTGCAACAGCTTATTAGTAGTATAAAGCGTTTTCGCCGGTCTGCTATTGTGGTATGGCTTGCAAATCAGATTGACTTATACAGCATATACTTTAATGAATTGTGTATTGCCGATGATGTACAAAAAATGCCGGTTGGCGGCCGCGCAATTATTACCACCGAAATGGGTACAAAAATATATGTAGAACGTATAGAACAAAGTGAAAGTGTTAAACGTATAGATGAAATTGACGTACTTTTGTACTATGGTTTCAAAAATCCAAAACTCGCAAGCATTACCGGTGATAATTGGGCTACAAAAAATTATCAGCATATCCCGGACGGCGATTTTGATATATTATTCCCGAATATTTACATAAGGTACAATAATAAATATGTACGCATGGATATTGTCAAGCATGAAAAATTTGGTATTGCTTGTTTTTGTCATTGGGCGACAAAAACATGGCCGGACAGCATAATATTAACAACCGACGATAGAACAGATACAAGATACATGTACATGCACGGCCATAGAAATGTTGATAATCTTTTGCACCGGCTTGCAAGTGACAACCGTATTTACTATGCAACAAATGATGTTGGTTTGTTCGTCGAATCATACTATAATTACATTCGCAAAATGCGCGTAACAATCTAATGTTTCACGTGAAACAAAAAGGGTGGTATTAACCACCCTTTATTTTATAAGTATACGCCACTTTGCAAAATTCTTAAAAGTTCGGATTTTTCGGCCGCTGATAGATCAACACCGGACAAATCAACCGCGCTGAATTTTGTAAAACCGCTGAAATCAGATACAACACCGTTTATACAGCATGCAAATCCATGTGTTTTTGCGAATGGTTCAAGATTATTTTCAAGCATTTTCGGCCTGGTTTGAATAAGTCTACAACATTGTTCGTTACCGTATGATGTGAGTACGCTATTCGTGCCGCGTGTTTTAAAAGGGACTTGTACATGTTCAAGCCGGTATTCGGCATTATTGAGTGAAATTTCACTTTGCATATCTGCCATTATGCCAGAAAAAGCCGACGATACAGCACCGGCAAAATTGCCACTGCCGATATTACCGGCAATTGAAAGTAATGCGCCGCCGGTTTTTGCAATATCGCCCACGGCCGCTTGCTTGTATCCATTTGCCGCCGCATAGAGTGCATTGTTATAGTTTGCTGACTGAATACCGGACAACTGCAAGTGCATACCGATTTGACCGGCGATCGCATCCATTACCAGGCCGTCACGGTAAACAAGTGCAAGGCTTGCACCGCTTAAAAGATCAACAATACATTTTACTGTAATATCATGACCGGCATAAACGGACGGTTTCAAATGTACACTGCCATGATACGGTATTTCAAGCGTACAATCTGAATACGGTTCAAAATCACGGAAATCATTGTAATACTTTCTAAATGTAATTGTGCCGAAATTAAGTAAATGTATATCATGCGATAAATAATATATGTTTTGTAATTGTGCTATTTGATTGCCGACAACCATTGGTACTTGTACACTACTTTCTGTTATTGTAAAAGGGTACATAATAACGTCCGCTATACAGTCAACGGGATTTAAGTTCATAAACTTTTCAAGAAATGCGTCAGTTGTTGCACCGCTTGCAAGTGTGCCATATAACCAGTTTGCAAGATTATTAACGCCGGTATTATTTGCAAGGTACACATGCGTAAATGTATTGTGCATTTTTGTTAATGTGTTTGGATTTAGTTTTGTTTCATAGTCCCATTTTGGCGCAGGATTGCCGTCATAACCGTTTTTGTCCGGCCAGTCCTCCCCCCAATTTGCATTTGGCAAACCGGCGGCATTTTCGCCGGTCAAATATTCGCCGGTTGTGTATCCACTTTCAATAATTGGTATACATAGATCGTCGCTACCAATTGCCGCGCTTACTTTGTCAACGTGGTCAACGAATTGTAGACCATACCATGACATTAATTTGCGCAAGTCCACATCATCTTTTATCTTCGTAACAACACGCGATACATTGTTTGGCGTGCCCATTGGGAACGATTCAATTATTGTATTGTCGCCAGCAAACATATATAAAGAACTATTACCGTCACTATATCCAGTATTTGCGAAAGTGTCAAGTGTTGCGTTCGGCGTAACACTTGCATTTCCTATGCCAACACTGAAACCATAATCATTGAGACGTGAGCCAACTAACACATTACTGTTGTAATTGATTAGCGTGCTATCAATTGTCGGCGAATAGTCGTATACATCATTATGATTGTAGTTCGGCGGTATTGCAAACTTGACGTTTTTACTACAACGTAAATAATTATTGAATGTTGCAAGCGTGCCCCAACCGGTGTAAGCAATATCGATATTGTGGTTAATATTGAACCTATCCCCCGCTTTTCCTAAATACGGAACACCAAAAATCGCGTAGACATAAGGATAAGTTGTTTTTTGCTCTTGTTCCCATTCAGCAAGATCGAAAATATGAACGTTGACGTTCGTTAAATCATCACCAACAACAACTTTAAGCAGTAGAACTACATCGTTATAATTCCACTTGACTATCGGCATTATAAGACGACCGCCACTGTATGGGTACCTGGTATGATCAACATCCTCAATGTCACTGTTAGTCCATGAAGCCCACCTATTGGCAAGAAAACTATTGCCATTGCCGCCACTTTTCATTGAACTGTTCGCGTTTTCATTAAAACCGTAGTAAGCAATTGACAAAAACAACGGAATGTCGCCATGGTAGGCTTCCACGCCGCCGGCTATAGTTGTAGTTCTGTTGAGGTATGATATTGTTGATACAGGTGAATTTGCCGGGATTGCGGCATAGCAAATACTGTTATCTATGAGCGTGTTGTACTGTCCCGGATTCTTCTTAGCGTATTCACTAAGCTGCCCATTAGAATAAGCAACGTCGCTGTATGTCTCAGTTTCGAATGTGGGTGTGAAAAAGCTGTTTTCGCTCGCGTAGTTCGTTAATTTATTTAGCGTACGCTCACTATACCAGAATTTACCGTATTGTGTACCCCAAACATCAGTATTAATTTGCACTTGTCCCACCTCCGATCGTTACTATAACAAATTCTGAGATATCACCAATTGTAACCGGGAATATTTGGGATAATGTATCATATGCAACCGGATTTATTGGCAATTCGTTATCCGGCACGTCGGACGGACGACCGGCCGATTCACTGCGAACAACTGTACAATTACAATTTTGTAATTGCGATATTGCCGATGATAAAACATCACATTTGCAATGTAGTATTATACGGCCGCCGATATCAAGGGTAATATTTTGGATATAATAATACCGGTTGAAAGTATCACAATGCAGATAGTTTGCATTGTGCGCTAATGGATTGTTAGCAATAATAAAATTTGGTGTATCCCGGTTTATTTGATCATATGGCAAAACGGTTATGTTTTGCGCAATCGGCGTTAAATCTTTTGTTGCATAACGGTTATCACTGGTATTGTTATATATGTCAATCATCATAGAAATCACCGCCATAGAATAAATAACGCTTTTCAAAACCGGTCAAAATGATATCTAACATATCATGATTCATATTCAGTTCGATATACTTTTTCATGTTGTCAACTGTACTATTTGCGCCGCTGATTGATTCAGTAACCATACGTTCGCCGTTGTCGGTTTTGCCGGTTGTCAATTCCGATTTGAAATCATTTGAATTTGTACCACTGTTTGTATCACTGCCACTATTTGTTGTTGTCTGCTCTAACTTTGTGTTTTGATCGAACGTTGAAACACTTTCACTTACAATGTGACCATATGTTGTTGTACTTGATGTTGTTGTATCGCTGTTATCAGTCCGGTTTGATTTGGTGTTGCTTGAATTTTCCATTGTTTCAGTTAAATCGCGCGTTCTTGTATAGTCGGTATTGGGCTTGTAAGTTATTGAAAGTGTTTTTAAAATATTTTCAAGTCGGTCATGTTCGTTTGATATATAACAAGTCCATTTCTTGAAAAGATTTTCATAGTCACTGCCGTAAAAATCATGCACTATAAACGATTTACTGTAATTGCGCAAAATAATACTATCAACAATAAGTGTACCCGGTATTGTTGTATTATTCAGCGTCACCGCCCAACTGTTCGCCGCTGTTGTCATTTCCGTCTGCACCCGGTAAATTGTCGCCGTCGGTTTCATCGTCAATCACCTCACTTTCATTTGATTCATCACTGTTGTAGTTTATGACATTATCATAAACATTTTTTAATAATGGATTGAGTTCAACAGTTGCATTCCAACCAAAACGTTCATTACATTCATCTATCATCTTTTTTCTGCACTCGAATTGCTGTAAGGGATAAATGAGCGCGATATGATCACTGCCGTGTAATTCGTCATTGGTTTGCTGAGCCATTTTGCTTGTTACGTTAAACATATAGCCGCGCCGCATTAAAAAGCGTTTTAGCATATTGTCATGAAACTGGTTGAGATATTGTAAATTTTTTACCTTGTCCGGTTCGACAAGATCAAGAAATTTATCGTTGCGGCTGTTCTGCATACCATTTGTGAGATATTCAGATATCGCATTCCTGGTTGTTACTGCCTTGACATTGCCGTTAATAAGGGAATCAATTGCGGCAATTATGGCCGCTTTTTGTGTTTCATCGTCCGCAAACGGTATCCGTAGAAAACGCGAAAACAGCACGTTGATATTTTCTGATGTTGCACATTCAGTTAATATATCCGCTGTATCTGATATGTCAAAATCGGGTAAACGTAGTTTGTTGTTTATGCCTACAACGATTTCACTTGACCAATCGCCGCGAATTTCACCGATTGAATTTACGGCCGCGCAATATTCGCGCGGTAAATATCCGTTATAATCGCCGGTGTAACTGCCGATTGCGCAATATATATCGTTTGTGCCGTTATCGGTTTTGCCGATTGCAACAGTGCCATTGATTGCAAGATATAATTCAAGAAATTCGGCCGGAATTGTTTCCGGCAAACCGGTATAAACAAACTGTTGCAAACATATTTCCATTAATTCAGTGTAAAGCCGGAAATTTGTTTCCACTTTATGACGTTTGCTATATATTTTGCGCAATCCCTTGTAAAAAATATCATCATACATTTATATCACCTCTTTTAAAATAGGGCGGCTAAATTGCCGCCCTGGTTTGTTTCACGTGAAACATTAGTCAAGCATAAACACAACCATTGGGAAATCGTCGTTGATTGTGTTATTGATGATAGTGTGATGGAAATTATTCCATTTGTCCTGCGCCGCTGTATAACTGGTTGTTACTTTCTTTTTATCGAGTGTAATACCCATTGCATAACGGTCATACATAACACCGATAATGCCCGAATATGTTACACCGGTTTCACCAGTTGGCACAGTTATGCCGGCTTTTTCGGCCGCTGATTTTGTAAGTGAAATAGATGAAAGTGCATTGAATGAGAACGGTTTGCTGTCCTTGCTGATTGCCTGCCAGCCGGTCACTTTGTCAAAATCGCCGATACCTAAAAGCCCCTCATTAAAGGTATTAGCGCGCACGCCGAATTTTGCACGGTTTGCAAAACGGCCTAAAAGTGCAAGGTTTGCATTTTTAGTGAATGTAACATGTTCATGATTATTGTATACTGCGGCAAAACGTTTGAAAAAGTCGCGTGTATTTGCGATTGTTTCAAGGGCATACGCCATAAAACTTTCGCTTGTCATTGCATTGGCACTTGTTACATCGTCGCTATATTCGGCGTTGTACTCGGTTACCAGGTGAATAACGTTACCAAGTCCAATGGCACGCGCCGCGCCCATTGATACTGTTGCAAGCGCGAAAAGTTCTGCTTTAAGCGCAAGTGTGTTATCTACACTTTCATAAAGTGCAGATAAAAGCCGGTTGAGTTCATCAAGGCCGCGAACAGCGGTGAAAAGCTGGTCACGAATTGTTGAAAGTGCAACCATTACCGGGTGACTTTCGTTGTAGTAACGTGTTGTTACATCGGGCTTGTATGTACCATGCTCAATGCCGGCGATTCTTTCAGCCTCAGCGCGGCCGCCCTCAGCCGAATAGTTGAGAAAACCGTTAATAGGGTACATTTCATCGGTCATTATGTCAGAAAGACCAACCACAACCATTTCAACAAAACCGCCCCACTCTACCGGATCAACAAACAGTGACGGCAGTTCTGCCACATATTTTCTTGAGTCAATGATCATGCGGCCGCATTTGTCAATGATCGCTTCAAGAAAAATATCAGCGGCTTTTGTGTTCTGCTCGAATGTTTTACCAAGATCAACCAGAGCGGCGGTGTTGGTCTCGGTAAGTTCGGGTGTTTCTGCACTCATGTAGTTTTTTGCAATAAGCTGAGATATACCACTTTTTGCAACGTCAATTACGTCTTTAATAATCATTTTGCATACCTACTTTCTATAAAATATTATTGTGCATAGTGTATAACGCTATTTTACACCTTTATTATACTATTTAATAAATGTATTGTCAATATGTAATATAATGTTGTGCATGATATTATTGTGCATAATAAGAATACCGCCGGTTTTTGGCCGGCGGTTGTGGTTATTCGGTTGTATAAATCGTTATGTGTGTTTCGTTTATAAGTTCTACATAATCAGCATGTATTGATATTACTTTGTGTAAATCAATATCATTATATTTCAATACGCGGTTAAGATCGAATAACCAGTTGTTATTTAAAGTAATTACTGTTTGTTTCATAGTGTTCACCTCTTTCATAGCGTGTATTGTTGTTTTCTACTATACATATTATATCACAATACATAGTATTTGGCAATTCACATAAATATCATGTTTGATTTAACTAATGATATAATAGTGCATAGTGTGGTGCTGATCATGTGCATGATCATGTGTGTGATGTTGTACCCGGTTGTGTGGGCGATTGTGTGCCCGATGTCAACCGCGATCATGTGCCCGGTATGGGTATAATAAAAAATGTTATATTAATTGACAATATATGTATATATAG
>Ga0326511_10004436_pt1 | contig 11177 bp, 14 predicted proteins | sample 0_2496_0518_D_FD_203701 | JGI IMG/M metagenome (GOLD analysis project Ga0326511, IMG submission 203701) | Bovine rumen microbial communities from UC Davis, California, United States - 0_2496_0518 | ecosystem: Host-associated > Mammals > Digestive system > Stomach > Rumen | place: USA...
CCATGTGAAAAAGAGCCGAGCGGCGGTAATGTAATTCTGTACCGTGGTAGGCTTGAGGCCTGAGGCCTTGAGGCTATCCCTATAGGAGATAATGTCCTCCCTGTGCGGCTGTGTGATACCGTTCTCTCCAAAGTATTTGAACATCTGCCGGATAGCGCGGGTATAGGTCTCTACCGTCTTAGGCTTAGCCTCAATAAAGGATACAAAGCGGAGGTACATATCCTCGGATACCATGCCCTGAGCCTGTACCGCTCCGGTCTCAACCTTGACAAGTTCGTTCATTAGCTCCGCCTCCATTATGTGTATACACATCTGTATGTGTTTGTGTATGCTCTCCTCTATCCACTTACTATTATACCGCCTACCGCCTCATATGTCAATACACATCTTCATATATCTGCGTACAATTAGCACAAACTGAGCCGAGGCCGCTCCTCCGGCTCTTGCGGCTACTTTGCGCTATGTTTGCGCGGTAATTTTGCTCTGCTTTTGCTCTGCTTTTGCTGTACTTTCGTTATACCTTTGTTGTACCTCTCCGGCGTTTGTTTGTGCCGAATTTATGCCGCCTTTGTGCTACCTTTGTACCGTCTTTCTTACGTCCTCAAGGTGTCCCGTATTTGTCCCTTAATTGTCCCTAAAATGTCCCGTAGTTGTCCCGTCCATCTGCAAAGAGAGAGCGGAGGAGTACCTCCGCTTTTCTCCCTTTTTCTCCCGTTTTCTCCGCCTTATCCGGCCTCTTTGCCGTCCGTAGGAGTGAGGCTCCCGGCTCCCTTGTAGGCCTCCTCTATGGCCTTATCCAGCGCCTCCAGCTCATCCCACATCATATCATGGAGGGTAACGAGGTTTACCTCTATCAGCTCTTTGTCCGTGTCGCTGAGGAGCTGGTATCCGGTACCCTTGTCCTCAAATTGTCCGTAGCTCCGCATAAAGAGTATGAGGAGGCTCCTCATCTGAGTGAGCTTGTTGTGAGCGCTCTCCAGCGCGTCCACCTTTGCCATAATTGCCATTGTACTACCTCCCTTGACTTTGCCGAGGAGCTGAGCTATACCCAATAGGAGGAGAGCCTCCGTCCGTGTATGTGTATGCTCATGTGTATACACATATCCTCGGCCTGTACAAAACAAAGAGGAGAGCCTCGGCGCTGTGTGTTGCGCTAAGCTCTCCCTTTTCTATGCCTCTCTGAGGCTCTGTGAGGCGCTCTAAGGCGCTTTTGCGGCTCCGGTATACTGGAGGATAGGGTAAAACCGGAGGCGGCTCTCTGAGGCGTTTTAGAGGCCGTCTGAGGCGTTTCTATCCAGCTCCTCGGCCTATCCGCCATAGTACCGCCTGTATAGCTCATCTGTGACGGCTATTATCATGTCCGTTATAAAAGCGTCCTCCCATTGCTCCATAATGTCCGCAGACTTGACGGCTACCTCCTCCCATGCCTTATCAAGCTGGAGGGTATCTGCCGAGGCGCGCTCTAAGGTGGCCTCCGCCTGTTCTAAGAAGTTGTAGACGGTACGAAAAGCCTTTTTATACCGTGTACTCCCTGAGGCCGTCTGAGGCGCTCTCTGAGGCTCCTCAGGCCGTTTATCTTGCCGAGAGGGTGAGGAGGCGGAGGAGGCGCTCCGGCGCTCTGAGGCCGTCTGAGGCGCTGTAAACGGGTTCTCTTTATCCTCCACAATGGTAAAGCCTTGCTCTATGAGAGCGTCCTTTTTCTCTTGCTCCTCTGCCGTCTCAAAGCCTTTATAGGCAAGCTGGTTTAATGCCGTAAAGTCAAGCTCCGCCATTGCCTCCCCTCCTCTCTACCATCACTCGGAGATACCCTTATCCTCAAAGTAGTTGAACATCGGATAATAGTTAAAGAGTACCTTGTCCCCTACTCTGCCTTGTCTGTTTTTGAGGATAACAAGCTCCACTTGCCGAGGGTCTTTCTTTTTCTCCTCCGTAGGGTTAAAGTCTTTTCTCCCGGCTCCCTTGAGCTGGAGGCCTATCACAACGTCCGAGCCGTACTCAATGGAGCCGCTCTCTTTGAGGCTCTCAAACATGGCCTCGGCCTTGTAGCTGGTTCGGTTGAATGAGGAGATAGCTATAACGGGTATCTTAAAGTCCCGGCTTATCCTTTTCAGCTCCAGAACGGCCTTATCTGTGTTCTGCTTGTCCGTGGCGCGGTCATTGTACGGAGCTAATATCTGCATATAGTCCACAATGGCAAGCGGCCTCCGGCCTGTATAGCGGATATGCTTTTCTACCGTCTCCCTTATCTGAGTTACTCCTATATCGCCTACTCCCTCTTGTATGTAGAGGCGCTCTGCATAGGCTCCATAGGCGGAGATAGCGTCCCGGATAAGCTGGTTCTCCGTCCGGCTGTAGTTAATATGGCGCTTGCCGTCCGTGATACCTCGGCTTGTTTTCGCGTTGCGCGTGTCGATACCGTCCCTCATGGCTATCTGGAGCGTGTGACGGCTTATGCTCTTGCTCATAAGCTCCGCCCGTGCCATCTCAAGAGAGAATATCAGTACATCATGCCCGGAGGCCGCTACCATGTCCGCCACTTGCTGTATGAGGCTTGTCTTGCCGAGGCTGGAGATAGCGCCTACCGTATACAAGCCCTCATAGAGGCCTCCGTCTAATATCGTGTCCAGCGTCTCAAAGCCTGTAGGTATACACTCTGTATCAACGCTCTCCGCTATGCCGTTTATGAATTGCTGGAGGTAGGCGGCGGTATTGGTGGCAAGGTAGGCGGCTCTCTCCTCCTCCTCGGCCTGTTTTTCGATATTCTCCGCTCCGGCTACCGCCTCAGTAAAGCCCTCTCTATCCCTCATAAGCGCCTCATTAGCATCATGGTATCCCCGGTACGGGTCAAGCCTATAGAAGGTGAGGCCTCGGCTCTGGAGGCCGTCTGAGAGCGTTTTCTCCGCCTTGTCTACCGTGGCTTGCTTGTCCGGCTCCGCCTCCCGGTCTAAGGCTATAATGAGCGGCTGAGCGGGTTTCATGGTATCCAGTAGCTTGAGGAGGAGCGGTACATTATCAAGGCTCCCTAAGCCTACAGCAGCTCCGCCTACCTCCTCAATGCTCATAGCGTCTATTTCGCCCTCCGTGATAAATATAGGCGTGGTAGCCGTCTGGAGCGCCTTGTAGTTGAATATATGAGCGGCTCCCCGGTTGCGGTAACGGTTGCGGCGGTGTGCCTCCGGGTCTGTATTGCGGAGTACATAGCTCCCCTTGCTGGTAGGTATGACAAGCGCCCTCCATGTTACAAAGGCCTCCGTTATCGCGTCTTTGGTCTTAAAGGCGGTATCAAGGCCTATATGATGCCGCTCCAGTACCTCGGCGCTGAGGCCTCTATGATACTCAGTCTCTCCGAGATGCCGTCTACACTCCGCATAGTAGGCGGTAAAGTCTTTCTCCGGCGCTCCGGTCTTATGTGTATACACATCTGTATGTGTTTGTGTAGAGCGTCCGGTTTTGGCTTGCTTTTGGCTCTCCATCGGCTTAAAGTCCTCCTCCGGCGTGGCCTTGCGCGGCGCGGCCTCTATGTCAATGTGGTACAGCTCCGCTCCCTTTTTGACTTGCTCCGCAAAGTCCGAGAGGCGGTAGTCTATCCCGATAAGGTCGAACACGTCCAAGGTAGCATTACAGCTCTTACAATGGCATTTATGGCTATAGTAGTTGTATGCCATAGACGGGTTATTATCCTTGTGCTGTGGGCTTAGACATCTAAAGTCTTTGCTCCATTCTTTACCGCTCCGGCTATCCAGCTTTACGCCCATGCCGAGGAGATACTCCTCAGTACGGTCTATTATCAGCTCCTTAGCCCTCTCCCATGATACCTTACTCACCTGATAAGCTCCTCCTATGGCTGTTTTCTCACTGTTACCAGCGGCTCATTTTTCAGAAATTTGAGGTTACCCCTTTGAATTTCGCGGTTTTTTTCGTGAGGTTGCCGAACGGTCTCCAGCCTCAAAGCCTGTAGAGATTGAAGCTCCCCCTCCCCCTGTATCCGGCTCAGCGCGGCTCAGGGTGTACCGGAGGCCGAGGAGAGGAGGCCGCTCTCCACCTGTACGGCGCTCCTCCCGGTCCGGCCTGAGGCTCTAAAAGGCCTCTATCTTAAAAGCGTCCCGGTCTTTCTCAAGGGTCTCTTTATACTGAGCCTCGGCCTCATTGCAAGCGGTATCCGCCTTGACATACTCCAAGAGCGCGCTTACTTTGGCCTGAGCATACCTAAAGTCCTCCTCCTCAAACGGAGTATAATTACCTTGCTCCGCCTTGAGCTGGAGCGCGTCTGCGATAGCCTCTACCTCTCCCGGAGTGAGGATAAGCTCATATACAAAACCTTTAGACATATCTTGTCCTTTCTATAGTCGTGGGTAGCGTGGTAACTGAGGAGAGGCTCCAGCGGTGGAGGCGCGGCGCGTTCATGGTGTCCGCTCCGGAGATACCCTCGGCCTGTAGGTGAGAGGCCTCGGCTCTGGAGGAGCCATCTCCTACCGGCTCTTATTATAGCGGGTATCGCCGCCTCTGTAAAAGGCGGCGTATACCTTTTTAACTGTGTTAAAGGTATTAGGAGCGAAAAGGCCTCAAAAAGCCCGTATTTTCAAGGGTTTTCAGAGAGGCTATATCCGAGATACCCCCCTCAAATATCCGAGATACCCCCTTTTTATATCCGAGACGCCCCCCTCTTATCGGCTTGTATCTGTATGTGTATACACATAAAAAACGGAGGCCGAGGCGCTATGTTTGCGCTCCGTCTCCGGTCTCCTCGGCCTTTTTCTTAGCGGCGTTTTTACGGCGGCTGATAGCGGCCTTTATGCGCTTGCTCTTAGCCTCAAGGCGTGGCGTTTGGTCTGGATAGTCCCTCAGCTCATAGTGTACGGAGAGAGCGCTAAACTCTGCATAGCTGAGGAGGCCGAGCTGAGCGCCCTCTATGCGTGTGCCGTCCTTATCATAGTACCAGTAGGCGGAGAGTACTCCGGCCTCTACCAGCGCGGCTAAGTCTCTGTCAAAGGGTCTTATGATACGTTCGTATATCTTGCCTACCTGCGCAAGGGTACTATAGCGCGGTATCCCTTTAGCGGCGCTGAGGAGCGTCTTTACCGTGGTGGTGTTTTGAGTTGGCTTGCCAAAGTTCATGTTATGGAGAGCGCATAGTTTCCAGCCGAGCGGTATACTGTACGGGTGGTAATGCGTGTTTATGGTGAGGAGAGCCATAGGATAAGGCATTATGTAGGCGTTGCTCAGGTACTCCGCCATATCAAAGCTAAACTTAAACTCGGCTACTCCGTTTTTTACCGGGTTGCCCTCCTCCTCCGTGATAGTATGGTCTGTTACTCGGAGGCGGTGGTGTTTTGTTACCTTGACTTTGCGGCGCTTGCCCTCTGGTATCACATATTCTTGCTCATCCCATTCAAGAGAGACGGCGTATAGCGCCTTTATCGCGTTATTGAGCTGAGAGCGCGCCTCTTTCTTGTCCTTTATCTTACAGGCTTTCATGTAGTCCGAGAGAGTTAGCTTTACTGTGCGGCCTTTCTGGATAGCCTCGGCGGTAACTGCGTCCTCATGCGGTAGTTGAGAGGTAACTACCGTTAGGAGGATAATAAGCACTTTGAAGGCCTGAGCGCTTATATCCTGTATAGCCTCCTCATCAATGGTAATGAGTACGCCCTCACTCTGTATTGTGCCGGAGTGGTTGATAGCGTCTATTTGGACATTCTGAGGCGCTGTAGAGGAGGCTAAGAGGCCGTGTATCGGCTTGCCCTGTAGTACGCTTGAGTATTGAGCCTCTATATCCTCATCTTTGGCTATAGGCGGTATAGCCTCGGCCTCTATGATAGCCGAGGAGCGCGGCGCGGTCTTATCAATAAAGACGGCCTCCTCCGGAGATAGGTAGTCTTTGCGGGTCTTATTGCTCATTAGCGCCTCCAGTAGTCCCTACTCAAGGTAGAAAATAGATTTGTCCATGCCTTTGTACCGCTCATAACAAAGCCTGAGAGTTGCCGTTGAGTGTATTTCACATTATCGGCTGGTATCGCTGGAGCGTCCTTAGATACCTCACTAAAGGCCTCAAGGGTAGCCTCCATCTCTTTAGGCGTAAAGGCCGGAGAGAGTGAGGCCTCGGCCTCTCCGTCCGGTACTACCTCCCTCCGAGCTATCTCCTCCCTGAGTACCTCTAAGGCCTCATTGAGGCGCTCAATACCGTCTATCATTTCGGCGGTCTGTACCTTGAATATCTCAAGCTCCGGTATCTCCGTCTCCTCGGCTATCATGGAGATAAGGGTATTGAACACATTGAGATACCGGAGGCCTTTGTCTATGTTGATACGGAGGCTCTGAGCCGTAGAAAAGGCGTTTTTCGTGGGTCTGATACAGTCTACCGATAGAGCGGAGAGCCATAGCGCCACTTTATCCGAGGAGGCGCTCTCTCCTATGGTCTCCCGGAGGTTCTCTCCGGCTATGGTATCGGCTACAATGGTATAGAAGTGAGAGACGGCTCCTCTTGTGGCGTTGCGCATAATGACGGCGTGTTCAAAGGCGTTAGCAAGCCATTCTTGAAGGTTGACGTATACATAGTATTGCCTTGCATCCTGTACCGTCTGTACCTTGTCCCGGATATGGCTCAGGTTCTTATAGAGCGGGTTCTCTACTATCTCCTCATTGCTCATACCCTCATTTTTGAGGTAGCCCCAATAGATATAGCTGTATATGAGCGCTCTACCAGCATTTGAGCCGTTAAAGCGCTTGCGTCCGTACTTGTCCTTAAACTCTTGCGCGGTCTCTGCCTTAGCCTTGCGTGAGCGCTGAGGCCTGTCTTTCTGCATCTGGTAGACGGTGGCCTCTATCAGCTCCCGGAGCATATCCTTATCCGGGTCATAGCCTTTTTCTGTGGTGAGGTACTCCAGCGCATAGGAGAGCTTATCCTCTCCTCGGCCTGAGCCTATGACTTGCTCAGCGGCGTAAACGGCGGTTCTTACGTCATTCTCAAGTATCCGGAGGCGGGTAGCGTCTGTATCCGTCTTTATCGCCTTGAGAATATCGTCTATCAAAAACACGGCTACTCCTCCTCCAGCTCTATTTTTATCGTGTCAAGCTCCGCCTCTATGTCCCTAAAGGCCGCTTGCCTCTCCTCATCAAAGAGGTCTATCTTGTCAAGCTCCGCCTCCAGCTCTCTAAAGGCGGCTTGTGTCTCCTCGGAGTTGAACACGGTATCCAGCTCTTTGAGTTGCTCCTCTAAGCCATCAAAGGCGGCGGTAAACTCCTCCTCCGTGAAAAAGTCCTTTTCGCTCATGGTGGCCTCCCTCCCTTTTTTATAGTGTTGCAAAACTCGGATAACTCTCTTTTTATGGCATTACTTTACTTACCTTATCCTCTTTTATGGTGTCGGATATGTCGGATAATGGCCTTTTTCAGAGTGCCGATAATGCCGGATACCCTTTTTAAGGCCTCTAAAATCTCCGGATACTCCGGCTCCCTTTTATGGACGGCAGAAAAGGCAGATACTCCGGCTCTGAGCCTGTAGGAGGATACCAGCGGAGGCCGAGGCTCCATCCCTACAGGCTGAGCGGGTCTCATAGTGAGAACATCTCCAGCGGGTTAGCGCGCTGGTAGCCGTCTACCATGTGGTCAAGGATATTAAGCTCCGTCTTAGCTTGCTCCGTGGTGGTCTCTCCGGAGGCCGTGCGGCGGTAGAGGTCTTGTATCGCCTCAAGGGTATCTCCAGCGGCTCCGGAGGCCTCCGTGTATGCCGTGGCTGTATGCTCCTCTTTGAGAGCGGCGCTATACTTGAGCTTGAGGTCTAAGAGGCGCTCCGGCGCTATCTGCGTAAAGTCTACCTCGGCTAAGGCCTCATCAATGCGGTGGAGGGTATCTCCGAGGCGGCGGATACGAGCCTCCCTTGCCATCCCGTAGGAGCTGTATAGCTCCTCAAGGCTCTCTTGCCGGAGCCGTGCTATCTCTGAGCCGAGGTCTTTCTCCCATTCGCTACAGGTACTCCGGCTTACTCCTATGGCCTCCTCTATCGCCCTGTAGCTCTTGCCCTCGGCGCGGAGGCGGATAAACTCAAGTTTCTTTTCAGTCGGTTTCATGGCTATACGCTCATCCCCTTCATACATCGGTATAATATGGCGCTATGGAGCGCCTGTTATTGTCATAGTCTGAACGTCCGCTAATGATAGTTTGCAGACATAAGGCCGTTATGCCTCCAGCTTGTCCGGAGCCTCGGCCTCTGTCATCCCTACAGCGGCTCTAAACTCGGAGAGGAGGGTATCCAGCTTATTGAGCGCCTCACTATTGTCCCGGCTCTCCTCCAGCACAATTTTAGCGGCGGCGGTATTGCCCTGTAGCGCCTTGCGGGTCATTGCGGCTAATATGGCCTCCCTTGTCTCCGGAGCGATAGACGGCCTCTCTTTAGCCTGTAGGGTGGAGGCTCTCTTACTCATTCTTGCCGCCCTCCGTGCCTACCCTGAGAAACTCCTCAAGGTTCTTTTCAGTAACTCTCCAGTATTTGCCTATCTTGACGGCCTTGAGCTTGCCGTTTTTGATATAGTCGTAAATAGTCCGGCGTGTAACGTGGAGGATAGTTACCAGCTCCTCAATGGTGTATACCTTCATCTCTGCCATTTGTACGGCCTCACTTTCTGATAGTGTCGCTCAATATCGTGTTTACCAGCTCATTAACGCTCATGCGCTCCTCGGCGGCTCTCTCTTTGACGGCCTCATAGAGAGACGGCGTTAGGAGGAGCTGGAGACGGCGGCTCTTTGTCTCCTCATACTCAGGTATCGCCCTCCGTGCTGGAGTTGCGGCCTTGCGTGGAGCGCTGGTAGAGGCCGAGGCTCTTTTCTTTGGCTTGCGCTCCGGCTGAGGCTCCGGCTCCGGCTCTACCGGAGGAGGCGTGATATACCGCATAGCCTCCGGCGCTTTTGCTTTCTCTTGCATCTTGTCCTTAAAGCTCTTAGCCATCGTTACGCCCTCCTATCAGCTCATCTATAACGGCTCTGTAGTCCTTTACGGCGTTGCTCCGAGGAGCGTATGAGTAAATGTCCTCTCTTACGGCCTGAGCCTCTTTGAGAGCCGTACACTCCCTTATCCGTGTCCGGTAGAGGCGGGTATCCAGTCCCTCGGCGGCTTGCTCCATCATGTCCGATATGTCCCGGCTGAGTACCGCCCTCCCATTGTACCGGGTGAGGAGGATACCGTCCACCTGTAGAGACGGGTTGCAATAGGCCTTTACTACCTCTATCGTCTCCCTGAGGCGGCTCAGCGCGTCTAAGCTGTAGTCATCGGCTTGAGCTGGTATAATTACCTTGTTACAGGCCGTGAGAGCGTTTATAACGATAATGGAGAGCTGAGGCGGCGTGTCTATGATACAGTAGTCATAGGCTCCGGAGACGGCCTCCAGCGCTTTTCTAAGCCTGTACTCCCGGCCTACCTTTGTTAGCGTGGGTTCGCTATCAGCTCCGGAGAGAGACGGTGAGGAGGCTATTATATCCCCGTGCGGCGTGTGCTGTATTGCGGCCTCTGCCGAGGAGCGGCCTATTAGCACTCCGAGCGCGTCCGCTCCGGTATCTCCGGAGTTATCGGCCTCCATCGTGCGGCTGAGGTTGCCTTGTGCGTCTGTATCAAGGTACAATACCTTAGCGGCGTGGTATTTGGCAAGTCCGGCTCCGATAGCGTAGGCGCTGGTACTCTTGCCTACTCCGCCTTTTTGCGCTACTATGGCTATCGTTATCATGTGAGCGCCTCCTCTGCATTGCGGTAAACTACCCTACACTCCTCTACTATTTCTCTGTACGGTATCCGAGAGGTACGGATATACCATGTCTCCGGCGCTCTCCCGGCCTCCAGCGCTTGCCGCCATTTCTTATCCATCCGGTTATCATCCGCAAATTTGCTCCATGTCTCATACATAAGCGGGTTGTAGTTGACGGCTAAGCGGATAACACACTTTGACGGAGAGAGGCCTTGAGCCTGAGCGTCTGGTAGCTCCTCAGTAGTGAGCCATACTACAGGCTTATAGTCGTTATTCTTATCCCAATAGTAGCGTGAGCCATCGGAGCGCGTCCTTATCTGAGCGCTTTTCTTATCAGGCGGTAGGAGGTTACTCGGAGAGAGGTCTATATATCCGCTCTCCGCTATCTTGACGTAGTTCTCAAGGCTGGTAAAGTGGTATAGTCTCATACCTATATCTCTCCTCTCAATACATCGGCTTATAGTCGTGCGGTAGGTCTCCGGAGGCCTTGAGGAGCGTTATCAGCGCCTCGGTATCTCCATTGAGAGCGCGCCTTATCAGCTTAGCGGCTCTCCTCTGCATCCGGTAGGATAAGGCCTCATCATTGAGGCGGCGGAGGCTCTGTTTACGGTACGGCCTCCGCCATTGTGCGCGGTATCGGCTCATTGTGTGTATGTGTATGTGTATGAGCTTAGAATATCGCTTTAGAGACGGCCTCACTACAGCCATTCTTAGCGCGCTCTAAGGCGTGGTTGTATATCATGGTGGTAGCTATGTTCGCGTGTCGTGCGAATTGCTGTACCTCCTCCAGCGGCCTACCAGCTAAGAGGCTGATAGTAACGGCGGTATGCCGGAGAGAGTGAGCCGTCAAGCGCTCATCATTGTATCCGGCCTCTATCATGGCTCCCTTTGCAATGCGGCTTATGGAGCGGGTTGTCATCCGTCCGCCTTTGCTGTTATTGCTCATGGAGGCGAATAACGGAGCCTCGGCGGAGACGTTGCCTCGGAGCTTGAGGTATTCGCGGATAGCGGCCTCTACCGGAGCGGATACCTTGACATACTCGGCCTTTTCGTCTCTGCCTTTGCCGAGGAGCCATAAAACGGTATTGTCTCCGAGCGTCCGGAGGTCTCCTATATCGGCGTTTACTACCTCTACCGTGCGGAGGCCTCCAGTTACCATAAGCGCCACTATAGCATAGTCCCTCACTCCCTGAGGCGTGGAGCGGTCTATACCATCTAAGACGGCCTTTACCGCTCTGGTATTGAGGTAGTCCTTTTTATGCTCACGGTTGAGCTTAGCGCCTTTGATATGCTCCGCTACATTCGGATACAAGCCCTCTTGCTCCGTCCATGTGAAAAAGAGCCGAGCGGCGGTAATGTAATTCTGTACCGTGGTAGGCTTGAGGCCTGAGGCCTTGAGGCTATCCCTATAGGAGATAATGTCCTCCCTGTGAGGCTGTGTGATACCGT
>Ga0326511_10004437_pt1 | contig 11177 bp, 11 predicted proteins | sample 0_2496_0518_D_FD_203701 | JGI IMG/M metagenome (GOLD analysis project Ga0326511, IMG submission 203701) | Bovine rumen microbial communities from UC Davis, California, United States - 0_2496_0518 | ecosystem: Host-associated > Mammals > Digestive system > Stomach > Rumen | place: USA...
TTGCTAGTGTTAAAAAAAAAAGAAAGGGAAAAGTATTATGAAGAAGATTGTTAAAATCATTAATGTTATACTCCAAGGAGTTAACATGACACCTACAGGTATGATTCCTATGGTGTAACAACAGCTTGGGAGGTTTACCCTAGCTAAGCTAATTAAGATGTAAGTAAGTGTAAAGTAGGAGTAGTGCCCTACTAATTAAAATTAAAAATAATAGTAAAGTAAGTAAAAAAGAAAGGGAAAAATTATGAAGAAGTATTTTATTATGTTGGCAATGTTATTTGCCATGAACATTTCTGCGATTGCAGAGGACAACAGTTTGTCAGAGATTGAAACTGTTAAAAGGTATGACATTAAAGTCAACACGAAAAAGCTTGGCGATTGTCTTCAATTAACAAGCGACCAGTATGAAGCTGTAGAAACCATTGTAAATGAGTTTTCTAATGACTTGATGTTTGCAGCAGTTGAATGTAATAATGTTAATCGTGGTATTGTAACAAAGAACGCCATTGATAAAAATGCTAAGCATATGTCATATGTTCTTAATAAGGAGCAGTATCATAAGTATCTTATGTTGTTAAATACAACCATAAGGAACAGAAAGATAGACATTATCGAATAAATTAAAATTCAACAAATGTTATGAAAAAAATAAAGAAGCTTTTTAAGAATGCTTGGAATTGGCATTTGAAATATTATGCTAGCACATATAAAAGCATGTTTGGTACATTTACACATAACGTATAAGGAAAAAAGGCATTAGTTGGTTGAAATACACCAACTTTTGCATTTTTTAACTGTTAACATTTTGTTTTTTTGTGAAAAAAAGATATATTTGCAAAAAATAATAATATGAAAGCTAGTAAAATATACAAAGAATGGGTAGCATACCTAAAGAAAAATAAGCTATACGGAGCTTATATGTTAGATTATGCTAGAGTAAATGAATATCTTACATATAGAGGATTTTACAGGGTGAATCACATATTAGTTCCTAACAGTTCCGACCATAAATTTCTCAACTCTAGGGATTTATTAATAGGAAATAAATCAGATGAGGATATGACATTCACAGACCTTGTGGGTGGTATAGAAAGGTTACAATGGAATATGTTCTTTGTTTCTAAGCATAACTGGAGAAACATTTTGGAAGATTTCGGTGTCGAATTCGGATATTATAATAGACCTAGGTATTTACCTGACGAGGATGACCTCTGGAGTGACTACGATATTTCTTCATCAGCTACTGTTGCTAGAACAACAAACGTTGGTAGGCATAGAGACAGAGAAGAGGCAAATATCGGCCAATGGTATGATGTATATTATCGTGATAACAATAGGCATAGAAATAGATTTATAAATAATGTAAGATGGAGAAGATGACAAATCGTCCTTGCCTAGACATGGAAAAGGCAATTAAATTAGTTTCGGAACAAGTCGGTGCGTTTGGTGTTCCAGAGGAAAACGTCAAGAATGCGTTAAAGCCAGCATTCATTGGCTGGTTCAGCCGTTCAGTGGCAACTTGCTTGTTCGTATTTTGTAAAGATGCATACGGACGTTGGTGTGTCCTTGCTTCTGAACGTGGAGAAGAAGCTGCTGATTTCAGAGGCTATTGGAACTGTCCTTGTGGCTATTTGGATTTTGGCGAAACAACGGCACAATGTGCTAGACGAGAATGCTATGAGGAAACTGGCGTTGAGTTGGATGCCAATAACATTCGTTTCATCAGTTATGAGGATGACCCAGTTACAGCCAACAAGGAAAACGTAACATTCAGGTTCTATTCTGTTATAACAGATAAGAAGACATCTGACTTCAAGTTCTCTAAAGCAAATAACGAAGGTAAAGAGGTTGGAGATATCAGATGGGTTCCTATTGAAACCATTCACAATTATAAGTGGGCTTTCAATCACGATAAACGTATTGATGAGATATTCGATAGCGTAGTTGAAGAAAGTGGATGGTATAGATTCTGGAAGCGTTTTTGGTCTGGGTGGCGTAATTTTTGGGAAAATTATTAAAAAAGTTCCATAAAAATTTGGATATTACAATTTTTTTGTATATATTTGTAATCGAATAATTTAATTCAATAATTAAGTATAATTAAAAAAAAAGAAAGAAAATGAAAAAGTTAGTATTTATGTTCGTAGCATTCATTGCTATGTCATTCGCAGCTTGCGGTGGTCAGACACCTGCTGCAACAGGTGTAAATGATTCAGACAGTATTGCAGTTGTTGATTCACTCGATAGCATTGCTGTTGATTCTGTGGTTGCTGACAGTGTAGTTGCCAAGTAATCTAGAAAAAAATTAAATTTTAGATAAACGTCAGCCCAGTCCTCTGGACTGGCGTTTAATTGTTTTAAATGGTATGAAAATAATAGACTCAAAAAAAGACTATTACGATTACCTTCAAGGCGTGATAGGAACGGATGAGAAGGTAGTATATGACAGAAGGGGTTCTACTATCCTAGGGGAGTCCAGGTATTATAACTTTGACTGGCCTTCAGGATATGATTTATATTTCTGCAAAAAACCATTTAAATGTGACGGCCCAAAGACTAAAAAGTCCCAATGGCAATCTTGTAAATATAAAAACAGAATTGGGAAACGTGTTTGGTCTTGGAAATCTAGGGAAAAATACAGTGAAGAGGGTAGTATATATGATATATACCTTGAAGTTGGTTATCATAGATTCATCTTGGAGGTAGAAAGATATCTTGATGATAATGGAAACGTAATTATAGAACCATACATAGCTGATGTAAAGGAGATTAAAAAGGAAGAGAAGAAAACTGCTGCCCCATTGTACATTTGTCAATATATTCATGAACGATACGGCAGTTTAAGGGAATGGAACAAGATAGAAAACCCAATATTGAAGGACACTTGGATTCCAGGATTAATTTCAGCAAACGATATGTGGAATATGTTGTATGAATATATCTCTTCTCTTAATGACAAGGAATTCACTGATTCAAGAACCAATGAACAACATATTGAATCGGCAGGTTTTGATAAGAAAATTAGTTTTAGACACAGAAAATAAATGTTTATATTGTTATTGGAGGTGATATTATGAAAATTGATATTAACATTACTAAAGAAAAATGCTTAGAGATTCTTAAAGCTAATAATTATAAGCTTGAAGATGTTAAGTTATATTATAAGCTTAATGAAAACCCATATAAATCAAATGAAATGGGTGCAAATGGACTTAAATGCATCATTAGCTCAATTGCATACGAAAATGGGAAAGAACCAGATTTTCTTAAATCTGAATACCCAATGTTAGACGATGCTGAAGATTATTTGTTTGATAAAGTTATAAACAGATTAGTAAATGAAATGCTAATTGATAGTATTTTAAGTAAATTTAACAAAATTGAGAGGCCATAATTTTTGGGTTCTCAATTTTTTTTTATATATTTGTATAAAAGTTAATAATTAAAATTTTATTCTATGTTTAAAATCATTTCATGTATAACAAAGAAAGGAGTTATCGGAGATAAAGGTAGACTCCTTTACATTATCAAAGAGGACATTACTAATTTTAAACGCATGACTATTGGGAATGTCGTTATTATGGGTAGGAAGACTTTTGAATCTTTACCTGATGGTAAGCCATTGCCTGATAGAATTAATATTGTTTTAACTCACAACACTGAATGGGGAACTGAGCCAGCAGATAATTTGTTTATTGTTAACAGTGTGGAAGATGCTGTTGAACTGTGTAAGGCATATTTTGCCGACAAAGAACTGTTTGTAATTGGTGGTGAATCAATCTATAAACAATTCCTTGATAATGGGCTAGTTGATGAAATGAGACTTACAATAGTGAATGACACAACATCTGGCGATGCTCACTTCCCGTCTTATGATGAAAGTGACTGGCGTGTTTATTACGAAACATCAAAGCAAATTAGTAGTGATGATAAAGACGTGTCGTTTATTTTTCGTGTTCTTAAGAAGAATCAATAAAAGTTAAAAAATATTACGTTATTTTGTTTTTAAAAAAAAAGCATATAATTTTGCAAAAAAAATATTAAACGCATAATAAAATGAATGACTCAAGTAAATTAAATGAAAATAACAATCTAGATGGTAGAATTGTTAGTGGAACGATAGTGTCCATAGGTGACAAAGATGCTTTAATTAATGTTAATGATGAAGAAGAGGCTGTTATCCCAGTGTCTCTCTTTGATGGGGAAGCATTAGTGGGTAATAAGGTAACTTTTAAACTTGGGAAAAAGAACGATGAAGTCGTGATTACTGAAATTATTTCAAACGAGAAGCCATCGTCTGACAATATTACTGAAGGGCTTGTTATGTCTATTGACGATGGTGAGGTTATTGTGAATATTGGTTATAAGAGTGATGTTAAAATACCAGAATCACGTTTTACTGATATTGAAGTAGGTGACAAGGTAAAGATGCGCATTGACAAAAAAGGCGATGATATAGTCGTTACTGAAGTTCTGTCAAGGACTAAAGCAGAAACTGTAATAAAATCACAAGAAACACCTTCTGTTGAAAATGAGCACCCAACAGAGGATGAACCAAAAGTCAGAAAGGCTAGAGCTAAGGTTAGAGCGTATAACTATACAACCGACATTATGGAGGTTGAGATTTTGGATGGTACGCACCAAGAGCTTCCTTTTAAGCTTGGTTTAAAGTTACCAAACTTAAAATTTGGAGTAGATGTGGATGTTCGCACAATCTTTAATTTGGAGATTGTTAACGATAATGGTAAGGATATTGTTGAGGCTGTCCAAGTAGACTCAAACGATATTAATCAGGACAAAGAAGAGGAAGTAACTGATTCTAAATCTTATGACATTAAGATGCAATATATAGATACTGATTTTCTGCTTAGTTGTATGTCTGTTCCTACTCATAGTACGCTGGAATATCGTATGGTAGAATATGTTGTGATGTGGGCTATTCGTAATGGTATCCAATATGAGTTCGATGAATTCGGAAACATATATCTCACCAAAGGAGAACTTGATGAGGGGGAGTATTATCCTTGCGTCACATCTCACCTTGATACTGTTCAGAATAAACATGACCCATATATTTTTGCTGGTGTACCTCTTGATTTGAAGGTTTCAAAGGTAGTTAATCAGGGCGTAACAGAGCATAAGGTATCTGTTAACAATGAAGGTGGTGCTGAGATTGGTATTGGTGCTGATGATAAAGGCGGTATTTGCGTCTGTCTTTCAATGTTTGAGCACCTAGACAAATTAAAGGCGTGCTTCTTCCTTGATGAGGAGAGAGGATGTCATGGTAGTGATAACTTAGATGAGGAATGGTTTAAGAATGTCGGTTATGTAATTGGCTTTGACTCACCAGACCTTTATCGTGCTGCATGGGCTTGTGATGGCACACAGCTTTTCGATTACGATTTTTATGAAAAGCATATAAAGGAAGTTTGTGATTCTTGGGGCCTTACCAAAGGATGCTTTTTCTCTGAGCCATATACAGATGTGAAAAACATTCGTGAAAAGACTGAACTTATCTGCATGAACTTTGGTAATGGTGGGTATAATGCCCATAATTTTGGTGGCACTGAATATTGTATAATGGAGCATATGAACCAAGCTTGTGGCATGGGTGTAGAACTTGTTGAAACAATAGGAAACACTAAGCACACACTTAAGCATACTGGAACATATCGTACATACGGCACAGTAAGTAGTGAACGCAAAGAGGATATATTAAAGCTTGAGGAACTTGGAGACAACACTAGAAGAGGCTATAAGCCAACTGGAAGCACTAGCACCAGCACTAGCAGCAGCGCTAGCAGCAGCACTTCAACGCCTCCAACATCTTCTACTTCTACTACCTCAAAGGATGATGAGATTAAGTTTGAAACTGTTAAGTATATCACTGAAAGATATGATTCTTTGATTGATAACATAAAAGAGGATGTTCTTGAAACTGTTAAATCTCTTTGTGAAAGTAATAATATTGATTTCAGTATATTTGAAAAGTCAATTTCAGATAATTTTAGTAACGAAATAAAATTTTAAAATATCATGATTGGAAAAGAAATAAGAAGCTTAAGCCAACTAGCAAAAGAGTCTGACTCTTCTTTAAGAAGTGCATTAATCCTTTTTAGAGAACGTGGGTGGACATATTGTAAGGTTATCTGTATTAAAGATTTTCAGTATACGCATGGAAAAAATGAATTTCTGTTTATCTTTAATAATGTTTTAAATTATGGCAAAATAAGCTATTCTCATATCATTTCTCATCCGTGTCTTAGTAATGCTAAAGACATGCCATCGACTTTTGGAAGAGTTACAAGTATCCCAAAGTATGATTATAATTCTGAGGAGTTATATAATAGAATTAGTGGTATTGTTCTTCTTCCAGAATCATTTGTAAATGATTATTATACGTTTTTAAAAAATAACGCTAAGACTGTAAGACAGCTTATTAGCAAATATGGCTTTTCTGAACACGATTGCGTAGTGAAGAAGATATATTCATACACTGGTGACTCAAAGAACTTTTTTGTTTGGGCTATTAACGCTGTTTTTGGCCAAAACACATCCACCAATCTTATTAAAAGAATATTTTGGTGGAATGACAATTATAAGCAGCTAGCAAAGAAATTGTCAAGGGGCACTATAACGGCTTATACTATGCGCAGAGACATACAAGACCTTTTTAATGAATGTAATGCTCTTCGTATTGAGAAGAGGGTCGGGGATGTTATAAACACATTCAACACTGCGCAAAAGAAAGTTTTAAGGGAGCTTGAGTTGACAGATGATGATAAAAAGGTGTTTTCTGCATTTTACAGATTATCTGAAAGCAAGAAGAGGAATTTCATTCAGAAGATGTCTACAATATCAGACCCAGCCGAAATAATGCGTCAAATGAGGCATGTTACAAGCACACATTTTTCATGGAATAAGGAGTCATTTCTTGATTTTATCAATAACGCAGAAGGAATCAAATGTGATGTTATATATGAGAATGGTGACATTATTCTTGTTAAGGTCAACGATTTTGATACCATTAAGAATATTGCAAAAACAACAAACTGGTGCATTTCAAAGAATAAAACATATTGGAATCAATATGTAGAAAGCGTAAGAGATGCTGAGCAATATGTAATGCTTGATTTCTCTCAAAAAGAGGATTCATTGACTTCTATTGTAGGGTTTACTTGCAGATATAACAATGGAATAACAAATGCCCACGATTTCGTGAACAATAATATATTGGAGTCTGCTGAATTTTCGATGTCTTCTTTAATCAATTCGTATATTTCTCACCTTAAAGAAAACAACAGCATTTATTCTTTACTAGAAAGAAATGGAATTGATGTTACCATTGTTGCTAAGTATGAAAAGCCGTTATACGATTGGAATAAAGAGGCGATGTATAAATACCTTTATGAGTGTGTTGATAAAAACAATGTTAGAATCTTAACAGATACTAACGAGCTTGTTGCAATATCAGTAAAAGACAAAGGAATAAAGTATTTTATCGGAGATTCTTATATTGATAATTTTGACACAGCATACAGTTCTCAGAGACACATCATATTTATGGATTTCTCAACAAGTCAGTACAGCCCTAATAGGTTGCTGTTTGCTGTGATACAAGAAGGAAGTAATGGTAATGATGATTATGTGGTATGTTTCAAGAACGAGCATTGTTATGAGTCTACAGTGTCTTTTGACGCCAAACTTTGTCAATATGGTCTTCCTTATGACACAATCAAAAGGATTGACGATAAGCATATAAGGTTGCGTGATGCAATTCAAAGCTTTAATATGCTAGAAGTCGCAAAGTCAATGGAGGACCCGACTTTATTAACTGAAACCATTTATGATTATATCGGAGTTGAATCCATGTCTGAATATATTAAAATGACGATAACTAATTTTGGTTCATTTGATTATCTTGACATATTTTATAATTCAAACCATAAGGTTTCAGATTTTATTGGCGCAGACATGACATCAGTTCTTATGTCTAGACTTTTAATGTCTTATGTTTCTAATAACAGAAACAGGACTTTACAATGTCCAAAGCATAACGAAATTAGCAACTTCTTTAACAAAAAGACAACAAATATTAATCAAGCTATTACAATTGGCATTTTTCTAGCAATTGATAAAATGCTTTCTAAAGAGATTATAGATGCAAAGCATAATGAAAGAATGTATGTCAATCTAATTAATACGATATTACAAAATAGGTCTAAAGGAAGCGCAATAGACCACTTTGTTGAAACAATGCTTGATAACTTTGATGTCACATCAGGTGGAGAATGTATAAAGAAAATAATTCACTATATATTAACGTATGGTGGTAAAAAACTTAGAGAAAAGTTTGATACCTTAAAAGCAAAAAGCCCATCATTAGAAAATATATTTAATGAGGTTAATACTGGTAAATATATATCATATGACTTGCCTATGCCGCAAGAGGATGAAGAGCCAAATGAAGTATTTGAGTTTGATGAACCATATGTGATAGAAGCTGCGCAGAATGAAAATGAGGCGTTTGCCTGGAATGGATAAATATGTGGTAGGAGCAATTCCTACCACATTTAAAAAATGTATAGAATATGAAATCATTAATTCTGTTTATTGCAATAACAATAACATTATTCTTTTTGAACATGAAATTTAGTCAAGCAATAAGAATAATGGCCTATGGAGAAATCGAACCAAAAAAAGAGGCTGTTGCTTCTTTCGTCTTAATGATTGTGGTATCAATATTATGGACAATATATTTTTCTCTGTTTTAGTTTCTTTAACATTTTAAAATTTGCTTTTACGTAAATTTTGTATATATTTGTATCGAAAAAAAAATATAATAAATAATTTCTCAATAAAATGAATTATAATAAGAAACAAATGCAACCGTTGATTGATAAATATCAAATCAACCCAGAGACCAACAAGCTTTTTGCTAGTGTTATTGAAATGTTTGACGGACAGCCAAATTATCAGATTTGGGCAGTCAAAGTTGTATTCAGTAAGGTAGTAAGTTTTAATGAGCTGCTTCTTATTCATGACTGGTCAGAGAAAAACCAGACAATGATTAAGAACCTCGAAAAGAAGAACATTGTGTCATATTCAACTCGTAATGCAATATTGCAGTTGCAGCAAGAAATGAAGGGCATTGATATGCTGAACACAATTAAAGACGTTATTTCTCATTTTAATACTGAACAGCGTAAAATGCTTTCAGATTCTATCTTACCAGCCGATATTACTCCGCTTAGTGCATTTAAGGATGCAAAGATTAATCTTTGGGCCGACATTTTACAGAAGTTTAATCGTCTCCCATCTACACGTAAAAACAACTTTTACACTAAAGCATCTAGTGTTCGTGATATCTCTGAGCTTCAGCAACTAATTACCAACTGTCTTGAAGAGACATATAAATGGGATAAGGAAGATATGCTTGCATACCTTGAGAACAACGCAAAAGACTGCGACGTTGTGTTTAACCAAGGCCCTTATGTAATTGTGCATGTGCCTAGCTTTGAGTCTAGTGAGAAACTTTGTGGAAGAGGGCGTACACAATGGTGTATTACTATGGGGGAAAACCATTTCCGTGATTATGTGACTCCACGTGGAGAAATGAAGAACGAACAGTTTTTTATCTTTGATTTCAGTCGTAAAGAAACTGACTGTTTTGCACATATTGGCTTCACACTTAAAAGAAATGGTGGAATTATTTACGCCCAGACATGTGATAACAAAGAAATGATTAATGACTTTACTAGTCAGAGCGGAGAGGTTCTTAACATTCACACTGCATTGGAAAAGATAGGCGTGAATCCTACCAAACTTGTTGTTATGCCTAAGAACAAGGAATTTGAATGGGCAATTGTTTCTATTCTAGAATATGTTCATAAGAATCCAAGTAACTATGCAATTGCTCTTGAAAAGGATAATCGTTTGATTGTTAACGTTCTTTCCAACAATGCTCTTAATAAGCTTGTTAATCACACAATGATTTGTAGTGATATGTTTCCTGTTAACGATTCTAATAAGGCATACGTGCTGTTTGATTTGAACCTTCCATATGATGACGAGAATGCAGTTGTTGCTATGTCATATTATAAGGATTCATACGGCACTTTCTCTCTTAACAACATGACTAACCTTTTTGGTAAAAACATTAATGGTAATAAGTATCTTGATTCCATTAATATACTTCAAGATGAATATGTCAATCGTGAAACACTTGAGCCAGGTATCATGTTACATAAGTTAATTGACGAGGGTAGTGAAAAGGAAGCAATTAAGCTAATCAATAAAAACCGTGATAACTTAGATGTTAATTACGAGTTTAACATGCGCTTGCCAATTTTCTCAGCAGCCAATAATAAGATGATGGACCTCTTTGAAGTGATTGTAAATCACCCAAGTTTTAGTTTATCACATGAGGATGGCTTTGGTGACTCAATTCTTCAAGCACTCTTGTTCATATATGGGTCTAATGACACTAACCCATCAAAAGAAGATGAGGAAAGAATCGAGAAAATGATTTCTTGCATTATTGAGAATAATCGTCTGGACTTTAATGGTAAAGATATTAATGATGATACGGCAATTAATATCACTTGCGAGTATCCTACCATGGCATGGGTCACAGAAAGGCTTGTAAGGAATAAGGCTGTAGATGTTAACAGCAAGAACGGTAGTGGTTTATCTCCACTTGCAAATGCTATTAAGAACAAAAACTTTAAAGCAATTGAAGCCCTTGGTAAGAGACCAGACCTTATCGTTGGTAAGGATGAAACTAAGCTTGCTGAGTCAAATGGCATTAACCTTAGTAAGTTTATTAAGCCAACAGAGAGTGTGTTCTTAGAAAAGGATACTTTAGAAGAGGCTGAAAGACTGCTTGAATTCGCAATGTCTGGTACTCTCTAACACTTTTAATGGCGTAACAAATTAAGTTACGCCATTTTTTATACAATTATTTTGTTTTCACATATTTTTTATATATATTTGTAATGTAAATTTAAAATTAATAAAATATGAAAATTTATGATTATACAAATTACAATTTATGTTTTCTTGGAAAAAACATAGATAATAAATTAGAGGAGTTCATAGACTCTCTTTATTGCGGATTATCGTCAAAAGAGCCAATGCCAATTCACCCCAAAGAAATTGAAAGGATTGAAAGGCTT
>Ga0326511_10004438_pt1 | contig 11176 bp, 11 predicted proteins | sample 0_2496_0518_D_FD_203701 | JGI IMG/M metagenome (GOLD analysis project Ga0326511, IMG submission 203701) | Bovine rumen microbial communities from UC Davis, California, United States - 0_2496_0518 | ecosystem: Host-associated > Mammals > Digestive system > Stomach > Rumen | place: USA...
TGATGATGCCTCACTGGTCACCTTCGGTAAGACCAGAAATGATCAGCATGTATCTATTTTCGGTATTGAAGAAGCTCATCCAAATCCTGTATGGGAAATTGCTGCAGCTGTTACCGGACGTGAAGCTGTTTACATCTCAATTGATCCTGCAAGACCAACTCAGACTGGGCCACTTGTAGGTATTTCCTTCCCAGCTATCGAAGAGCGTTTCAATATGCAGGAACGTAATACTCTGCTTCATAACGGTATTGCTACTCTGTATGTTTCCGGTGGATATGACCGTATTGAGCGAGCTGTAACTACCTATCAGACCAATATGTTTGGTGATCAGGATAACAGCTATCTTGATAGTGAGACTCTATTCACTCTGGGTGAGATTACAACCCGTCTGAAGACTGCAATTACTTCAAAATATCCACGTCATAAGCTTGCAAATGATGGCACCCGCTTTGGTCCTGGACAGGCAATTGTTACTCCAAACGTTATTCGTGCAGAGCTGATTGCTCAGTATAAGACAATGGAGTTTGAAGGCCTTGTTGAGAACGCTGATTTATTTGCACAGTACCTGATTGTAGAGCGTAATGTAAATGATCCAAATCGTGTGGATGTATTACTGCCACCTGATCTGGTTAACCAGTTACGTGTGTTTGCAATGCTCAATCAGTTCCGTCTACAGTACCGTGATGAATAAGGAGATAATCTAATATGGCTAGTTCAATGAGAGTAGCAGGTACCTGCTACATTAAATGTGACGGAACACAGCTTGAAGTGTCTGGTTCTGTTGAAGTTCCATTAAATACCACTGTAAGAGAGACCGTTGTTTCTACTCAAGGTGTTGTCGGTTACAAGGAGACAGAACGCGCACACTATGTCAAACTTGATGCCGTTTTTACTTCTGATTTCCCAATTGATGCTATTACCAACAATGAAAGCATGACTATTACCGCTGAACTTGCAAATGGCATGGTTTATGTCTTAGGTAAGGCATGGCTTGAGGGTGAAGCCAATGTGAACGTGTCAGATGGCACCATCACACTGGAATTCCACGGTAAAGAAGGGGGCTTTAACTAATGGCCAAAGAGGACAATGAGATTACCAGCGTTGATGTTGACGTTGATAACCTAGTGATCGAGTTGTCCTCTCCTATCACTCATGGAGAGGAAACCATCACTCAGCTTGAGATTAGAAAACCAACTGTAGAGGATATCTGCAGAAACGGTATGCTGATGCAGTTTGATGCTCAGACCGGTGCTGTTGCGGTTGATATGAATATCGGCAGAAAGTATCTGGTAAGGCTATCAAATCAGCCTCCTTCAGTCATCAATCAGATGACTCCTCATGACTTCATTTTTGCGGTTCATTCACTTGCACGTTTTTTTCAGTAATCCAGGGCTTTAGAAGCGTTGATGAGGTTCTTAAATGGGTCTATCAGCTTGCATGGCTGTGGAAGATGAACCCATTTGAGCTTAAGAGAAAACCTCTTGAAGAGCTTGCAGAGCTCTCAGCTCAGACAAGTGCTATCAGAGATTTGATAAAAGAGAGTAGATAATGGCTAGAACAGTACATTCAAAAGTAGTTTTGAGTGCCAATGAGAACGTGTCCAAGACACTGGCTAATATCCAGAAGAATTTTAAGTCCTTCTCGAAATCAGCTCAGAACCTTGGCGGTGCTATGTCAAAACTGGCCTCAGTATCTTTTGCTCCTCTTGCGGGAGGTCTGACTGCTGCAGGCGCTGCAATCAAGAACTCAGTCAAGGCAATGTCTGATTATGGAGCCAGTGTAGACGATACCTCACGCTCACTTGGTATTGCCTCAGAATCTCTTCAGGCATTCCGTTATGCTGCTGATTTGGGAGGTTCTTCTGCAGAAGAAATGGACGGTGCAATTGCTATGCTCAATAAGAACATGGCAAACGCAGCAGCCGGCAAAAACAAGGACCTTATTGCTTTGTTCGATAAGCTTGGAATCAGCATGAAGGATGCAAACGGTCAGACCAAGACCGCTGCTGAACTCATGCCTGAGCTTGCAGATGCTATTGCAAAACAGAGTGATCAGACTGCAAAAGCCTATATAGCTAATCTTGCTTTTGGCCGTTCCGGTCAGAACCTTATCAAAACCTTGAATGGTGGAGCTGATGGACTGGAAGCAGCAAGAAAGGAAGCAGAAAAGTTTGGTCTTGTAATGTCAAATGAGGATGTGGCAGCAGCTACCGAGTTCGGTGACAGTCTGACACGTACTCAGAAGGCAGTGCAGGGTGTTCAGAACTCTATCGGAGCAAAGCTTCTTCCTGTCTTACAGCCTATGCTTGATGGCATGAATGACTGGATCGCTCAGAACCGTGAATGGCTTGCAACAACAATTGCTGATGGTGTTAAGGATTTATCTCAGGCACTAAAAGGCATTGACTTCAAGAAGATCATTGAGGGGGCAATGAACTTCATTAAAGGCTGTGTAAAGCTTTTTAATGCTCTTGGAGGAGTCAAGACTGTTGCTATAGCTGTATCAGCTGTCTTTGCAGGTAAGGTTGTTGCTTCAATTCTTGCTGTAGGTAAGGCTCTGATGGTTCTTGCTGCCAATCCTATTGGTGCAGTTGTTGTGGCTATAACCGGAGCTGTTTCAATTGGTGTAGCTCTATACAAGAACTGGGATAGAATCACCGAAGGCTGTAAGAGATTAAAGGATGCTTTTACAAGCAGTTTCCCTGTAATCTCAAAGGCTTTTGAAGGGGCTTTTACGTTTATATCGACCATTTGGAACAATTTCAAGGTTCAGATGGATAACCTCATAGACTTTGTGTCTAATGTCTTTACAGGACAGTGGGGTAAGGCATGGGAGAACGTAAAAAACATCTTTAAGGCGGCTTTTGAAAACCTTGCAGCATTTATCAAGCTTCCTATCAACAGCATTCTCTCAATGATCAATTCTGTCTTTGCTGCTATTGGATCTATCAGTCTGAAAATTCCTGACTGGGTTCCAGGTATGGGAGGCAAGGAATACAAATTTGAAATGCCTCAGATACCAATGCTTGCTCAGGGTGGCATTGCTACAAAGCCAACACTGGCAATGGTAGGTGAAGGTAAAGAAGATGAGGCTATTCTCCCTCTGTCAAAACTGTCTAATTTAATCGGCGGAATCAAAGATAAAGGGGCAAGCCTTCCTTTTGATAAACTGTCTAATTTAATCGGCGGAATCAAAGATAAAGGGGCAAGCCTTCCTTTTGATAAACTGTCTAATTTAATCGGCGGAATCAAAGATAAAGGGGCAAGCCTTCCTTTTGATAAACTGTCTGATTTAATCGGCGGAATCAAAGATAAAGGGGCAAGCCTTCCTTTTGATAAACTGTCTGATTTAATCAGCGGAGGCACTGCATCTCAGAATGAGATTGTGCTGAGAATTGAAACTCCACAGGGAGTGAGTGCTACTGTTGAGCGTTCAAAGTTAGCACCTTTAACCCATCTTGAAGTTAATACTGGTTATACACGTTAGGAGAGATTATGTCTTTGTTATCAGGGCTGAGAAAAGCCTCATACAATGGAATATCCTTTCATGTTGTATCTGGTACATGGAAAGGTGGAAGGCGAACCGTTACACATGAATATCCTCAGCGAGATTTCCCTTTTGTTGAGGATTTAGGTAAGGCAACTGATACCTTTACTCTTGAATGCTTTGTTAATGGTTCAGATTATATCAATCAGTCCAAAAGACTGATGTCTGAGCTCAAGAAAGCCGGTACCGGTTCACTTGTTCATCCATGGCTCGGCGCTATGGATGTGCAGGTCATAGATGTCTCTGAGATTTCGTGGGATTTAAGTCTAGGACAGGCAACTTTCAGTGTTACCTTCCTTGAACCGGGAAAAATTGAGAACCCATCAAGTGGTTTTTCATGGGGAGATAAGCTCAGAGGCTTTGCTGATGATCTATTCTCCAAGGCAGTTGCTGTTTTTGAAGCAAAATTTCCTGTAGATGGGCTTGCCATATCTTCTGTTGTATCAGATGTGATCAGTAATTATCAGTCATTATCAACTGTTTTGACAGACTCCAAGTTTGCCAGAATGTTTGACTGTGTAGATGAACTTAAATCCATGGGAGAGAATATTGGAGATATTCTTAACTCAGATATATCTTCAATGGCTTCAAGCTTATCCTCTGTATTTGATATTTCTTCAAAAGCAGAGACTAACAGAGACTGGGCTCAGAGTACAGGAGCATTAGCAGTAACTTCATCTGATGCAAGTCTAAGCGCTCATCATGACAGGGCTCAGAGTGTTAATATCACCACTGATGCGCCTTCAGTCTATTACTCAACTTTAATGAGTAATTCCATTGAAAAGCTTTCAAGACAGTCAATGCAGGCTTCAATGCTTGGTGCTGTATCTATGATTGGAACAGATATAGATACTCAGAAAGAACAACTTGATTCTGATACGCTGATAGAGCTAAGAGCTAATATCCTCAATACCCTTGAAGCCGAAATGCGAATGACGGAAAAGGATGAGGATGACACCTATCTTACTCTTTCTGATGCCTATTCTTCTGTATATCAGGACTTAACCTCCCGTCTGATCACAATGGACGGAATGGTTGACTATACACCTACCGAAGTTAAACCGGTTCTGACCATAGCCTATGATAAATACGTAGATGCGAACCGTGACCTTGAAATTGTGAGACGTAACAAAATCAGACATCCTTTATTCTGTCCAATAACCTCTTTGAGACTTGAAAGATCATGAGTGATAACAAGGTAACGCTTCTGGTGAATGGTTCCAGTGTCTATGAGCACTGGATAGACTGTTCAATCACTTCTGAGCTGTCTGCACTTGCAAGAAGCTTTTCTGTAACCATTACTGCTAATCTTCCTCAAGGGAAGTCAATTCTGCAACAGTTTCACTTAGGTGATACCGTACAGGTGATGATTGGGGCAGATGTAGTCTGTACCGGTTATATTGAAGCGCTTCCTGTAAGTTACGATGCAAACAGTGTATCTGCAAGTATCTCCGGCCGTTCAAAGACATGTGATCTTGTAGACTGCTCAGTATGCCCTCCGGGAAGAGCTATAACCATGAGTACATCTGGCGGATGGAGTTCAAAACTTAAACCTGAGAAAGGAAGAATTGTGCCTGCGCCTGCCGTATCAGCAATTTCATGGAGACAGCAGAAGCTTGAGACCATAATTGCTCAGATGGCAGCTCCTTTTGATATCAAGTTTGTGGTAGAGAATGGATCTTTGTCAGAGGTTAGAGATCATGATTGTGATCCTACTCAGACAGTGCTTGAGAACCTCAAGAACCTTGTACAGAAGGATGATCTCTTTCTGATGGACACTCCTCAAGGCAATCTTACTGTTGTACAGAAAGGTTCCAAGACTGCAACTGACATGCTGGTGCTTGGGAAGAATGTTCTCAGCGGTTCAGCCTCATTTGATGGTTCAAAACTGTACTCAGAATACAGGACATTAGGACAGGGTAGTGGAACAGATACAAAGACCGGAAAAGCTGTATCAACCTATAACGCATCCTGTACAAATACACTGGTTCCTAGATTTAGGATAAAGACTACAGACAATAAAGGGCAGGGCTCAAATCCTTCATGTCAGAGACAGTCTGATGGTGACATGCTGTTTGATGCTATGCAGTTCTACCGCACTTCTTACAGTGTGCAGGGATGGAGACAGTCAGACGGTTCACTATGGGAAGTTAACAGTCTTGTAAAGGTTACAGATGAACTTCTTGGACTTGAGATGATGACTATGCTCATCACAAAGGTAATCTATACCATCAATGAAGGTGGTCTAATCACTCAGCTTGAGTGCGTTCCTCCTGATGGTTTCAGAGCTGAGACTTCACCTTCAAGTGAGAATAAAGGTTGGAAAGGTAAATCCGGAAAAGCCAAGACCTCAAAAGAGACAAGCAAAGATTTAAGCTTCATCAAAGGAAAGAACGAATGAAAAACATCTTTCGTGGAACTGTAACTGCAGCAAAAGACCGCATGATGCGTGCTCTTCAGATACTGCTCAGAGGAGAGGAGACGAGAGATGATCTTGAACACATGGAGCCTTATGGTTTTACTTCTGAGCCTTTTACTGATGGTGCTACTGATGCGCTGGTTGTATTCCTGGATGATGATAAGTCTCATGGAGTGGTTGTCTCAGTAGCTGACAGAAGATACCGCATTCAGAATCTTGAGCAGGGAGAAGTCTGCATTTATGACGATTTACATCGTAAGGTCTACCTAAGACGAGAAGGTATTCTGATTGATGGTGTAGATTCTCCAATTGTAGCAGTAACTTCCGATTCGATCTCTGCAACAGCAGGAAAGACTGTTTCTGTTGTAGCAGGCGAAAATATCTATCTTAACGCTTCAGGGAATATAAACATTGAAGCAGGAGGAGAGGTTACTATTAAGGGTTCTAAGGTAAATCTGAATTAGGATTAAATATGACTGGTGTTACAAGAGTTGGTGATTTGAATACAGGGCATGATTCTTGTCCTGCTGTTGCTCTTGCTCAAGGCTCAAATTCTGTGTTTTTCAACGGGAAAGGAGTAGGGCGAGTTGGTGACCCATATGTAGCACATGGGTGTTCATCTCATCCTTCTCATGTAGGTCATATCTCATCAGGATCTCCCTCTGTTTTTGCAGATGGTTTTGCTGTAGGAAGAATTGGAGATAATGTCGATTGTAATTCTGCTAATAAAATTGCAGAGGGTTCTACAAATATCATAGCTGATGAAGGTGCAGCTGGAATTGCAGAACCTATTCTTTTCTCTATGGCAGCATCTCTTTTAAAAGCTAAAAACTTCTATACAACTACTGTAGTTGATCAAATAGATGGTGAAGATGTAATAACCTACGAGCCAACTTCGGAAATAGATAAAACAATTATGAGTCTTCCTGGGATTGCAAAAAATATGGCTAAACTCCAGAACAACGAGCAGGACCGACAGGGATGGAATTATTTAGCTCTTATGTTTGAAAGATGGCTTGGTAATCCTGCGAGAGATGGAGGAAAAGAAGGGTATTCCAACAATTATTTTCTTATAGATTTAGATTGGGTTTTATCTTATCTAAGAGTGCAGGAAGCCGTAGAAGATTTAAGAAGACATGGTTTGAATTATAAATCAGAACAAATTCTTGCCGATAAATTAAAGAATAAATTTAATGGAAATATTGTTGTTTCAAGGGATTTTGATTATTCAGATAATTATTCTGATTGGGATGACCAATATATAAATCATGTTTCCATCCCCGGTTGTTGGTATTCAGATTTATTGGGAGTGACAGGGCTTACAGCTGCAATGGGGGCTTTTACAGTAAGGCTTCTTCCTAAAGGAACTGTTGAACCTTTGGAAAATGGTTTAATTAAGGTTCAAGTTACAGAAATTGCTGTATATATTGAGGACCGTTTTCAGTTTGCAGATAATTACCCTCTTTTCTTTTGGTCATATAAGAAATTGTTATTTAGCTTAAATCCGATTAATTATTTTAGTCCAGATTATGTCTTTTTAAACAATGACTTTTTTAGAAACTTTAGGATAACCTATAATAAAGGAGAGGACTTTTTAATTCGCTCAGAGCGATGCAAAAAAGTAGATTATTTTGTTCCTAAAACGTTCTATCTAAATTCAGATTGGATTGTGGTATTAGATGAATAAAAAATCTAAATTCAAAATTTACGGTATATGTTTTCTTCTTTGCATTTTATATGTACCTGGTTTATTTTGTCTTTATCTTCAACAAAGAAACGAACCTTTTGAACAGTTGAAGTTTAACGGGACAAATTCGTATATACCAACGTTTTTAGTTATGCCTCCTCTTCTTACATTTGGGGTATTCCCTCATTATATTCATGACTGTTTAGGAGAATATCCTGAAGTACCTATACGATTTAGACCAAAGGATTGCAATATAATAAAAAAATAAGGATATTTTAGAGAAGTTATTTGCTTAGTCATTTTTATGGAAATATAAAAGAATCCTTTTCAAATTTAATTTATTAGTAAAGATAAAAAAAAAAGCCTCTAGGATTTTTCCCAAGAGGCTTTTTTATTGCCAAATGATTTGTAAATCCAGTTTATCAAACAGACCTGTCTATTCGTTCATAGACAACGATTTCAGAACATCATGGCACAACCTATCAGCAGACGGAGAAAACGTCTTCTATGATGGTCTACGTATCAATTCCAAGCATTTAATCAATTACTCTTCCATTGTGGGAGTTGTCTGCTATGGAACCATGCTGAACGGTGTGCTTACCATCTTCGATTTCAGTTCATCACATCTTTGTAAGATGCAGTTTTTGAGGCTAAAGAATGAAATTATACGTGAATGGAACTCCCATGACCAAAGCTGAGGTCAACAGGAACAAGCTGTTCAGAGCAGTGATTATCTCTCTCTTTACATGGCATAGAGCAGATGAGACAGATGACACTGAGACCAAATGGGGCTGGTGGGGAGATACTCTTGCAGATGTAGAAGGCGATCAGATTGGCTCCAAACTGTATCTGTGTCTTAGAGACAAGCTTACAGATGAAACAATTCTGAAGGCTCAGGAATATGCTGAACAGTCACTGCAGTGGATGATTGATGATGGAATTGTAACCTCTATCAGTGTACATGCGGAACGCAGTTCATCTGATGTTAACCGTCTGGACATGATTGTGACTTTTACTGCAGATCAAGATTACCAAATAGATTTTAAGGAGCTGAACAATGTCGAATAGTTTAAGACCTTCTCTGTCTGAGATTATGACTAGAATACAGTCTGATGCTCAGTCACGTCTGTCTGCTGATGAGTTAAGACGTTCTGACATACAGGTCATGCTGAGAGTTCTTGCTGGTGTATCACATAGCATTTACTCCCATATTGACTGGGTTAAAGATCAGCTTTTCACTGATACCTGTACTGAAGAGTTTCTTGAACGTAAGGCAAGTCTCTTTGGTTTATCTCGCATCAAGGCAACTAAATCAAGTGGTATAGTTAAGTTTGAGTGGGGCGCTCCTGTATCAATCCCTTTAGGTACAATTCTGCAGGATGCATCCGGTTATCAGTATGAAACTACCAGTGCAGCAGATGCTTCCGGTTATGCAACTGTCCGCTCTGTTATAGGCGGTTCTGCTTATACCTGTGCTGTTGATGAGACCTTATCTCTTGTAAATCCAATCACATCGGTAACTTCTGCAATAGTGACCTCTGCTATTGATGGTGGTGTTGATGCCGAGAGTGATGATGAACTGCGTGAGCGCGTTCTCTTCTTTACCAGAAATCCTCCAAGACAGGGCACTGCCAATGATTATGTCTCCTGGGCAAAAGAAGTTGCCGGTGTAACCAGAGCTTGGTGCTATCCAAAAGAACTTGGCTCAGGTACCGTTACTGTCCGCTTCTGTACTGATGAGCTGACAGAGCATGGAATTCCTACACCAACAAAGGTACAGGAAGTTAAGGAGTATATTGAGGCTAAATGCTCTGTACTCTGTGAATTATATGTGGAAGCTCCTATTGCTCAGCCAATAGATTTTGAACTGTCGATAACACCGGATAACACCACTGTAAGAAGTGCTGCCGAAGAAGCTCTTTCAGATTTGTTAAAGTCAGAAGGAGTACCTGGTGGCACCATTTATCTTTCTCACATAAATGCAGCTCTGTCTGCTGTTAGTGGTGAAACAGACCATGTAATCACCTCTCCAAATGCAGATATCGTGCTCAGCACCGGTTATCTGCCAGTTCTCGGGAGTGTAACATGGCTATAGGAAAGATAATTTACGATGAGGCAGCATATCTTAAAGGGATGCAGTCTCTTCTTCCACAGGGGCCTGCATGGGAATTTGAAGATGATGCAATCTTCAAGCGCCTTATGGATGTATGCGCCTGTGAGTTTGCTCGAATTGATGCTGATATCGCCCGACTGATAGAAGAAAGCGATCCACGTACCGCTGGAACAACACTTCCGGACTGGTTTGATGAATGGGGCATTCCTGATGACTGTCTGAAACTGCTTCCAAATGCAACTACAGATGATTACAGGAATGTTTTAATCCTTAAGATTACAACACTGGGATTACCTTTCTTTGAACTGGTTCAGGTGGTGGCTAACCTGTTAGGTTATAACTGTTATATTGGTGATACCAACATCTTTACCGTTAAATCACTTGTAAATCACCGTATCTATGATGATCAGTGGAGATATACAGCTTTAATTATTTCTGTAGATTCTACTTTAGTTAAGTATTTCAGAACCACATCACGCGTATCAATGGCTTTAGCTGAATGGGGAGATGAGCTTTGGGAATGTCTCATCAGCTCTTTAGCACCAGCACACTGTAATTTAATTTTCCAATATGGGAGTAACTAAAAATGGATAGATATTTTCAGGCAGATGCAGTAAACAGCCTTCCAGATTTAACAAAATTAGTATCTGAAGGATATCCTACCAACGGTGATCCTGCTTTAGGTATTCCTGCTACCATGCCGGGTGAAGCTTGGTTTTATGCTATTACTGAAGAGCTTCGTAATGTAATTGTTGCAGCAGGTCTAACTCCAGATAAGTTGAATGTTGCTCAGTTATCATCAGCAATCAATTCTCTGATTACAGGTTCTGTTCCTACTGGTGAAGTTAAGATCTTTGCCGGTTCAACCATTCCTGATGGCTTTCTTTTATGTAATGGTGCTGCTGTAAGCAGAACTGATTATGAGCTTCTGTTTACTGCTATAGGTACAACATACGGAGCCGGTGACGGTTCTACAACCTTCAACCTCCCTGATATGAGAAACAGATATCCTATCGGTGCAGGTGATAATGCTCTTGGTTCTTACCTTGCTGAACAGTTACCAAACGTAAAAGGATATATTTATGGTAGAACGACAGTAGATGGTTTGACCGGTATTATTTGGGGCGATAAGAGGCTATTTACTGGGGGCGCGAATACAGAGACGACTGTCACTACTGGATATGCCCATACAGGGCAAAATTTACGCTATGATTTGGCATTTGACGCATCCGCTTATAATTCAATCTATAAAGACAGCGGACACGTTTATCCGCGCTCCCTTGCCTTAAATTACATTATAAAAGCTTAGAACTCTAGCCCTCTACGGAGGGCTTACCAAACGTAACTGGTTCTTTCAGAGGTAGTGCTGACGGTGGAGAAAAATATTTCTTTGGTGGAACAATAGATGGTG